>VTLG01001244.1_pt1 | contig 15354 bp, 22 predicted proteins | sample 4694571 | NCBI WGS metagenome assembly VTLG01 (sample SAMN12604809, study PRJNA352737) | marine metagenome | biome: ENVO:00000447; feature: ENVO:00000209|ENVO:00000569|ENVO:01000036; material: ENVO:00002151; isolation source: viral sequences binned using virsorter ...
GATGATGATAGCTTTATAGACAAAAACGGAGAAAGGTGGTATGCTGATGAGTATGGAGATCGTTCTTATATGTGGGACTATTATTAATGATTAGTTTTTTATTTTCAATGGCAGGGTTTTTAAACCTATTATTCTATGTCTTTGCAATTGGTTTTGTTATTTCACTGATACTAGAACAGATTTTAAAGTTCAGACCTTTATCTGTTGATGCATCTATGAATGAAAGAAATATGTACATTGTACAAACAAACAGAAGATATTGTTGGAGACAGGCATGGGTTGTAAACATCAACTGGTTCGCATGTAATGTAGGTTTGTATTTTCTTTCAAGAAACATGGCATCACCAGTAGATACTTTTTGGAATGGTATGTAATGGAAAACCCTTTGAAGCATAGAAAGTTAAAACGTCTATTATCTAAATCATTTCCAAACAAAAAGATCGTTATCACCGACAACAAAGACGGATCACAAACTATTAGTATCACATAATGGAACTCACAGATTTAAATGTAAATAACGTACTTGATGAAATACGTCCATATATTGAGGCAGATGGAGGGTATTTGGAGTTTATTGGTATTGACTATACTGATGCAGGTCCAATTGTTATGGTTAAATTATTGGGTGCATGTACCACTTGTGTCATGAGTGCTGCTACCTTAAAACAAGGAGTTGAATCACATCTAAAGGCAAAATGGCCTGAAATAGATCAAGTAATTCAAATCTAATGGATTTAGATGATCAGGTTGAATTAGAACATTTACTGTTTACAGAGAGAAAGTGTAGAATCTGTGGAGAGGTAAAGAATTTACTTGAAGACTTTTATCTAACACACAAGAATCGAAACTCATTGCCATCTTCTTATGCATATGAGTGTAAAGTATGTACAATAAAAAGAATTGTAAAGAATAGAAAGAAGAAAAAGATATTTTCTGATTGGGCATACCCAGATTGGTAGTGTTCATGTGATGTTTCCCCGTTGGAAATATACTTTTCAATAAATAATTTCAGAAATAATCTGAGATTCGGAGAGAAAAGATGCCACTAAATTTAGCATCTCCTGGTATTGTAGTAAGAGAGGTTGACCTTACCATTGGTAGAGTTGATACAGCAACTGATAAAGTTGGTGCTATCGTCGCTCCATTTGCGAAAGGACCTGTCAACGAACCAATCCTTGTAGAGAATGAGCAAGACCTGTTAGATAATTTTGGTGAACCATCTGAAACTGACAAACACTTTGAGCACTTCATGGTAGCTCAATCATACTTGGCCTACGGTGGAGTAATGAGAGTTGTCAGAGCAGGTGACGTTGATTTAACAAACGCATATGTAGGTGCTGCAAACAGCATTAGAATAGACAGCACAGAAGATTATAACAATAAAGGTTATGATACAAGCACCATCACAGGTGTTACATTCGCAGCACGAAATCCTGGTTCATGGGGAAATGGACTTAAGGTTGCACTGATCGATAGTAAAGCAGATCAGGTATTAACAGTTGGAGTCAGCACACTTACAGTTGGTGTTGGAGTCACACAGATGGTTCCAGCAAACACAGTTGTAGCAGGTGTTGGAGGAACATCAGTATTAGATGGATACTTCAAAGGAATCGTCACTGGTGTTACAGGAGCAAATATTGAAGTCAAATTTGTTGCTCATGTATCCGCTGCTGGTGTTGAAACTTCAAAAGACTATCAACCAGGCGGAGCATATCAGTTCAGCACAGGTGCAACTGGTGGTTTATTAAGTTATGAAGTCACATCAAATGCAGGTGGAGGAAGCACAACCACAGTTTCTGGAGCGTCTGATTGGTTTGATCAACAAACAATTGTATTATCAAACTCAACAATTAAATGGAACAACATTGCTGATCGTCCAGGTACATCAACCTTCGCAGCATCAAGAAGTGCTAGATTTGATGAAGTTCATGTTGTTGTATATGATGATGAAGGAAAGGTTACAGGAAATGCAGGAACAGTTTTAGAGAAGCACTTAAGTCTTTCAAAAGCAAAAGATGCTGAATTCTCTGCTGGAACTCCATCATACTGGAGAAAATATATTTACAATAACTCAACAAATATATTTGGTGGTAGTGCTCCTGCTGGAATTACAACTACTAACTTCCAGTCTGGTAACTTCACTTTTGCAGCAGACAATGGATGGGATCAGAACGCACAGGGTATAAGTTACGCTGCATCTGGACCTGTAACATCAACTTTAGCTGGTGGTAAGAACTATGGTGGAACTGCAGATACAACTGCTGCTGGTTCATTCACAGTTACAATCGGTGATTTAGGAACTGGTTATGATTTATTTGAGAATCCAGAAGAGACTGATGTAGACTTCTTACTCATGGGTTCTTCAAACTACTCTAAAGAAGAGTCACAAGCACTAGCGAATAAAATCATTTCAATCGCTGAATTAAGAAAAGATGCTATCGCATTTGTTTCACCTAACAGAGGATCATTCTTAAATGACACCGCTGCTGGATCAGTTACAGTTTACTCAAACTCACAGATTACTGACAACCTAGTCAGTTACTTCTCACCAATCACATCAACTACATTCGGTGTATTTGATAGTGGTTACAAGTACATGTATGATCGTTTCAACGATACATTCCGCTATGTTCCAATGAATGGAGACATTGCAGGAACATGTGCAAGAAATGACATTAACAACTTCCCTTGGTTCTCACCAGCGGGAACAGCAAGAGGTACAATCCTCAATGCAGTGAAACTTGCATACAATCCAAATCAATCACAGAGAGATACACTTTACTCAAATAGAGTAAACCCAGTTATCTTCTCACCTGGTGCAGGAATCATACTATTTGGTGACAAAACAGGATTTGGAAAAGCATCAGCATTTGATCGCATTAACGTTCGTAGATTATTCATCTATCTTGAGAATGCAATTAAGGCTGCTGCAAGAGATCAACTATTTGAGTTCAACGATGAGATTACAAGAACTAATTTCATTAACATAGTTGAACCATTCCTACGTGATGTTCAATCAAAACGTGGAATATTTGATTTCAGAGTTATTTGCGATGAAACAAATAACACTGCTGCTGTTATAGATAGTAACGAATTTGTAGCAGACATCTTTATTAAACCATCGAGATCAATTAACTTTATCGGTCTCACCTTCGTTGCTACAAGAACTGGCATCTCATTTGATGAAGTCATTGGTTCTGTTTAATTAAATTAGAGGTATAAAAACAAATGGCAACCCAACTTAACAGACCACCATTAAGAAAGATTACCGATTTCAAGAGTAAATTGATCGGTGGTGGTGCAAGACCTAATCTATTTGAAGTTGAACTTGCTTTCCCAGAAGAGATTGCAATTGACAACGATGTAAAGGAAAAGGCAAGGTTCTTGGTGAAGGCAGCAGCACTTCCTGCATCTAACATCACTCCAATTGATGTTAACTTTAGAGGTAGGATTCTTAAGATTGCTGGAGACAGAACCTTTGATACATGGACAATCACAGTTATCAACGATACTGACTTTGCGATTCGTTCTGCTTTTGAGAAGTGGATGAACTCAATCAACAGATTGTCTGATGCAACAGGTACAAACAATCCAGCAGATTATCAAGAAGATGCTTATGTTCATCAGTTAGATCGTGATGGATCTACATTAAGAACATACAGATTCTATGATGTTTTCCCAACTCAAATAAGTCAAGTTGATTTATCTTACGAAACAGTTGACACAATACAAGAGTTTACTGTAGAATTACAAGTACTATACTATGAGTCTATTAAAGGAGTAGGAGCTAATGCTGGAGGAGAGAGCATTACCTAAAACTGATAAATAGTGCTATAATAGAATAAAAAGCAGGTTATACTATGCCAAGACTATTTGGGTTCTCTATTGATGACCAACAACAAAAACCACCATCGGTAGTCGCTCCCGTCCCAAAAACCAATGAGGACGGAGTTGACAATTATATCGCTAGTGGTTTTTATGGTCAATATGTAGATATTGAAGGTGTTTACAGAACAGAATATGACTTAATGAAGAGATATCGTGAGATGGTTCTTCATCCAGAAGCAGATTCTGCAGTTGAAGATGTTGTAAATGAAGCAATTGTTAGTGATTTATATGATTCACCTGTAGAAATTGAATTAAGTAATTTAAATGCAAGTGATAAATTAAAAGAAAAAATTCGTGAAGAATTCAAATACATCAAAGAAATGATGGATTTTGATAAAAAAGCACACGAAATTTTTAGAAATTGGTACGTAGATGGTAGATTATATTATCTAAAAGTTATTGATACTAAAAAACCAGAGGATGGAATACAAGAAGTAAGATATATTGATCCGATGAAGATGAAATTCATTCGGAAAGAAAAGAAAAAAGATGAAAATGAAAATATAGTTTCAAATAGAGCAGTTGATATTCGTCAGGCAGTTTATCCAGAGATAGAAGAATATTATTTGTATACACCAAAACCTAATTTTCCAACACAGTTCTTCTCAACTGGTAGTCCTGCAAGTGGAAAAGGTGGTATTCAAATTGCAAAAGATTCGATTTGTTATGTGACATCAGGTTTATTTGATCGTAATAAAGGAACTTGTTTATCATATTTACATAAGGCAATCAAATCATTAAACCAACTTCGTATGGTTGAAGATAGTCTTGTAATTTATAGATTATCAAGAGCACCAGAAAGAAGAATATTTTATATTGATGTTGGTAATCTTCCAAAAGTCAAGGCAGAACAATATCTAAAAGAAGTGATGAGTCGTTATCGTAATAAGTTAGTTTACGATGCAGGTACTGGTGAGATCAGAGATGATCGTAAATTTATGAGTATGATGGAAGATTTCTGGTTGCCTCGTAGAGAAGGTGGTCGTGGAACTGAAATTACAACTTTACCAGGTGGACAAAATCTTGGTGAACTTTCTGATATTGAATACTTCCAGAAAAAATTATACAGATCATTATGTGTTCCAGAATCAAGAATTGCAAGTGATGGTGGATTTAATTTAGGAAGATCATCAGAGATATTAAGAGATGAATTGAAGTTTGCAAAATTTGTTGGAAGATTACGTAAGAGATTTGCAAATCTTTTTGCTGATTTATTAAAGACACAATTAATTTTAAAGAATATAATTACTCCAGAAGATTGGAATTCATTAAGTGATCATATTCAATACGATTTCTTGTATGATAATCAATTTGCAGAGTTAAAAGAATCAGAATTACTTAACGAAAGACTCGGTACATTAGCAACAATCGAACCATATATTGGAAAGTATTATTCTAATCAATATGTAAGATCAAAAGTTCTTCGTCAGAGTGATACTGAAATGGGAGAAATTGATGAGCAAATTGAACAGGAAATTAAAGATGGAATTATACCAGATCCAAATGCTGTTGATCCAATAACAGGTGAACCACTTGGAGGTGAAATGGGAGACCTTGGAGATGTACCAACGGAACCCGACATAGATGGTGGTGTAACCGACGCTCAATTGCAAAAAGACACTAAAAAGGCCGAGATATAAATAAAATATATAACTATATTAAAATTTCATGGAAAAAATTGTAGACTTGATAGCCACTGACGCTTCTCCTGCAGATACAACAGATCAAATTAAGGATCTTTTGTATGCAAAAGCAGCTGCGAAAATTGAAGATATTCGTAAATCAGTTGCTGATAGTATGTTTGACGAAACTGAAGTAGAGCAAGAAGAGGAACCCAATGGCGAATAGAACTCTAATTTTAGCATCGGAATCTTCTGTTGCTTCTGGTGTAGGAAATAGCACAACCGTAGGTAGTGCAACATGTGTTAGAGTTTTCAATAGCTCTGGATCTGATCTTGTGCTTACAGTTACAGATCCAACAGGAGCAAACGAATATTCTGGAACAGGATCAATTACATTACCTGATAATGCAATTGAATATATTGAAAAACAACCATCATATACAATTCATGGATCAGGTGCTTTCAAAGCAACAAAAGTAGGATTTACAAATTAAGAAAATGAAACTAATTACAGAGGAAGTAGCAAAGGTAAAATTCATCACTGAAGGGAAAGGTGCCAAAAAGAAAATGTACATTGAAGGTGTCTTTCTTCAAGGAGAAATCAAAAACCGCAATGGTAGAATGTACCCTGTTAATACTCTCTCTCGTGAAGTAAATCGTTATAACGAATCTTTCATTAAGAAAGGTCGTGCTCTTGGTGAACTTGGTCATCCAGATGGTCCTACAGTTAACCTTGATCGTGTATCTCATAAAATTACACAACTTCGTCAAGAAGGAAATAATTTTATTGGAAAAGCACAACTTCTCGATACACCAATGGGTAAGATTGCAAAATCTCTCATTGATGAAGGAGTTACACTTGGTGTATCTTCTCGTGGAGTTGGTTCACTTAAAACTACATCCGAAGGATATAAAGTTGTAGGTGAAGATTTCATGTTGGCAACTGCTGCAGATATCGTTGCCGATCCTTCTGCTCCTGATGCATTTGTGTCTGGAATTATGGAAGGAAAAGAGTGGGTTTGGGAAGGAGGAATTCTTCGTGAACAACAAGCAGCACAAACACAAAAACGTATTAATACACTTGTAGATCAAGGTAGATTGGAAGAACATAAGCTGAATCTATTCAGTGATTTCTTATCAAATCTATAAGTTCTATAAATAATATCAGATTATACCTAAATATCTAAAATGTCCGTTGGAACAACCTTACAAGAAATGGAAAACATCGAAGAGAACGTGGTAACTAAAGGTGCAAAACCTGCAGATCCCATGCCAAAACTAACAACAGGTGGAACACCACCTAACGTAGAGGATCTTGGTGGTCCTACTCCCGAAAACTATAAAGCTGATGACGATTCAGCAAAGTTAAAAACACCTGGTACAACCCTTAAGCAAGTTAAGGATATTGTAAACAAAGGTGCAAAACCTGCAGAGGCAACTCCAGCGGGAATGAAGGAAGAGGAAGAAGTTGAAGGCGAAGTAGTCGCTGAAGACGAAGTAACAACTGATGAGGTTGTATCCGAAGAAGAGGAAACAGCGGACGAAATTGTTTCTGAAGAAGAAACAACAGAAGAAGAGATTGTCGAAGAAGAGGAAGAAGCAATTGATGTCGAGACAGACATTCAAGCACTTCTCGAAGGTGAAGAACTATCAGAAGACTTCACTAACAAAGCAAGAACAATCTTTGAAGCTGCTATCAGATCTAAAGTTGCTGAAATGAAAGAGCAAGTTAAATCTGAATACGAAGAGAATTTAATTGAGCAAGTACAATCAATTAAAGAAGAATTAACAGATCGTGTTGATTCTTACCTAGAATATGTTGCTGACGAGTGGATTGCTGAAAATCAACTCGCAGTTGAAAAAGGTCTTAAGACCGAAATGACTGAATCATTCTTGACAGGAATGAGAAGTCTATTTGAAGAACATTATGTATCTATTCCTGACGAAAAATATGATGTACTAGAGAATATGGTAGATAAACTTGATGAAATGGAAGGAAAACTCAATGAGCAAATCGATAAGAACGTTGCTCTAAACAAGAGATTATCCGAGTCAGTTGCCGATGTAATCTTTGCAGAAGTCGCTGAAGGTCTTGCCCTAAGTCAAAAGGACAAGTTCGCCTCTCTTGCCGAAAATGTTGAGTTTGAAAGTGAAACATCCTATCGTGAGAAACTAGCAACATTGAGGAAGTCATACTTCCCAGAAAACGCTGGTGTTCAAAGAGACGAATCAGAGAATCTCTCTGAAGAGACTCAATCCACACAGTATCAAACTACTCCAGTTAGCAATACAATGGAGAGATACCTTCAGACTCTGACAAGAGTTTCTAACAAAAAATGATTTTTATATCATAAATTCAAACTTACTTTTTAAATAAATGCAAGCCCCAATTTCAAACGAGGCTCTGCAGGAGAAGTGGGCACCCCTTCTAGACTATGATGGTCTTGATGCAATCAAAGATCCACATCGTAGAATGGTAACAGCCGTTCTCTTGGAGAACCAAGAACAGGCGATCAGAGAGGAAAAAGAGTTCCTTTATGAACAGCCAACAGTAAATACAAACACAGGTTCAAACGCTGGTTTCAGTGCTAACGCAACTGCAACAGGACCTGTAGCAGGTTTCGACCCTGTATTAATCAGTCTTATTAGACGTTCAATGCCAAACTTGGTCGCTTATGACCTTGCTGGTGTTCAACCAATGAATGGTCCTACAGGACTTATCTTTGCAATGAGATCCAGATACACTAATCAGAGTGGAACTGAAGCATTCTTCGACGAAGCAGATACTTCATTCTCTGGTCAGAACGAAGGATTCGACCTAACCAACGGAATGACAGGTCAGGCAGTTGGTTTCGGTACAACTGGTGGTACCGCTTCAGGTGCTTCCGCTGGTACAAACCCAGGACTTCTTAACCCAGAAGCTTCTCAAGTAGGAACAACTTATCAAGTTGGTCAGGGTATGAGAACTGATGATGCTGAAGATCTAGGAACAACTGGTGACAACTTCAACGAGATGGCATTCTCCATCGAGAAGGTAACTGTTACTGCGAAGTCCAGAGCTCTAAAGGCAGAGTACAGTTTAGAACTAGCTCAAGATCTTAAAGCAATCCACGGATTGAATGCTGAAGCAGAACTTGCTAACATTCTTTCAACAGAGATTCTTGCAGAGATCAACAGAGAAGTTATCAGAACAATCTATAAGGTTGCTAAATCTGGTGCACAAGCAAACGTTGCTTCTGCAGGTACATTTGACCTAGACACAGACAGTAACGGTAGATGGTCAGTTGAGAAATTCAAAGGACTGATCTTCCAGATGGAAAGAGATGCTAACGCAATCGCACAGGAAACTCGTCGAGGAAAGGGCAACATGATCCTCTGCTCCGCAGACGTTGCTTCCGCTTTGACAATGGCAGGTGTATTGGATTACACTCCTGCTTTAAATGCTAACCTTAATGTAGATGACACAGGCAATACATTTGCTGGTGTTCTTCAAGGTAAGTACAGAGTATACATTGATCCTTTTGCTGCTAACGTTGCTGCTTCACAGTACTACGTTATGGGATACAAAGGTTCTTCACCATATGACGCAGGATTATTCTACTGCCCATACGTTCCACTACAGATGGTTCGTGCTGTGGGAGAGAACACATTCCAGCCAAAAATCGGGTTTAAGACTCGTTATGGTGTTGTTGCTAACCCATTTGCTCATGGTACATCTCAAGGTTCAGGTGCACTTACAGTTAATGCTAACCGCTACTACAGAAGAGTTAGAGTTAACAACCTTATGTAATCGGATATTACATATTTTTTTCAAGAGACCCCAAAAGGGTCTCTTTTTTTGTCAATGTTTGGAAACCTAAATAATGTTACAGTAGGTAAAGACCAATGTTACACATCGAGTGGAGGTCGCCAGAAATTCCTGAATACGACCCCGAAATTCACAACCCAGAAAAGGTTTTCGCATTTCTATGCTATCGTGGAGTGCACTATGCGAAGTGGGTCTATCTGGATGTGTTTAATATTAATAATTGGACGCTTACTAATCCTAGACAATCAGACTAAATAACATATGAATGATAAAAAAGCAGCTAAACTTATTATCAAGAGATCTAAAAAAAACCCATATCTGTACACAGAGGCAGAAGCAACTTACGCTAAAATGATCAAGCGTAACCTTAAAAAAGAATCAGAGAGTGAAATCACATGACTTCCGTATTTGCCAGTCAAATTCAAAACCGAAACTTTCTCGCACCAGTAGGTTTTAAATTTACTTTGGCAAAGTTCCCGAAGGTTGACTTTTTCTCAAATTCTGCTAGAATACCAGAGATAGTATTAGGTACAGCAATACAAGCATCATATCTAAAAGACTTGGATATACCTGGTGAAAAACTCCAGTATGGTGATTTTAGTCTCCGTTTTCTTGTAGATGAAAATCTTGAGAACTACATGGCGGTACATAACTGGTTGACTGGTCTTGGATTTCCAGAGACACCTCAACAGTTTAAAGACAAAGTTACCGATATAGAAGGTCAAAGAGATTTTAATGAACAATTCTGTGATGGCACTTTAAGTATTCTAAATTCAAACTTTAGAACTATTGCAAGAGTTAAGTTTAGTGATCTATTTCCAACTTCTATCACATCTTTAGAATTTGATGCTACTGAAAATGATGTCAATTACTTCACAGCAGAAGCATCTTTCAAGTATACTGTATATAACATCGTTGATACAAACGGAAATCGTTTATGAATCTTGATAAAATTCAGGAAATGTGGGAGCGTGATGCTGTCATAAATCCTGATAACTTACATGATGAATCATTAAAAATACCTCAACTTCACTCAAAGTATTACACTGTATACAATACAGTAACTCTGATGAGAGAGAAGGCAAGAGAGCAGTATACCAAGATTAGATTAGAAAGACATAACTACTATACTGGTAAGGCACCTGCAGAGGTTTATGAGGAAGAACCTTTTCCTTATAAGGTTAGAGAAAAAGATGCGATACAAAGGCATATGGATGCCGATGAAAAACTAACCAAGATTGATATGAAGATTCGATATTATGATGTTACATTGAAATTTCTTGAAGAGATAATTAGAAATATATCAGGTCGTACATATCAAATTAAAAATGCCATCGAATGGCAGAAGTTTCAAGCAGGATTCTAATGATTACCCCAAGAGTAGATTATATAAAAGAACTCGTAAAACCAGAGCATCAATTATTTCATCATCGAATTGACTCGTGTAGTTATAATTTGAATCGACATCAATTATCAGAGATACTAATTAAAAATATGTTTCATTATGAGGGTATCGGTCTTTCTGCAAATCAAATTGGTATTTGGGAAAGAGCATTCTGTATGATGATTGATGTCAAAACAGAAGAAGTAATTACTTGTTTTAATCCAAGAATTATTAAAACATATGGAGAATCCAGTTGGTGTGAAGAGGGATGTTTATCTTTTCCAGATCAAACTGTAAATGTTTTAAGACCTAACAAGATTGTTGTGAAGTATGAAGATGTTGATAAAAAATTACATAAGATGAAGTTAGAAGGACTTGCTTCCAGAGTTTTTCAACATGAACATGACCATATGGAAGGTATAGATTTTACCCAGAGAGACCAGCATAAATAACTAAAATGATGGAGATGTCATGTCTCATTTGGTTATTTCAAAGAAGAATGAAGTATATCTACAGGTAAAATCAGAACCTCATGTATATTATGAACTGTCTGATTATTTTACTTTTGATGTACCAGGTGCTAAATTCATGCCACAATACCGTAACAAGTATTGGGATGGAAAGATAAGACTGTTTAGTAATCACAACGGAGAGATGTATGTTGGATTACTTGATAAGTTAATAAAGTTTTGCGAAGATCACGATTATACTTACGAATTTATAGAAAGCGAATACTATGGTCTACCATTTGAAGTCAATGGTATGATCTCGAAAGAGGGTGTGAAGGATTATATGACAGCAATCAGTAGGTATGCTCCCCGTGAATATCAAGTAGAGGGAGTATACGACGCTCTAAAACATAATAGAAAGCTGTTGATATCCCCAACTGCTTCGGGTAAATCTCTGATGATATACTCGATTGTGAGATATTACGTTGAGAAAGGGAAAAATACTCTGATAGTCGTTCCGACGACTTCCCTAGTAGAACAGATGTATAAAGATTTTGCAGACTATGGCTGGGACGTAGGTTCATTTTGCCACAAGATATACGCAGGTAAAGAAAGAGAGACGGACTCTCAAGTCATTATTACTACTTGGCAATCAATCTACAAACTCCCCAGAAAGTATTTTGAGAGGTTCTCTGTTGTGGTTGGGGATGAAGCTCACCAGTTCAAAAGTAAATCGTTAGTATCTATAATGTCAAAACTTTCTGATGCCAAATATCGGTTTGGATTTACTGGCACACTTGACGGAACTCAAACACACAAGTGGGTTTTAGAGGGATTGTTTGGTGCTTCATATAAAATAATAAAAACAGATGAACTCATGAAGAAGGGTCATCTGGCAAAATTAAATATCAATATACTTCTATTGAAACACTCACCGAATAAGTTTGAAACATTTGAAGATGAGATACAATATATTATCGGTCATAATCGTCGAAACAACTTTATTAAAAATCTTGCATTGGATTTAAAAGGCAATACTTTGATATTATATGCAAGAGTTGAGGGGCACGGTCAACCACTTTTTGATTTAATAAATAATAATAAATCAGATGATCGTCAAGTATTTTTCATACATGGCGGGGTTGAAACAGAAAATCGAGAAAAGGTTCGTGAGATCGCAGAAAGTGAAAACAATGCCATTATCGTTGCCTCTTACGGCACCTTCTCAACTGGAATTAACATTAAAAACCTTCATAATGTAATTTTTGCTTCACCCTCCAAATCTAGAATTCGTAATCTTCAGTCAATCGGTAGAGTTCTCCGTAAAGGAGACAAGAAATCGAAGGCAACTCTATATGATATTGCTGATGATATTTCTTATAAATCAAGAAAAAACTACACATTAAATCATTTAATTGAAAGAATTAAGGTTTACAACCAAGAGAACTTCAATTATGATATAGTTAACATACCACTGAAAAACTAATGGGCGAAGAGTTCTACGCTATTATTAAACTAACATCTGGGGAAGAAATCCTTTCAGTGGTTTGTGTTGACGAATCAGAAGACGAAGCAGTTATAATTCTAAACAATCCTGTGACTATGAAGTATATTAGTCATCCAGGCATGAGATCTCTAGTTAAGGTCAAACCTTGGTTGGAACTCTCAGATCAAGATATATTTGTAATACGTCAAGATAAAATTATTACAATGACTGAAACTCAAGATGCTAAACTTATATCAGTTTATGATCAATTTGTAAGTGATATGGACGATGATAATATTATAATTCCAGAAAACGGTCAGGTCGGACTCTCGACTCAAATGGGATACCTATCAAATGTAGATGATGCTCGTGAGTATCTCGAAAGTATATACAATAATAATATTAAAGAAAGCTAGCTATTATTACCCTTGAACCTCTACAAAGGTTATTGTACACATATTACACCCACTTGTCAAGCTGTAAAAATATGTTATAATAAAATATAGTTATACGGGAAAAGCAATGTCATGCCAAGAAAGAAGTCCGAACACTATGTAAATAACAAAGAACTCTTACAAGCACTAATCGTATACAGGGAAAAGGTTGCTCATGCAAAGGAGAATGATCTACCAAAACCACGTATTACAAACTACCTTGGAGAGTGTTTTTTGAAGATTGCAACACATTTGTCATATAAACCTAACTTTGTTAATTACATGTTTCGTGATGATATGATATCAGATGGTATTGAAAACTGCGTTCAATACATCCATAACTTTGATCCAGAGAAGTCTAAAAACCCATTTGCTTACTTTACTCAAATCATTCACTATGCTTTTCTACGTCGTATTCAGAAGGAAAAGAAGCAATTAGATATCAAGACTAAAATTATAGAGAGAACTGGATTCGATGAGGTCATGAAGGTTGACGATAACTCTCTGTCAGGTGATAGTTCAGAATATAACACAATTAAAGATAACATACAATACAAATCAAGTAATAGATGATTTTACCAGGTTCTACAGTAAAAGTAATTGATGAAAATTCAATATACAGAGGGTATGTTGGATGTGTTCAAAGAATACAAGGCAAAAAAGCAGCAGTTCTAATGGATAGTCACACCCCTTGGGACAAGATGATTACTTTTAGATTATCCGAATTGCGTGAGCAAACCGAAGGTTTTCAATATTATCCAAAGAAAAAGAAATGAAGATAGCAATCATCACTGATACTCATTACGGTGCTCGTAAAGGATCAACACACCTTCACAACTATTTTCAGTTGTTCTATGATAATATTTTCTTTCCTACCCTAGAAAGAGAAAATATTGATACCATTATTCATATGGGTGATGTATTTGATAGTCGTAAATCAATTGACTATCAGAGTTTAGAGTGGTCAAAGGAGGTTGTATTTGAACCATTGAGAAAGTATAAGGTGTATGCCATCACAGGTAATCATGATTGTTACTATAAAAATACAAATCATGTTAACTCACCAGAACTTTTATTAAACGATTACTCAAACATATCAACCTTTTCAAAGGCAACAGAAATTAATATTGGTGGATTAGATATTCTTCTTTTACCTTGGATTAACTCTGAAAACTATGATGAGAGTCTCGAAGCAATTCAAAATTCAAAATCTAAAATTGCAATGGGTCATCTTGAGATCAATGGATTTAAAGCAACTCGTGGACATATGATGGAAGATGGTATGGATACAGATGTCTTTAGTAAGTTTAATTCTGTTTACTCTGGTCATTTTCATACTCGATCTACTGATGGAAAAATATATTATCTTGGAAATCCATATGAAATGTATTGGAATGATGTCAATGATACAAGAGGATTTCATATTTTTGATACGGATACCCTCATTCACACTCCAGTTAATAATCCTTATAAATTATTCTATAATGTGTATTATGAAGATACTCCCCATCAGACCTTTGATTCAACACCATATGAAAACAAAATAGTTAAGGTTATTGTTCGTAAGAAAACAAATCCAAAACAATTTCAAAAGTTTATTGATAAGTTATATGCAACTGGAATTCAAGATCTTAAAATTATTGAAAACTTTGAATTGATTGAAGGTGAAGATTTTGAAATGGATGAAGATGAAAATACATTATCTTTATTGAATCGTTATATTGATGAGTCAGAGTTTGATCTTGACAAAAATATTATAAAGGGAATCTTCCAAGATTTATATCGACAAGCTTGCGAGGTAGAGTAATGTTTCTCCTAACACTACATGACAAAAAGGAAGAAGGAGCATATGCTGTTCAAGATCATGAAGGAGATAAAGTTTTATTTCTCTTTGAGGAGGAGGATGATGCAACTCGTTATGCAATGCAGTTAAATGAAGACGAACATCAGATAAAAAGAATGGATGTAATAGAAGTTGACGATGAGCTTGCATTAATGACTTGTAAGAGGTATAATTACAAATATGCAGTAATTACTCCCAACGATATCGTAATACCACCAAAAAATGCTAACCTTCAAAAAGATTAAGTGGAAAAATTTTCTCTCAACAGGAGATCATTGGACAGAAGTAAATTTTCAAGATTGTCACACTAACATCGTTATTGGAACAAATGGTGCTGGAAAATCCACTATGTTGGATGCTTTGACCTTTGTTCTTTTTAATAAACCATTTCGTAAGATCACTAAATCCCAGTTAGTGAATACAGTAAATGAGAAAGATTG
>VTLG01002921.1_pt1 | contig 15354 bp, 18 predicted proteins | sample 4694571 | NCBI WGS metagenome assembly VTLG01 (sample SAMN12604809, study PRJNA352737) | marine metagenome | biome: ENVO:00000447; feature: ENVO:00000209|ENVO:00000569|ENVO:01000036; material: ENVO:00002151; isolation source: viral sequences binned using virsorter ...
TCCTCAGTAATAAGATGGCCGTACCCTATGGTAGCCTTCCCCAGTGAATCTAGATAAGGGGTATCCCTAAATCCTTCATGCTCACGTATTCTTTTTTTTAAAACTTCAGACATACTTTCTCCTTATATAAATATTTTAGTTGTCGGTCTTTTAGATTTTAACATTCTGCCAAAACCTCTTGGTTTGACCTCTATATATCCTCCCTTATTCATTTTTACAATCTTATTTCCGTGTTCTGAAGCCCATTTTTTTGCCATTTCAGGCTTATTTGCATAAAGATATGCTCTTTGTTTTGCAGACCTAAAAGGCATTATTTTTTCTTCTTTTTCTTTTTTTGTTTTACACCAAGTAATCTTGTTGTTAGTTTCTTTTGTTGTCCTAACTTAACGCCCCGTCTCTGCACAGCGCCCAATTCCTCGGTTAATTTGTATTTTTTTCCTTTGGGGCTTTTGTACATAGAATAAACTTTCTTTGTCACAGGATCTACAATTCTTCCAGCTGATTCTGTTTTTCCGTTTTTAGTTCGTTTTTCAATACGTTTTCTTTCGTAAGGACCAATGCCCCTAGCCATTTTATTTTCTACTGTACGTGTTGTAGTAACTTTTTTTTTAACCATTCCCTCTCCTATTTTTTCTTAATTAAGCCCATTGCACCTTTTCCAGCCTTAATGCCGAAGCTAGCTGAGCAGGCGATGTATAAGAGATGTTTATAATAGTCTGGGAGTGACTGCAAGGCTACAAACCCAGCATGAATATGTTCTGTCATTCCTGGAAAAAATACGAGCGTCGCTGGAGCCAAAAGACAAATTAAAATTAGCTCGTCTTTCCACGAGCCTTTCATCTGATCTACAGCTGTTGTTTCCCATTTTACTTTTCCAGCAATCTGATCTTGTTTTAATTTAGTTGCTGCTTTAACTTCTGTAACTTTCAATTCTGCTTTCGCCTTTTTTGTCTCAACGAAGCCACGGACTGTGTCTGCGGCTACGCCGAGTAAGGGTTTTGCTAAGAGTTGCCAGACCATAGTCTAGGCTCCTCCTCCACCGCCAATTTGACTAATGACGATAATAACGATTATGGCTACGATAGCAGCCTTAATCCAATCCTTCATTTTCCAATCCGACCATTCTTTCAAATGTGCCCATAAATCTTTAACTAGATTCATAAAACCTCCTTGGTTAAAGCGTGTTAATCTACTACATGTTCACAGTTTTTGCAATCACATGATTGACAAGAACCACCATTACTGCAGTGACATCCATGTCCGCAATTTTTACATTCCATTAAAAAACACCTTTAAAAGGTACTTTTTTAATTTGCATTTTACTTCTTTGTCCTTTTGGTCCGTCACCTAAATTATCAATTTTAGTAGGTCCTTGAACTCTCATAGCCGCTGTTGAAGGAGCATAAGCTTTATTTACTGTAGGTCCCGCATAAGGATTTAAATCATTAGAGACCGTCATTTTAGCATTAGGATATAATTTGCCGTTAACATATTTTACCATAATATCTCCTAGTAAATCTTTGTTGGTTTACGTTTGCTTTTTTTATCAATACCATAACCACGAGAAAACATCTCAGTGACTAATCCACCGTCTTTGAATCCTCTATTAAGTTCACCTTCTACTCGTCTTTTCTCAGCTCTTCTATTTTTATTACTTTTTTCAGCGTCTATTCGACCCATTTCTTCTAATAAATTTTCTCTTCCAGTATTTGCCATTATAGCCTCCTTTAATGTATTGTTGGTTTCATTAGCTCAACAAAATCAACCGTGTTGGCATTCATAATGTCAGTAGCTTGATCAGGATTTAAATTATTAAAGTACAAAACCCTAGCTACACTCATGAAAGCACCAGCTAAAAGTATACTATCTTCTTCACTTTTGGAAGTATTTTCTGCCAAAACCATTATTTGTTCAAAATAATTTTGTAATTTGTTCTCTGCTTCAGTCATGAGATCAATATTAGACTGATTTTGTACTTTTACAACCCCCAGATTAGTTATCAAAACGTATATTCCTTTGTTCATCTATTTTTACAGGGTCTTTTTTACTTTTTTCTATCTCTTTTTGTTTAGTTAAATTAACATTAGCTCGTAATTGAGCAATATCCTCTTGAGAGTCTATTTTATCTTGATGTTGCTGTGCATCTGCATCTATGCGTTGTTGATCAATACCTATATCAGCCTCATCTTTCTCTATTTTTCGCTGTAAGTCTTGAGCTCTAATATTAATTTCTTGTTGTTTTAAAGCCACTAAAGGATCTTCTCCCTGACCTTCTAAAGATTGTTGTTCTTCAACGAACATTTCTTCAATAAATTCAGTAATTCTTACAGCTATTTGTTTTTCTACTTCTTCTTGAAACTGTCTTTGTAATTCTGGTGGTATTTCTCCTCCATATTGTTGAGCAATTTTTTGAATTTGTTCTGCATTTTGTGCTTCTATTTGTTCTCTCGCTAATAGTGAAATATGTTCCATTACATGAGCTTGTAATAAGGTAGTAACATTAGGATTATTTCTAATTAAAATAGATGACATAAATGTTCTATGAGCATCTATGTGAGCTTGATGATCTTGCCCTCTAAAAGCAGTTAATTTTTTTACCATTAATGCATCTGCATTTTCTAAACCTGGATCTTTTGGCGCAGCTGGTTCAGGAGTTGGTAAAATAGCCTGTATGTCATGCACTCCTAAAGCTTGATACATTCTTTTATATGCTTCATACATATTATGAGATTGAGGATCAGCTTGTGCTAATTGTAATTGTGTTTGTGCCAACGTAACACGTTGTGACATAGAAAAAATATTAGGATCACTTACAGGGATAATATCAATACGATCATCGAAGTCTGCTTGTTTAACACTTGGAACTACATCTTTTCCTACATCGTATGGATAAAAAGGTTCTGTGTAATCTTTAAATACTTTAGCTAATAATTTAAATTCAATTCTTTGTGCATAATGCATTCTTTTATGAATTGCACTCATCACTCGTGTTCCACGTTCCATGATTGCCATTGTTGTTCCAACAGGTGCTCCTGCTCCTCCCGCATCGCTTATTTTTTGATCAGCAATTGTAGCAAAACGTTGTCCTGCCTGCACAACAAAACCTAATAATTGAAACAAAGTTTGAGATGGTTCTTTGTAAGGAAGTGGTAATAATCCTTGTCGCAAATCACCTGACGGTGCATCTACATCCCTAAATTCTCCTGGTTGGAGTGGATTGTCGTCATCTTTAATTCGCAGCCCTCTAGCTTTAAAACCTGCAGGGAGATTGGACAATGTACCCGCATCAATAAGTTGTCTAAGTGCGGATGTAGCTGTTCTTGATAACCCACCGAGCATGTGGATAAGACCAAAGCCATAAAAACCAAGCCCAGGTAAAAATTTATAATGTACAAAGTATTGTTTTTTCTTTTTAAAAACATCATTTTCTTCATAATTACGATAGATAGATAAAATTTTTTGTGATCCTTCATCAATTGTTACGATATAAGGTAATTTAATTCCATCTTCATCTTCAAAACCTGGCAGGTCTAAGTCGCAATGTATTTCTAATAAAGTATAATTATCATTTTTGTAACCATCATCTTCTATACCTTCAATTCGATCTTTTGTTTCTTGAATACGTGATTCATCTTTATAAGGATCTATATCTACATCTCTATACATACCAATAACTTGCATTTTACGAACTTCATTTTCAGTTCGTCTTAAAATATGAGTAACACGTTCTGCGGTCTCTAAATCCGTTGCCATGTAAGGAACGACTAAATCTTCTGATGCAACAAATTTAGATACTGCTCGACCTAAAGTTGTATCAAAATAAACTTTTTTAAATGTAGATCCTGTTAAAGGTAAATAAAATAACATCTGATCTAGTTCAGGATCAAATTCTTCCATAACATGCATAATTTGATAATTCATATAATCTCGTACACGTTGAGATTGTTGTTCTTTTTCTGGATCAGGTGTTCCTAGAATTTCTGTACGAACTGGTCCACCTGCTGGTAATAGTTCTTTGTAAGCCTGTGCTTGAAACTGAGTTACTGATTCTGATAACAAAGGATGTGTTACACCGCTTGATCCTGCAAAGGGCATTGTACGTTCTTCATATTTAAATCCTAAAAGATTTAATCCTTTTCGATATGATTGAAACCATTCGTCTCTTGAACCTTGATCTGATTTATAATCAGCAATTAACTCACTTGAAATAATACCTAAATCATCTTCATCAACAAAATCTGCTAAGTTAGAATCAAAAGAAAGTTCAGGAACATCGGAAGTAGGGTTAACAATAGCTGATCCATCTTCCTGCATTTCAACAGCTTCTACATCCATATCTGGTGTTTCAATATTAACACTTTCCATTTCTAAAGACGGTTCTTCAGCGCCTGTAATTCTTCTGTCTATTGCCATTATGCTACCTCAAATATATCAATATCTTCCACAAGTCCACCTTGAGCTTTATGTGTTATATATGGTTCTAACATTTCTTCGGTAATCTTAATAGCAAAAACTGGTTTCATTGCGCCTTCATCTGGGACTGCAATAGGTTGAATTTGGTAAAGAGGATTAGTTCTTGCAATCTCTAAAGCCCTTTGTTCATCAGATAGAGTTGCTACGGTATTACCATTTTGATCAGTAATTCTATATACATTACGACTGCCCTGTCCTAGTTGTACAGGCATTGTTAGTATTTCAGAATTATTATCCTGTGCTTGTTTTTTAAGAATTTTTTCTAAATCACTGGTATAGTGTTTTTGTTCAGTCATAACACGATATTTTTTTCCTTGTCTGTTTCCTGTATTTCTAAACCCTTCTGCTCTTATTAATTCTTCAGTAGGAGCAAATTCATCTACTCTTTCATATCCAATAATTTCTCCCTTTTTATCTTTAATAGGTTTGTCTGTGTCAGCAACGTAATATTTTTTAGGTGCCATTGCGTCTGGACCCCCATAAAATTCATTCATTCCTACACCTTTCAGTTGAGATGGATACATAGCTCCTGTTTCTTTAAATTTATTTAACATTCTTTCTTTATCTACAAGCCGCTCTTTTGTTGGTGTAGCAGTATTTCCCCTAAATCCTGCTCTTTCTGCTACAATATCTCCTGGCGATACCGCATAGTAATCAGCAGCGTCAGGATCTTTTAAAACAAACTTACGATAAGCTGCTTCATACAAATCTTTTTTAACAACGGCGTCAGCCCATTCTGATCTATTTTTAAAAGGAATATCAGGAAGTAATTTAGCCATAGTGTCTGAATCTATGGTTAAAACTTTCTCTAACATATTATCCATATTATCTTGTAACACTACTCGTAATCTCTCTAATTCTTTAGGATTAATTTCTCTTGTTGCAATATACTTATTAACAATTGAATCAACTTCTTGGTCCATTACTTCTAAAGATTTTCTTAACACATCAACCTCTGCCTCTGTTTTTGTAGTGGGTCTAAACACAGTTTCGTATTCTTCATAAAACTCCATTAACCTTCTATTTAAATCATCATATTCTTGTAAGCTGTCAACAGTCTTTCCTTGATCTTTTAGTCGGCGTAAAGTACCCGCTAAAAATTTTTTACGAGTTGCGGCCGCTTGCATAAGATCGGATTGTATTTCATCAGCAAATGTAACCCGAACAATATCTTCTACATTAGGTGTTTTGGCTGTATCTATTTCTGTAAGAAGATCTCTATTCTTTACAATAAGTTCATCCATCTGATCAACAAGACCAGGACTTACTTCATTTAATTGATCAGCATATTTATTTATAACACTCATTTGATATCCTCGAAAATCACCAGTCCCAAAGTCTTCCATAATTTCATCAATGTCTGCTTGGTTCATTCCTCGTTGACCTGCTAATCTTTGTATTTTATTTTGTGCTTCTGCATAAAGACCTTTCAAACTTCTTTCATTTTTTGACAAGGCTGCTTGTAATCTTTTAGTATTTACTGCTGTTTTTGGTCCTTCAATTTTTTGAGGAAGTTTTCCATAACGGTCCGTGAGCCTCGACCACCCGATCACAAACATATCATCACCTTGACCAAAATCATGATTTGCTATGTTTCCTCCTTCTCCTTCAAGAGATTTTGGATACGCAGCTTCGTCTTTTCCTAACATTTTTTTAGGAATAACTAAAACACGCTCTCTTTGTGTGCCATTAATAAATCCTTCTTTTCTATACCCTTCATACCTAACATCAGGATGACTACTTCTTGTATTAATAAGGTCTTCCCCATATCCTGTAGCATGTACTCTTATTCCTCGTATAGGAGCCGATCTTACAGCGGCTATTAAATCAGATGTAACAATAGGCTGATCATCAGCCATTAATCTTAAAACTTGTGGAATACGATAATCAGTAGCTTCTGATTTACGAATATTTTGTTTATTTAAATAATCAAATACCTCTTGTTTAGAATTAAATTGTTTAGGTGCATTAGATAATGCTCTTTCAATATCAGAATAAAATACTGATGTCATTGGAGTCTTCGTTATAGGAGTGGTACTAACTCCAGTAATAGGTGGTAACTCACCTCTTTGTTCCGTAATTATATCTTCAGGTGTTGGATCAAATATGTCTTCTGTTGCTGTTTGCTCCTGTCTTCTAACTAAAGCTTCATTTTGTTTTTTAGTTGGATTTTTTAAATTAGGTTTCGGTGTAGGAATAGAAGAGACAACATTGTCTGGAGCTTTACCAAACAGTTTAAAAAATGGTAACATAAGATTTGCCACTTGTACTTCTTCAAATCCTTCTTTTTTTGCTTCTTCAAAAATATCTAAATCTTCAACAGATTCAAAACCTGGTTCCATTTGTATCTCTTTTACATCAATATCTTCATCATCATCTGAAAGTATAGACTCACTAAATTGACCACTTGAGCCACCATAAGAAAAATTTTTAACCATATCATCTTGTGCCATAAAACCATCTTCATCACCAGAAAAAATACTTTCATTAACTAATCCCCCATATGCAAAACCCTCTGCTCCTGATGATTCTAATATTTTTATTGCTTCTAATAACTCTTTTCTTTCTGGTAAAGGATCACCTATCTTATCTAATTCATTAATTAAACCTTTTAACTTCGTAGATAGTTTTCTTTTTTTACCTACGGTTACTCCAGCCTGTTGACCTTCCACACCCATAATTTCCATCAGCTCTTGTATTGCTGCTAATTTATTAAAGTCACCTTGTTTACCTGCAAGATTTGCTTGATTCTCTAAACTTTTTTGAACACCTTGATTGTAAGGAGATATATCTAAATATAAAAAATCAGGATTAACACCCTGTCCTATAAACTTTTCAGGATCAAATCCTATTTCTTTTTTAACTCCTTCCCTTTTAGGTAGTTTCATTTTAGTTTTTTCAAAAGTATGCGCTATTTGAACAGAAGCTATATTTTTCCCTGTTTTACTTGTAGACTCAACAGGGAAAATACGTTTTAAAAAAGGTCTTATTAAAGGGCTAACTTTTTTTCTAACATCCTCTATTTGTTTAAATTGATTAAATAATTTTTGAGCAGGATTAGCTAGATCACCTGCATCTCCAATTTTAACTGTATCAAATAAAGTATCTAAGTCAGTTGTAGGTAGTGAATCTCTTAAAAACTCATAAAATTTAAATTTTGGATTTTGTAACAAATCTATTTGACCTGCTTTATCTGTTCTTTTTAAATCTAATATTCTTGGATCAAAAACATCTTCACCTAAAGGTGATAAATCTGTTAAAGGATCATCTAAAGGTGTTATAGGTTCATCGGGAAAAACCTCTTTAAATTTTTTAACAAGCGCAGTTCTATCTGCAGCCTCTTTACCGCCTTCAATAACGCCAAGAGTTTCATCACTGTATTTTAAACCTCCAACTTCTTTACCACTTTTTGCTAAATAATTATTTATTTCAGGTCTTAAGACTTTAATTGTATTAATTACTTTGCTCTTACCACTATCAGACAAAGGTAAAAATTCTTTAGGATATTTTTTCATTAATTTATTATATAAAGTAACGGCAGGCATAACTATTGGAGTATCACTCTGTGCTTGTAATTCTTTTGCAAGGGTTAAAGCATTATCTGCTAAGGAAGTGTTTCGTAGTAATTGTTTTTGAGCATATACTTCATTACCAGCAACATTCGATCTTTTGACTCCATGTTTTTTTATTTCTAATTTTTTCTTTTTTGTTATATATTTTTGTTTTTCTAAACTTTTTGTTTGTATGTTAACAGGAGTTTTGGTTGGTGGGTATCCAGCTTTTGCTCTTTCCTCGTTTACAATTTTTAAAAAAAGATGTTCTTTTTTTGGATCGGCTTTAGAAAAATCTATTTTATTTATTCTTGTTGCAATAGCTTCTTTTACTTCTTTTGTTAGAGGAGCAGATGGTGATTTTAGCTTGGGAGAATCTTTTTGTTTGGTAAGAAATGCTTCTGAGTCATCTAGTAACTCTTCAAATTGATCTTTATCTAACTCGTCGACGTTTTTATGTCGGAACATAAGACTATTAAATTCTAATTCATTAGGACTAGGTTCCTTAGTTTGTTTTGCTACTTGTTTCTTTTTTCTAGGTGGTACGGCTGCACTTACACTTAATTTTTCATATTCTTCATCTGTTAATTCATCTATACTTTTACCAACCATAGCATCTTCTGCTAATTCAGGATTATTTTTCATCATGGTAAAAGCTTCTTCTGGTGATTTATTTACAGTTTTTGTTAACCATCTATATAAAGTTTTAGCTGCTGCGGTTCCTCCTACTCCTAGCGTACCTGCATCAAAACCTACGAGAGCTAACTCTGCTAATTGAAAAGGAGAAATAGAACGCCCCGCTTCCATTGTGCGGAAAGTTTGACCTGGTCCTTCGCCTATAAGAAATTCTAATCCTAATGACCCTAATGCTGCTGTCGGAGAGTATGCTGCTATGCTTATTTTTTCGCCCTTACCTACAGGAATAATAGGTTTATTTAAAAATTGAGGTATATCAAATCCTACAAAATCCGTTATTTCTGATAATGTTCGATAAGCAGGAGCCAGACTTACAGAAGTTTCTGCTTTTTGCTCTGGTGTTCTAAAAATACCTATTCCTGTAGGATCTCCTAAATCAATAGTTTTAGGATACCCTGTAATATCTTTTTCTGCTCCCTCTCGTATAATATATCTTGCTGCATCGCCAAGTGGATCGGCAATATCAGGAATAGTTTCTGGTTCTAAATTAATATCTAAAACTCCTGTATCTGTTCGTTGAACGCCAGGTGTAGGTAAAGTTTTAACTAAATCCTCTTCTTCAAAAATATCTATATAATCATCAACCATTAGTAATACTCCTGCATACCCACCAGAAATCCTGGATCTTCTTTATAATCGGATTCCAATTGAATAAAATTTCCTTGACGAAAACGCAGTAATGCTTGCGTTGTCGAATCAACTAAATCATCATGTTCACCATAAGGGAAAGCAGCACATTCTTCAATAACTTCTTCTGCCCAGCGATCATCCGTTGCCCAAACTTGCCCCGCTTCAAAAAGAGGAGCGACCGAGTTTACACGAACGTGTTTATCATTGCCTTTACTAGGCGTATAAGTAACGACAGGAATTCCTACTTGACGTAGCTCGTGGGTTAAAGGCATACCAGATGCTTTTGCTTCTATCAAGATTGTTTCGGGTTCCCAGTATGTATATTCTTCTAAAGCTATTTCTTTAAGCTCAGGAAAATCCCAACGGCCTTTTCGCATTGATAAAAGTATAATGTGCGGTGGTCCGTGTTCCACGGGTTTAAATACACCCCACGTTGTTATTGCACTAAAGTCCGCTGTTTCTTTTTTACTGAATGCTGTGTCATAGCTCTGTATAACATGCATTAAATTAGGTATATTTTCATTACCCCATATCTGCCACCATTCTCTTTTAATGATAGATCCTTCCTCTGATGTTGGTGCTTGTTGCCATTGTGCTTGCCATTTTTGTTCTGACAGCGATGCCTTAACGCCTTCTAATTCATTTAATTTCCAATATTCAGGCCACATAGGTTTATCGTTCAATACGGCTGGAAACTCAACCACGTCCCACTGATCAGCTTTTGTTTCAGCTTGAGCTGCTAATAACTTGCCTGTAAGATCTTTAGTAGACCATCTTGTCATCACAATAACAATTGCACCGCCTGGTTGTAGACGTTGTCTTGGACCAGAGGTGTACCATTCATAGGCATTGTCCATTGCTGTTTGACTTAAAGCATCTTGCTCTGAGTGAGGATCATCAATAATAAGCAAGTCAGCACCACGCCCAGTAATAGCGCCACCCACACCAGCAGCAAAATACTCTCCACCTTTGTTAGTTGTAAAACGCCCCGCAGCCTTTGAGTCTTGAGATAAGCTGACATTCGGGAAAACATCTTTAAATTCTTGTTGTTCAAATAAGTTCCTCACTTTCCTACCAAAGTTATACGATAATTCTGCCGTGTGTGTCGTCTGAATTATTTTTAATTTTGGATTTTTACCCATCATCCACGCAGGAAACAAGTTAGATGCAAACTCTGATTTAGTATGTCTAGGTGGCATATTAACAATTAGTCGTTTTATCTTTCCACGTGAAACGTCCTCTAATTTTTGTGCAAAAATTTTATGATGATTACCTCCTACAAAGTCTGGCCAAACTTTTCTTACAAAAGTTAAGAAGGAGGAACGGGACTCCTCCGACACTTTTAGTTGTAAATTTCTTAATTCATATTTTAATAAATCAGTTGGGATTTTATTTATTTTCATAAAAAAGTTATATCATAGTCTGTGTATGTGTAAAACTCAACCTTTAGGTTAACTTCAAAAGAGCCCCGCCTAAATATGCGGGGGTGGGGGTAACGAAAACACCAAATCTAGTATGTTGAGGTTTGTAAGTACCTAAGGGTAGTAGTAATAGATTACGCAACTAGGAATGGGCATCACCAGTTAGAAAGAGTAAAAATACCAGCGTGGTGATGTCAAGCATAAAAAAAGGGCGGATAAACCGCCCTTTTGCCAGTCCTTAAGGAATTTTTTATCGTCGTGGTAAATGCTGAGCCAATCGTTGCATTACTTTTTGACCCCAATCACGAACATAAGCAGGACAATTAGGGTCAAGAATAACACTCTCAACCTCAGCCTCTAAAACTTTGTACAAAGCTTTCCAATTAATATTATCAGTATGCTGACTTTCAATAGGTTGGTCATTTGGTACTGCAATACTTGTATCATTGCGAGGTACTAAACCAAACCTTTGTTCAACTGCTGATAATCTTCTTGATAAGTCATTATCATTATCTGGCATTTTGATTTCTCCTTTCTAATTACTTCTTACTCCCATTTCTTTTTATAGTCAAATTCTTTTTTATTTTTTTTTCTTTTTATTTTTGCTACCAACTCCACAACAGTCCCCCCTGAACTCCTGTATTACTACTCTCCACTTGCACAGGGTTAGGGGGAATGGGTAATGGAAATGGAAACAGGAGATCCTGTAGCTCCTGCGACTCCTGTCCTGTATTACTTACTACTTAGTCAAGGGTTAGGTGGAATGGGTAATGGAAATGGAGAAAGGCGACCGAAGTCGCCTTTCTAAATAAGATTTAATTAAACAGCTAAATCGAAGTCAGCTACTTCTTTAATTGAGTATTTTGTTTTGTCAGTTTCAACCCTGTTTTTTTCAAGTGGCATTGCTTGAATTTGTTGATACTGTGTAGGTACTTTGCATTTATGATACTCAAGTTCGCCAAGTTTCTCCTTAAGGAGTTTCGTATCAATCTTTGCAGATAGTTTTTGCGATACATGAAGTTGGTAATCCTTTCCGTGTAAAAGGTTTGCATTTTCACCGATACCCATATCAATGATAAGGTTACGATTAACTTTAATAAAGTCGTCTATTACTTTCTTCATCATTAAAGCACGACCATAACTATCTATGATTTGAAGCTTAGCTTTTTTACTCATTCTAGCTTTGCTTAAGTGAGCCTTTTCTAAGACTTCTAATATATTAACTGATTTTGACATATAGTTTATCCTTTCTGTACTTTCTGTTAATACTTATAATATAGTCCCATTTTATTATAAGTCAATAGTCTTTTTATTTTTTTTTTGGATCAAAAATTGTCAGCTCTGCGTGCGGGAATCACACTTCTTATACTGTACCTGGGTAAGGGTCATGACCAATGGAATGGAGAATGCAGACCTCACACAAGCCAAAGCCCCATCAAGAGCAGAGCAGCACCAGCTACTGGATGGTGAATCATCACCAGGCCTGACACGCACAACCAGATGGACATCATTGTTTGTTCTCCTCTGGGCCTGCTAAGTCTTCCCACATGCCTACCGAAGATGCCGCCATACCAGGCGCTGTGTGGTTAATGTTCTGTTGCATCAACTCCCACGCAGGATGCTCTGCTGGCACGTTCACCTTCGCACCGTCAAACCAATCCAGATACCAGTATTCCAAACGATGGATGGAGTCATCACGATTAACGAACGCCCTGAGCTCATCACCAGGTCCGCCCCAGCTAAACTGCCAGCGCCAATAGCCTTCGACCTGGTCCTTGAATGTATGCGGCGCTGTGTAGTCAAAGCTAAGCCCTTCGAAATCTTCCTTAGTCAGGTCTTTCTGTCTGTCTTTCCATTTACTAGAAACCAAACTTTTGCAGTCATCTCTTTCCTGCCAATCCTTAATTTTTCCGTAGTCTGTAATTGTTTGTACTTTATCAGTCATGTTGTTCCTTTCTATAATGTAGGTAAGGGTAATGGCTCTTGGCCAACCAGAGCGAAACCCTCACCTCGCTGTAACCGTCATCTGGTGTTTAAACTCACCAGCCCCTGCGGGTACGGAATCCGATTGGGTTACATGTATCTATATAGTCCCATTCTTTTAGATAGTCAAGAGGTAATCAAAATTATTTCTGGCACAACAGTAACAGCCTTCTGGGTACGCTGCGTGGTCCTTACTACTAAGGTCGTGTTCACGGTGCTCGGGCAATGGACAATGGAACTGTAAAGATGATACGCATCAGCTCCTGGTGCGGAACCAGAGCTCACACTACTTACTTCCCACAACTGTGCTACTTGTCAATGGACAATGGACAATGGAACACGCTGCTGCAGGGCCCGCATGCAAGATCCTACTTATGCCAAACCTTTTTCGAGACTGGGTGATGGGGAATGGAGAAACAACAACGGAACACGACACGCTACCAGCTCCTGGTGCAGCATGTGCTACAGAGATAGTACTACTGATGGGGGGTCGGTGGCGATGGCAATGGAGAATGGAGAAGGATCTCTCGCACCTGGTTCCAGCTGCCTGGGCCCGCATCACCAGCGATGCGCATATTTACCTTCCAATGGGGAGAAGGACAATGGGCAATGGAGCCAATGGAGGAAGCAACGATCCCTGGAAAGATATACAGTAATCTATAAGGGAGGGTCGTGGCTATAATAAAACTTCTTCCGCCCTTTAAACTATGGGTAAAATTCCACGATTTTTGAAAGGGAGATAAATTAATCTTCTTACTGTGAATTACTTTTAGTTCTACCCAAACTGATATTCCGTCCTTGATTCCATAACAATCTGGTACGCCAGGCGACGCCCAGTTTTCAAACCTAGTCCAGTGAATGTCAGATAAGTTTTCTTTTACTTTCTTCCATAATTTTGTTTCTGGTTTAACCGCCAAAGTAATAAAACCAAACCATAGCAAGAAGGGTTAACTTCCAGTGAACAGCCATAAACAACAAAATCATTATAACAATAATTTTAATCACGGCACACTCCTCATCATCTCTTGCAACTTATGAAAATAAATTAACCTAAATTCAAAATCTTCTGCCATCAACATGGCTCTTTGTAACCATCCTACTCTATTCCAAAACAATACATCTGTCATAGGTAAAGATTCATATTTTCCTATTTTTACAATAACTGTTCCGTTCATTCTTCCTCCTTTTTTTAAAGACTGGCTTCGTTTTATACCCACAATGTTAATTCATTGGGACAGGTAGTAAATTTAATAAGACTTTCCTGTATTCTCATTTAAGAGTTTTCATAGTGTCTTAACCAGTCTTATATACCCTATAGTCCCATCTAATCTTATAGTCAAGACTTATTCTCTATTTTTTTAACTTCTTTCAATTCTTCGTACGTTGTCTCAATACTAAATTGTTTTTTTAATTCTAAAATTTTAGCCTCTACATCTTCCCTGTTCATGGAATCAATTGTTCCTGTCAAAATCTCTTTTTTATCAACATATAACCCAGCTATCTGACCACGGCGAGTCTCTGCAGCTACGGCAGCATTCCAATTTCCTGATTCACTGGCTTTATCTCTAATTCTAGCCAATGTAGCTAAGCTACGCTCCTGTGTACATTTGTATCTTTCAGCAATAGCCCTGCGTTCTGACTCAATGGCATCAGCAACAATAGGATATTTATCTGGGTTTTGTAACTCAGATGCACGCACAACAGCAGAGTCTTTTGCGTAACCTGCTTCAATTGCACATTGCCTAGCAGTCTTCAACCCTTCGGAATGGACAAACAAAAGAATAAACTTTCTTTGTTTTCCTGTAATCTTGTGGTGAAACAATGCGTCAGTCAACGCTTCTGGTATGTTATCTTTGTTTTCTTCCATAATGCACCTGTTCAATAGATGTTTCTTCCCAGAAAATATACAATATTTAATGATTTTATGCAATGCGAGTTATGTTTGTAGATATAAAAAGGTTACTTCTGTAAATGTAAAAGTAACCTTCAGGTAACCTAAAAAGCTAGGAAATACAAGGGAAGTTACTTGGTTACCTAGGATACCTCTACTCTGAGAAATAAAAAAATATTTTCATCTTGGAGAATACATCTATAGGAACAGCTGTTTAAGAAAAAAATTTAGGGTCTTCACTGACGATTCTAAGTGCTTTTTTCAATGCCTCTTTCCCGTCCGTCATGATGACTTCCCATTCATTAGGATTATAAGATCTATCAAAATTAGAGTTGTAGAATCGCACAGTCACGTCTCCACAGTGGAGACATTTATAAATTTTTCTTACTGGGCTCTCTGGAAGTTTTAGGTACATATCGTTTTATCCTTTGTAGGGGAAATAAAATTACGTTACTTGGTAAATTCTTTTTAAAATATATAGAATCCATTAATTTCATGTTTTCAATTCTTTCGTACTGATTAGTTCGTTGTGCAAGGAGCGTGTCTAATAACTCACGTTGCTTTAATATCTCTTGATCGCTCATTTCTTCATTCTTTTTTTAATTATAGATGTAGCTCCTAATCCTGCTCCTGCGGCAGTTCCATATCCAATAACTTCTTTTTTAGAGGGCCCTGATTGTTTAACAAAGTCAGGCTTACTTTTAGATAA
>VTLG01016892.1_pt1 | contig 15354 bp, 8 predicted proteins | sample 4694571 | NCBI WGS metagenome assembly VTLG01 (sample SAMN12604809, study PRJNA352737) | marine metagenome | biome: ENVO:00000447; feature: ENVO:00000209|ENVO:00000569|ENVO:01000036; material: ENVO:00002151; isolation source: viral sequences binned using virsorter ...
ATTGCTGGTATATCTACTATAACATTTGCTTCCACTAAGGCAGGATTTAGTAGTGTAACTTATGATTTCTCATCTGCTGGTCAAGGTGCTGGTTCTGGATGGAGTGGTGCATTTACAACTTCCTTCTATCTTGGCGACTTTAGTTGGGGTAAAATTAATCTTGTTACTAGAAATGAATCTAATAGTTATATTGCACAGACGCGAAATGCTATAGCAGGTTTAAGTACTACTCCGATTGTTCAGCGTACTAAGGCATTGAAATCTAAATCATATGATGGCCAAATCATCTAAATAACTTAAAATAGTATTATCTATAAATGGCATACGTAGGATTAGATACTGGAACCGCAGCAAATGCTGGGGATGGTAGTACCCTTCGAGCGGGTGGTAATATTGTTAATGCCAATTTTCAAGAAATTTATAACTACTTTGGTGATGGAAGTACACTAAGTTTTGCGGGTGGTAATTGGATAGAAGTTGCGACAGGAATTAATACACTTTCTTATGTTGGTATTGCTACTACAAACCCAACAGATCCTTTAACAGTTCTTGGTGCTGCTAATATTTCAGGTGTAATTACTGCTTCTAGTTTTAGTGGTATTGGTAGCTTTACTGATTCAGTTGTATCTGGTGCCTCTACAGTTAATGGTAATCTTCTGGTAGGTGCTGGAATTACTTTTTATGGTTCTACGGGTATTATAAGTGCAACACAATATTATGGTGATGGATCTTCGTTACTTAGTGTTCCTTCGGGATTAGGAACTGCATTAAGTGATGATAATACTAGTGCATTGAATAAAATTTATTATGTAGATGCTGTATTGGGTGTTGGTGCAACTATTACTGTTGATCCACCTACATCTTCTCAAGTTGCATTTACAAACTTCCCTACTATTGCTGTTGATGATACTTATGACTTAATTGTTGCTGATGGTGATGATTTCATACCAGATATTCTTGGAATAGGAACTACTGGTATTGGTGGAGTGATGGCTGGTAGTGGAGGAAGAGTTCGTGCAGATAATTACACTGACAGAGCAGGTGGTGCACCAACATTTCCAGCTGGTGTTGTCGTTAGTGGTGTTACAACATCTGGTGGTATTATAGTTAGTGGTGTTTCTACATTAACTGGTAATGCATTGGTTGGATCTTATATTACGTGTTATGCATCTAGTGGTATTATAAGTGCTACTTCTTTCTCTGGTGCTGCTACTGGATTAACGGGAACCTTTACGGGTGATGTTACAGGAAATTTAACAGGTACTGCATCCACGGCAACTGCTGCTGCTAGTGCATATGCTCTAACTGGAAGTCCGAATGTTACTGTTAATAATCTAACAGTTTCAGGAGATCAAACAGTTGGAGGTGCCTTAACTGTTACTGGTAATTTTACTGTTGATGGTACTCAAACGATTATTAATACTTCTATTTTAGATATAGAAGATAAAACTGTAGGTATTGCCTCAACAACTAATGCATCAAATTCATCTGCTGATGGAGCAGGTATTGAAATATATGCAAGTTCCTCTACTGCTAATAATAATAAAACTTTAACATGGCAAAATAACAGTGGATGTTTTGTGAGAAGTGTTCCTGACAGATTTCTAGGAGTTTCTGAAACAGTTTCGGCAGCAACCACGTATACGGATGCTTCTGGTAATATAGTTTTAGAAATGGATATCCAGGCGGGAACTGTATTTACTCATACAATACCAGCAGTGTCTTCATCTGGTAGAGGTGCGAACATTGGCATTGTGTCCTTTAAGAACATGTATGCAGATGCGAATAATTTTACTACTGTAACTCTTATTACAACTCAAGGAGCCGCACATGGTGGTGGCACTGGATATGGTAATACTGTAGCTACTAATGGTATTGGTGTTACTTGTACAATTATTCCTTTAGTAGGTTCAACTGCAATTGCTGGTATTTCTACTAGAGGAAGAGGTTCCGGTGGAGCTGGAACAGGTGCTGGATCAACTGTTACTTTATCACCTGCAATACAAAATAGTGATTTTATTTCCTTCGGTATTCATTATAATGGTGGTACAAATACCGCATTAACCAGTTATAAGGTTTATGTATCTAAGAATGGTGGATTTACTTGGGGTAGTGTAGGTATATAATGATTAAATTACTTAATAAATAAATAAAAAGTTCTAAAAAATGGCTGCAATCATAACTGATCAAATAAGGATATTAAATGCGAAGAACTTTCTTTCCGGAGTAAGTACAGCAACTAATGCATATTATTCCTTTATTGGTCTATGCAATCCTTCTGATATTCAATCTGATTGGGATACTAATCCTCCTTCACCAAAAGATAATTTTAGTGAAGAAGATGATTATTGGGATACTATGATTGCATTGAAAAAAATTAATTCTGCTGACGCTAGACAAGTTGTTACTAGAAGAGTGTGGTCATCCGGAACAACCTATGATATGTACCGCAGTGATTATAGTCGTACTAATACTGCTAAGGTTTCTGGTTCAACTAATTTATATTCTGCATCATATTATGTTCTGAATAGTGATTATAGAGTTTATATTTGTCTTAGTAATGGGATGGATCCTGATAACCCTAATGGTAGACCTTCATTGGATGAACCAACTTTTACTGACTTGGAACCAAAAGCGGCTGGTACAAGTGGTGATGGATATATTTGGAAATATCTTTATACTATTAAACCAAGTGATATTGTAAAATTTGAATCTACTGATTTTATTCCCGTACCTACGGATTGGTCTACTAATTCAGATACTGCTGCAGTAAGAGATAATGCAGTAGATGGATCTATTAAGATTATAACTGTTACAAATCGTGGTGTTGGATTAGGAACTGCAAATAGTACTTATACACAGGTTCCTATTAAAGGTGATGGAACTGGTGCGGAATGTACTATTGTTATTAATAATGATCAAAAAGTTGATACCGTAACTATTTCTGCTCAGGGCCAAAATTATACTTATGGAAATATAGATTTAGAAGCAGGTGGAGTTCCAACTGGAACTACAAGACCTACTTTTAATGTTGTACAATCTCCTCCAGGTGGTCATGGAGCAGATATTTATAGGGAATTAGGAGCATATAATGTTTTATTATATTCAAGGATTGAAAATGATATTGAAAATCCTGATTTTATAACAGGAAACCAAGTTGCAAGAGTTGGTGTCGTTGAAAATCCTAAGGCAACAAGTGGTGCACTTTTGTCAGCAGATAAAGCAACTGCATTAGGTGCTTTAAGATTGACAGGAACTGGTTACAGTACAGCAGCATTTGATGGTGATTCATTTATTACTCAAACTGTATCGACTGCAACTACAGCAGTAGGAAGAGTTGTTAGTTATGATACTAACACAGGGGTATTAAAATTTTGGCAAGATAGGACTATGGCTGGATTCAACACAGTTGGAACAGCACAAACTAACCCTTCATATGGGTATGAATTGCAAGAATTTACTAGTTCTCCCGGAACGGGTGGAAATTTGACAATTGTTCCAACCAGTGGTTCTAATTTGGCGATTGATACGTCCTTTACTGGTCTGTCAACCGTAATAAATAGTCGTACCTATTACCTTGGTCAAGAGTTTACCAATGGTATTGCCAATCCTGAAGTTAAAAAGTATTCAGGAAATATAGTTTATGTTGATAATAGACCTTCTATAACTAGGTCTACCAATCAAAAAGAAGATATCAAAGTTATTTTGCAGTTCTAAAGTATTATGCCACAGCAAACGAACCTAAATGTAGCCCCGTACTTTGACGACTTTGATGCAGCTGATGATTATCATAAGGTGCTGTTTAAGCCTGGATATCCTGTTCAGGCAAGAGAATTAACCAATCTTCAATCAATACTGCAAAATCAAATTGAAAAGTTTGGTCAACATTTCTTTAAAGAAGGTGCTAAAGTAATTCCAGGAAATACTGGATATACTAGATTATACTATTGTGTCCAATTGCAGAATAATTTTCAGGGAATTCCTGTATCTGCTTATATTGATCAATTAGTTGGTACAAAAATTACAGGAGAAACTTCTGGTGTAACTGCAGTTGTTGATAAAGTTTTACTTGGTGAGGATTCTGAAAGAAATAATCTCACTCTTTATATCAATTACTTATCCTCAAATACCAATAATAATTCAACGCAGACATTTTCAGATGGCGAAAATTTAACTGCTGCTGTAACTATTGCTTCTGGATTATTGGGAAATAGTACTATCGCAGCAGGAAGTCCATTTGCAATAACTGTTGCCAATGATGCAGCTGCAACAGGGTGTGCTTTTCAAATTCAAGAAGGAATTTATTTCATTCATGGAAATTTTGTTACTGTAGAAAGAGAGACTCTCATTCTTGATCAGTATAGCAATACTCCTAGTTATAGAGTTGGTTTAAATGTACAAGAACAGATAATTACTGCGGATTTAGATGAAACTTTAAATGATAATTCTCAAGGATATAATAATTATTCCGCACCTGGTGCAGATAGATTAAAAATTACAACTACACTCTTTAAAAAACCTCTTGATAATTTTGATGATGATAATTTTGTAGAATTAGCGTCTATTAATGATGGGGTTTTAAAATCCGTTGGTAAAAAAGGATTTAGTGTTGGTCCAAATGGTGGAGTATTCTATAAGGATTTGGAAAATGTTCTTGCAAGAAGAACTTATGCCGAATCTGGAGATTATTATACAAACCCATTTGATATTGCAGTTTTAAATTCTTTAAATGATAATATAGGCAATAGGGGAATATATCAAGAAGGTCAATTTACTCCTAGTGGAGCAACTCCTGCTGCTGATTTATCATTATATAAAGTTTCTCCAGGTAAAGCCTTTGTTCGTGGATATGAAATTGAAACAATAAATCCTACTTTTTTAAGTGCACCAAAACCACGAACAGTTAATACATCAGACCCACAGCAAATTATATACAATACTGGTCCTACTTTAAAATTAAATAATGTTTATGGATCACCTACTATAGGAATTGGTAATACTTATACTGTAAGTCTTAGAGATCAAAGGGTCGGTGTAAATAGCAGAACTGTTGCAGGTAATGAGATAGGGGTTGCTAGAGTCTATGATATGGCGTTAGAGTCAGGATCTTATGACTCATCAAATCCTCCTTTAAATGAATGGGATATTTCTCTTTATGATGTTCAAACAGTAACTAATATTACTTTAAATCAAGCAACTACCCTTTCTATTCCTACCCATATTAAAGGTGCTAATAGTGGTGCAACAGCATTCCTTAAAGACGCTGTGAGTGCTGGTTTGGGTTTAACTGTTTATGAGACTGATGGAACTTTCATTAAAAATGAAGCACTTATTTTTAATGGAGATCAAAATGGAAGGATCGCAATAGCAATTACTGCGGAAAATTTAGCGAATGTAAAATCAATATATGGAACTAATGATAAAACTGTAGGAACTGCATCCACTTTTGCTGCTGATGTAATGCAGTCAATAGAATATCATGTTGGATTAGCAACCATAGGAGCAGCATTACAAGGTGGTATAGCAACTGTTACTGCTTTTGATCCTAATTTTGTTGGAATTGCTACAATTAATGATCTTCTGTGTTGGGATGATCCTGCGATGGGACAATATCCAACATATGCAAGAGTTACAGGAGTTAATGCTAATACTGTTGAAGTTGTAGGAGTTACTACTGTATCTGGATTTGTTAATGGTGGATTATCTACAAGTACTGCGAGTACAGAAGTACAAGATTTGAAGATATTACAGACAGAACTTCAAGATTCATCCGATAATAGTTTATTCACGATACTTCCTAAGAGTAATGTTTCTAATGTTGATTTAACAGATGCATCTATTTCAATTAGAAAAACATTTACAGTTAATATTACATCTAATAAATTAGCTTCTGCAGTTTCTTGTGGATCTAGTGAATCCTTCTTAGCATTTGATGAAGAGAGGTATTCTTTAATAAGGTCTGATGGTCAGACTGAATCATTGACTGAGGGTGATGTAATTTTTACTGATGGAACTTCTTTACAAATTTATAATTTGGGTGCAAATGATACAGGTGCTACTCTTGTTACTACAGTTAAGAGATTAAAACCAAAGGCGAAGGAAAAATTAAAACAGAGAGTTAATTCAGTAATTGTTTCTAAGTCTTCTACTGAAGGATCTGGTATTGGAACAACAACCTTTAATGATGGATTGGATTATGGTGGAGGAAATTATCCTTATGGAACTAGAGTTCAAGATGAAACTATATCATTGAATACTCCTGATATTATTGAGATACATGGAATTTTTGAATCAGCAGATACATCGGCTGCTTCTGCACCCAAGATGACTCTTGCTGCACTTACTACTGCATCAACAACGACTGCAGAGTTGATAATTGGTGAACAGATAATTGGAGCAGTAAGTAATGCTGTTGCAATTGTAGCAGAAAAAGTTTCTAATTCATCTTCCCAAATTGTTTTCCTTTATAAAAATGATACTACCTTTAAAGAAGGTGAAATTGTCTCCTTTAAGGAATCTAATGTAGAGGGTGAAGTTACTACTTTAGATAGTCCAAGTTTCGATATATCTTCAGAGTATAGTTATAGTACGGGTCAAGAGGATACTTTCTATGATTATGGAATAATAAAGAGAAACCCTGACGCTGATGCACCTGAAAAGCAAATAAAAGTTTACTTTATGAGTGCATATTATGCATCTACAGATACTGGAGATCTTACAACAGTAAATTCATATGATAATTTTGAGTATGGACGTGAAATTAAGGATGTTAATAACATTTTTACTGCCGATATTCTTGATATTAGACCTAGAGTATCTGATTATACGGTTGCAGAGGATACTCGATCACCATTAGAATTTTATGGCAGATCTTTTAATGGAGCAGGACAATCTGCAGGAAATGTTTTAGCATCTGATGAGTCTATTCAGATTACTTATTCATATTATGTTGGACGGATTGATAGGATTTTTATAACTAGAGATGGTAAATTCCAAATATCTCATGGAACTCCTTCTGATAGACCAGAAAGACCTGGACCAATTGATGAAGCTTTAGAAATTGCTTCTGTTACTTTACCACCCTATCTTTATTTCCCTCAACAGGCCAGTGTAAAGTATCTCGATCATAAGAGATATAGGATGGTTGATATTAGAAAACTTGATGATCGAATTAAAAATCTTGAATATTATACCGCATTATCTACGTTAGAAACTACTACCGCTAATATGTTTATTGCGGATGGTGATGGATTAAATCGATTTAAGTCAGGGTTCTTTGTTGATAATTTTACTGGATTTTTAACTCAAGAAACTGAAATAGATGGTATCAAAAACAGTCTTGATACAAAATATAAGCAATTAAGACCTAAGCATTATACTAATTCAGTTGATTTAATGTTTGGACCAGTTACAAATACCGATCCAACAGATGATTTAAATTTCACTTCAATTGAAGGAATTAATGTAAGAAAACAATCAGATATTGTAACTTTAGATTATTCTGAGGTTGAGTACATTAAACAGTCATTTGCTACAAGGACTGAAAGTGTAACACCTTTCTTAATTAGTTTCTGGCAAGGAACTCTCGAATTAACACCTGCATCTGATACTTGGGTAGATACTGTAAGATTGGATGCCAAGATAATTGAAATAGAAGGTGATTATGAGCGGACAATGGAAGAGGCCGCTAGAACTATGAATGTAGATCCTCAAACTGGATTTGCACCTACTGTTTGGAATTCTTGGGAGACTAATTGGACTGGGGTTGATCTTGTAGAAACAACCAGAAGGAGAGATGTACAAGTAAGAGCAGATACATTTAGGGGTTGGATGGGTCAACCTGGTGGTGGAAGGAGAAATGTATGGGGACGAAGAATTAATGAAACAAGAGAAGAAACTATAAGAAGTGGTAGAAGGACTGGTGTAGAATCACGAACTGGATCACGAACAGTTGTTACTGAACAATGGGATAATACTTCTGTTGGTGATAGAACTGTAAGTAGAGATTTGATTCCTTATTGCAGATCTAGAAACATTGAATTTATTTCTAAGAGAATGAAGCCATTGACTAGAATTTATGCATTCTTTGATGGTGAAGATGTTACTAGATTCTGTGTACCGAAACTTCTTGAAATTAATATGGTTTCTGGTGCATTCCAAGTTGGAGAAACTGTTAAGGGTTATATTATATCATCTGGACTTAATCCAGTTACTCCTTGGAGTCAAGGTAATGATCCAACTATTATCTTTAGGGCTGCTCAATTAAACCATAAAGAAGGTCCCTATAATGCACCTACTAAAATTTATCCAGAGAGTCCCTATGAAGGTACTCCATTGTCAGCGTCTTATGCATCAACATCGACTATTTTGAATGTAGATACGTATTCTCTGGCACAAGAAGCTCAAGGTAGTTATTATGGTTGGGTTGAAACTGGAATGATCCTTAAAGGAGAATCGTCTGGTGCAGAAGCAACTATTACTGATCTAAGACTTATTTCTGATATAGGAGCAGATCTTGGAGGAAGCTTCTATATTCCTAATCCAAATAATATTGATTATCCAAGATTTGAAGTAGGTACTAAAGTCTTTACTCTTGTAAATGACGAAGATAATAATCAAGATGATGCCACAACAATTGCTGAAGAAGCATATACGGCAAAAGGAACTCTTGAAACAGTTCAAGAGAATATTGTTTCTGTTAGAAATGCACGAATTGAGCAAAAACAAGAATTCCAAGAAAGAAATGTTTCAGAAGTTATATCTGGTGAAGTTGTTGCCTCTAGAGTACTCAATAGAACATCTCAACGAGTTCTTATTGGGTGGTATGACCCTCTTGCACAGTCATTCTTAGTTGAGGATGAAACTGGTGTTTATCTGACTAAGTGTGATATATTCTTCCGCTCTAAGGATGATAATGATGTTCCATGTGTGTTCCAATTAAGAACAATGGAAAATGGTTTCCCTACCCAACATATTCTTCCCTTCTCGGAATCTGTATTGGCACCTGAAGATGTTGAGACCTCTGCTGATGGATCTGTTGCAACTACAATTACATTTAAATCTCCTGTTTATTGTGAACCTGGAAAAGAATACGCAATTGCTTTAGCATCTAACTCAACGAAATATAGTGTTTATATTTCAAGAATTGGTGAGCAAGATCTTATTACTCAGACTTATATTTCTAACCAGCCTTATTTGGGATCCTTATTTAAATCGCAGAATGCTTCTACATGGGAAGCAAGTCAATGGGAAGATCTTAAATTTACTCTTCATAGAGCAGATTTTGTAGAATCAGGATCTGTAGAGATGTATAATCCATCTCTTACAAAAGGAAATAACCAAATTCCTCAATTGATGCCTCATTCCTTGGTATTAAATTCTAAGGAAATAAGAGTCGGTCTTGGTACTACTGTAGCTGATGGTGGATTAAGACCTGGTAATGTTGTTTATCAAATGGGTACTCAAGCATCTGCTAAATTAGCAGGAGTGGCAGGAAGTGTAACTAGTTTGGCTATTACTAATGCTGGTCTTGGTTATTCTCCATCTGATGGTCAAATTACTTATAGTGGAGTTAATTTAGTTACTATTACTGGTAATGGTAGAGGAGCAACTGCAGACATTACTATTAATAGCGGAAATATTGTTGCTTCTGGTGCAACTATCAGTGGTGGTGGTTCTGGATATCAAGCAGGAGATGTAGTTGGATTCAATACTCTTGGATTAACTACTCAAGGAAGAGATGGAAGATTGTCCATTGTTTCTGTGGGTGGAACAAGTGAACTTATTTTGAATAGTGTTCAAGGTGACTTTGTTGTTGGATCTGCCAAGACTGTAATGTACATTGATACTGCTAATGCAGTTAAGGTCTTGAATAGTGGTCATGGTGGAGATGTTCAAATATCTTCTGTTAATGAAGTTACTGGTAAGGATGGTTTACATATTAAAGTAAATCACCAGAACCATGGAATGTATTGGACAAATAACAAGGTTGAAATATCTGGAGCAGAATCTGATATTAAACCCACTAAACTTGCTGTTGCATATCAATTAGGTGATACTGGAACAATATCAGTTGATGATGCATCTAACTTCTCAACTTTTGAGAATGTAGGTGTTGGAACAACTAATACTGGATTCCTTAGAATGGGTGATGAAATTATCGAATATACTTCAGTTTCTGGAAACATAATTGGTGGAAATATTGTACGGGCACAGACAGTTGTTGGTAGCGGTCCTGCTGTCACATACCCTGTTGGAACTCCTGTTTATAAGTATGAACTTGGTGGAGTTAATCTGGCAAGAATTAACAAAACTCATAATTTAAGTGATGTAACAGTTGCTAATCCAATTACATATGATTCATATAATATTAAATTGGATATGTCTACAAAATGGGATAATAATAGTGCTAATGATGATAGAAGTAATGATGTTGGATTCCCTAAACTGTTCTTAAATCAGAATAAATCTGCTGGAGGATATCAAATAAGAGCATCTCAAAATATGCCTTATGAACTTATTAGACCACTTATTCATAATACAACAGTTCCTATGACTGCATTGACTGCAGAGTTGAGAACTACTACTGCCACTAGTTTTAGTGGAACAGAGATTCCTTGGATTGATAATGGTTTTGAACCTATTGTTATAAACAAAACAAATTATCTTACTACTGCTAGAACAATTGCATCTAATGTTAATGCAACTGAGCAATTATCTACTGTTCCTGGAGAAAAATCCTTACAATTAAGACTTCTTCTTAATACAAGTGATTCTCGTGTAAGTCCGGTGGTTGATGGTCAAAGATGTAGTATTATTCCTATTTCTAATAGGGTGAATAATGTTATTACTGATTTTGCAACTGATAGTAGAGCGAATTCAATTGTCAATGATCCCACAGATTGTCAATATGTTTCTAAAGAGATTATTTTGGAGAATAGTGCTACTTCGATTAAAATAATGGTTGATGCACATATTCATCTTGATTCAGATATTAGAGCATTTTATGCAATTAGTGATCATGAAGCATTTGAACCAATCTTTACTCCATTCCCTGGATATAGTAATCTTAATGTAAGAGGACTTGTAATTGATCCTTCTAAAAATAATGGGCAATCTGATAAATTAGTATCTAAATCAAATGCTTATGGTTTTGATGCTTCTACGATAGAATTTAAGGAATATACCTTTACTGCTGATAGATTACCTTCATTTAGGAATTATAGAATTAAGATTGTTATGACCTCTAATAGTCAAGTTTATGTACCTAGAATGAGAGATCTAAGAGTAGTAGCATTAGCTTGATATGGATTTTTATGATATAGAGGGACATGGGGATTTAGCAAGAGATCCTAGAACAAATACGATAATTAATGTGAATGATCATGATTATCATCATTATGTTGCTGGACGTGCTGCTAAAAAAGCAAAACATGAGCAGGTTGATAATATAGAAGAAGATCTTGCTAATTTAAAAGGTGAGATAAATGAAATTAAATCTCTACTTAAGGAATTAGTCAATGGCAACTAAGAAGATAACTTTTGATCCATCTGCAGGAGTGCCTGTTGCATCAAATTTAACCATTTATGGTGGTACAGATTTTAGTGCTATATTTACTATAGTAGATACATCGGATGCTGCATTTACTCTTTATTCTGATAGTGCTGCTTGGACAGGATCTTCTCAAGTACAAAAAGGTGCTGGTGTAGCAGCAACAACAACTCCAGCAGGAACTTTTGTTGTGGGAGTTGATACAAGTGCTGGTAAAATTTCTTTATCTATGGGTTCTACTGATACTTCATCTCTGGCACAAGGGAGATATTTGTATAATGTTCTAGTTGGTACTGGAGCATCTATTTACAATATAATAAATGGTAATATCCGTGTTTATACTGGTATTTCCTCTGCACCCTAAATATAAGCAAGGATAAGTGTCTAAATGTCAACACCCTCAAGTCGATCCGAATTCAAACAGTACTGTCTAAGGCAGCTAGGAGCGCCTGTACTGGAAATTAACCTTGCGGATGAACAATGTGAGGATTTAATTGATGATGGCGTTCAGTACTTCCAGGAGAGGCACTTTGATGGTGTTGCTCGAATGTATTTGAAGTACAAAATAACCGAGAATGATATTAAAAGAGGAGAAGCATCTAAGAAAGGGGGAAAAGATAGTACTGGAATAGTTACAACAACTGCTAGTGCTACTATTGCTGGAGTAGCAACTACTTTTGATTGGTATGAGAATAGTAATTATATACAAGTTCCACCGTCAGTAATTGGTGTTTTTAAGGTATTCCATTTTGATGGTTCCAATACTATCACTAACAATATGTTTAGTGTTAAATACCAGTTATTTTTGAATGATGTTTACTATTGGGGTTCTACTGAGATTTTAAGTTATGCAATGGTTAAAACTTTCCTTGAGGATATTCAATTTGCATTAACGACAGAAAAACAAATAAGATTTAATAAGAGGGAAGACAGATTATATTTGGATATTGATTGGAGTAGTGTAACTAAAGGTGATTTCTTAGTAATGGAATGTTTTAGAGTATTAGATCCAAATGATTATACAAGAGTTTGGAATGATTCATTCTTAAAACCCTATGTAACTGCTCTTATGAAAAGACAGTGGGGACAAAATTTACTTAAATTCCAAGGAGTTAAACTACCAGGAGGCATTGAGCTAAATGGAAGACAAATATTTGATGATGGTGAAAAAGAATTAGAAAGAATTCGTGAAATGATGTCTTCTACTTACGAACTACCTCCATTAGACATGATAGGTTAGCGTCATGGTACTTAATCCTTTTTTTCAACAAGGCGCTAGGTCTGAACAAGGTTTAATTCAAGATCTTATCAACGAACAGTTGAGGATGTATGGTGTTGAGGTGCATTATTTACCTCGAAAGTATGTCTCTGAAAAAACTATTATTAGAGAAGTTGTTCGTTCAAAATTTGATGATGCATATCCATTAGAAGCATATGTTAATACCTATGAGGGGTATGGTGAAAATCCAGTAATGTTATCAAAGTTTGGTATTCAGGCAACTAATGAAATAACTCTTACTATTTCAAGAGAAAGATTTGAAGATTATATTACCCCTTTGATTAAGAATGAAACTAATATTAAACTTGCTACTAGACCAAAAGAAGGAGATTTGATTTATTTCCCATTGGGAGATCGTTTATTTGAAATTAAGTACGTAGAGCACGAAAAACCATTCTATCAACTTCAGAAGAATTATATCTATGAATTGAGATGTGAACTCTTCCGTTACGAAGACGAGATTATCGATACTGGTGTTGATGCAATTGATGATGAATTGGTTGGAGATGATACAGATGGTGTTACTGATGAGGGTCTCACTTCTATCTTAGGACCGTCAATGACGTTGACGATGATAGGTACTGCTTCAACAGCATGGGCATATACTGGTATTGTAACTACTGGTGGTATCTATAAAGTTTCTATTACAAATAGAGGTGGAGGATATATCTACGCTCCTAATATTGGATTTGGATCTGCTCCAACAGTTGGAGTTACTTCTAGTTACGCAGTAACTGGTGTTGGATCTGTAGGAACCATGCTTAATATACAGGCATGTAATAAAAATGTGGCACTTAATGAAAAATCTGTTCAAGAAATTGATATAGTAAATCCAGGTTATGGATATACTATCAGTCCAGGAATAGCAGTTACGGCGGTTGCTTCTGGACCGGGAAGTGGATTTGCGGGAACTGCTTTTGTTGCAGATGGAACATTGGGTGTTGTAACTGTTACTAATGCTGGTGGTGGATTCTCTACTGATCGTGCAACAGTCACCTTTAATACACCACTATCGTTTACTAATGCTGGTGTTGGTACAACTGCTACTGGTGTTGCTATTATAAGTCCTTCCGGAACTGTATCAGCAGTTAGATATACTAATGCAGGTTCTGGATATACTACTGGAGACTTACCAATTTCTGTTACTATTGAGGATCCAGAATCTAGTGGTAGTGGTGATTTTGTCTTTAATGAGACTGTTACTGGTGGAACCAGTAGTGCAACTGCACGGGTAAGAACTTGGAATTCTACTACAAATATTTTAGAAGTAGCTTCTGTTGTTGGATCATTTGTAATTGGTGAAACTTTGACAGGTTCTTCTTCTGGCGCAACTCACGATTTAAGATTACTGGATGAAGATCCACTTGATGATGGATTTGCAGACAATACTCAGATTGAGACATCAGCAGATGCTATTTTGGACTTCACTGAGCAGAACCCATTTGGTACACCATAAATATAATTTAATAGGAATATAACCATGTTTGAGTATTTTTATAACGAAATTCTAAGGAGGACCATTATAGGATTTGGTACTTTGTTTAATGGTATTTCTGTTAAACAAGATAGCCAAGAAATAAGAGTTCCTTTAGCATATGGTCCTACTCAAAAATTTCTAGCAAGATTGACTCAATCTCCGGATCTTAGTAAAGGTACAGCAATTACCTTACCAAGAATGTCTTTTGAATTTACTGGACTTACTTATGATCCTACTAGAAAGGTTACTACTACACAACAATTTACAGCAAAAGATCCGACTACTGGAGAAATATCTAAAAAGCAATATATGCCTGTTCCTTATAACATGCAATTTGAATTGGCATTAATGTGTAAATTGAATGATGATGCATTACAAGTTACAGAACAGATTTTACCATATTTTCAGCCTGCATATAATCTAACTATAGAATTAGTGGGTGCTATTAAAGAGAAAAGAGATATACCTATTGTTTTAGAAAATATTACAATGCAGGATGATTATGAAGGAGACTTCTCTACAAGAAGAGTTCTTCTTTATACAATGAGATTTACTGCAAAAACTTACCTATTTGGTCCTGTTTCCACTGCTACGAAGGATATCATCAGGAAAGCTACTGTTACATATCTTGCTGGTGGTTCTGACAGCGTTGAAAGAGATCTTCGCTACTCTGTTCAACCAAGAGCAGTTAAGAGTTATACAGGAACGGTTATTACCAACTTGGCAGCAGATGTTGGTACAGCAGATATTGAGATTAAGGTTAATGATGCAACTAACATATCTACAAGTACTTACTATGAAATTGATGGTGAAGAAATCTATGTTACTAGAATAGATGGAAATGATCTAATAGTGGAAAGAGGAAAGGATGGTACACCTATTGGGTCTCATTTAAGAGGAGATCCTGTTAAGTCTATTACACAGGCTGATGATGCACCTCTTATTCCACTTGGAGATGACTTTGGATTTGATGGTACTACAACTGGATTCGTTCCTTAATTATTATGGCTGATGAATATAAAAAATTAGATAAAACTTTTAATATTA
>VTLG01006410.1_pt1 | contig 15353 bp, 27 predicted proteins | sample 4694571 | NCBI WGS metagenome assembly VTLG01 (sample SAMN12604809, study PRJNA352737) | marine metagenome | biome: ENVO:00000447; feature: ENVO:00000209|ENVO:00000569|ENVO:01000036; material: ENVO:00002151; isolation source: viral sequences binned using virsorter ...
TTGTAGTAGTTGGATTGATGTCAAAGTCTCTTGCACATCCAGATAACAATATAAATATTAGTATTAGTCTCACAATTGACTGATACGATAGATTACGATATAAGTCAAACATTATGGGAGTCCCAGCTAAATTAACAGAGAGACAGATAAAATTTGCAGAATTATTAGTTTACAACGAGGGTAGACTATCCCCTGCAGAAGCAGCCTTTCAGGCAGGTTATAAAACTAGACCAAGACAAGCTGCATCAGAATTAAGAAACCCAAAAATATCTCCTTTGGTAGTTAAATACATAGGAGAACTCAGAGCAGAAGTGCAAGAAAAGTATGGGATTAGTTTTGAAAAACACATATCAGAACTAGCACAGATTAGAAACCAGGCACTTGCAAAAGGAGCGTGGTCAGCTGCAGTGAATGCAGAAGTTGCACGTGGAAAAGCTGGTGGGCTTTACGTTGACCAAAAGCTTGTTATGACAGGTAATGTTGACAACATGTCAGCATCTGAAATCAAAGATAGACTTAAAAAGATTATAGATGACAACAAAGAAATTATTAATATTACGCCTGAAGAGATAAAACTAGAAGAATTAGAATTGCCAAAAGAGTCAAACCCTGAATCCGATTAGTCATCTCGTTTGCTTTGCAATATAACTCGTGGGCTTTTACCATTATTTTTCTTATTATTCCCATAATTTACTCCTTGTGGGTTAGGACCACGCACTGGTGGTATTGCATGCCATTTTACGTTAGGCATATTCTTAGTCAAGGTTTTATTTTTCATTTATTTTTTCCATTTTTAACACACATCCTCTTGGAAATACATTTCTATCACTAAACAATTCATCATTTTCTTCATAAGATGCAAACGTTCTAACATTCTTTCTGTCTTTGCAAAGTAAGTATGCATGAGTAATCATCACAGATGGCATCATACCCAATGCTGTATGTAAATCTGCATGCGAAGAATCACCCGTGATATCGACCCAGGTAATTTTGTAAAAGTAATATCGTTTCTTTTTGATAACTACAGATTTGTACTTTGATTTCTTGAGTTGTCTAGGCATGAGATCTTATACTATAAGTGGAATATTTGGGCAAAAAAGTTTTTTAAAAAACAAAAAAGGTCGCGCGCGTCGAGTACATTCTGAAATAGTTGTTGTAAAACCTAGCTTATTTAACATATTGGTCAACAATACTGCCTGTTCCAGGCTGTGCCAAGGCCTTTGGCACACTATTATTGGCTTATACCAACGATAATAGCTCAAAAAAGGGGTGTGCCACGTGTGCCACCAGTTTTTTTTTATCACTGAAAAAAAAATTTGCTCAAATATTCTACTATACATTGGCACAAATTAAATTTTATAAGGTCTTGTGCCATTTTTTACTATTTTTTTGACACCAGAACCTATTATTTCTACTTTTGCATAAGGTTTCCAGGCTTTTCGCATTAAGTTCAGTTCTAAAACAAGTATAGACCATTGTTTAGGAGTTATATTCTTGCTCTGTATTACTAGTTTTTTTATCGTTTTTCTTTGGGGCTTCCACTCTCGCTTCCACCCCATTCCCAAGGGATTCTTAATCATCAGCTTTGTTTATAGGTTAAAGATTTATATAATTGGTCTCTATCCGCTTTGATTACTAATCTTGCAGGATTAGAGTCTCCGATTATCGTGCTCTCTTGCACTTCAATTCTACGTATATCTTCTAAGTGTCCAGACATAGTTTCAATGTAAACTGGGCAATCAGATATCATAGTGCCCTTTTGTCCATTAGTGAATTTTTCTAGAATTTGTTGCAGATCTCTCAGCCTCATCTAACTTCCTCCCTATTATTTTTACTAATTCGTACCATTTTTTTCTCCACATCTCTTTCATTTCACCACCTGTTTTGTGATACATTCTAGCTATATTATCCAGCCTTCTTTGATCTTGTTTTATAATACTCATCAACCCTCCTTAAAAAGTTATGTTTATATTTTTGGAATTCCAACCCTTCAATTACAAACTCCTGATAAAAGTTATCTTTACTACACATCATAACAATGCCTTTTGTTATCTGTGTCTTATAGATAAAATTATGTGCCATAGCATACGCTGCTAATTGCAGGCAATAGTCTTCTATCCATTCTCTTTTCTTTGGTTTATTTGTCTGTTTGAAGTCCATGATGGCATCCTGTCCTTTGTGAACACCTACTAAATCTGTTTGTCCTGCGTATAGACCCGGGTAATATAACGTGCATTCTGTGCCGTAATATTCTGAAACATTACATAATCCTTTTTGTATTACTTGCAGAGCCATGTTGTGTGCTTGTTTACCTACATTGGTCAGGTCTAAATAACCTTGTTCTAAAATATATTTCTCAAGTATCTTGTGCATTGCCGTTCCGCGCGCCGCAGACTCATCTTTGATTTTCTCTGCAGCACTCTCCCCGATCCGCGCTGCCCAGTTCGCTAAGCTTTGTCGTTTCTCTTCGGACTCTGTAGCTTTGAGTATGGTCGTGACACTCGGTAACTTTTCTTTACCAACATCGTAGTGTCGTATACCTTCCACAGATTCACGCACCGTTTTGGGATATACAAAACAATTATTTTTTTTCATAAAAATTTTTTATTTCTAATTCTACTCTTTTAGTCGCTATTAAATCATTGTTTTCTTTGGCTTTTTCTAATTTAGATTGTAGGTAAGCCATATTCATAATTTTAATTTTATATTCTTTTGGTAGTGCATTTAAAAGATGTTCTTTAATTGCTTTGAGATGATGTTTACTACCATAAATCTCTTCGCCTATTTTTGTACTAATATTAGATTCAGTCATTCTTTGATTATATAATTTAATAACAGCCTGACATCCTAGAGGATCAATTGATCCTTTTGCGCAGTTAAATTTATTAGAACAAAAAACTAAATTAGTTTTAGTATAACCAGCTCCAGGCCAAATTTGATCTCTAGAGATGTTAGTAGGAATTGTTTTATTATCACGTTTCCCTCTTATGTGAGTCATTTTTATAGGCTCACCCATTAAAACAGAATAAGGACAATTCATACCATACTCTAATTTTTGTCTTAACCAATGTTCCCACCAAGTTTTTCTATTAAATTCAAAAGGAAATGGATTTCTACCATGTCTACCTTTTCTAGCATCTTGTTTAGCAGATGCATATATATTCATTATAAACCCATACTCACTGTTATTATAATTATCAGCTATTTTTTTCTTATGTTGTTTATTTTGTTTAAAAGACAATCTTCGTTTTTCTGCAAGTATATCTTTATTTTTAGCGTGATATTTTTTCCATCTTAATTTACCTTTTGCGGCGTTAATGGGATCTTCGTTGTATTTTTTTTTATAAGCTCTGGCTTCAGGAGTATTACCTCTGGTTACCCATGTTCCTGGGGATATTTCATACAAAGGAGTGGGTAGTTTATTACCAGGTTTTTGTATGTACTTTATATTATATTTTTTCATTTAAGATTTCTTATCACTATGTATATTATAACTAAACCTATCAACAGACAGACCATGTTATAACCAAACATTCCTAAACCATACTCAAACGTCATGATGTAACATCCTTTCTTTGTATTTTTGTAGGTCCACTATTTTATCATAGGTTCCGCATGTCCCAGGATCATAGTGTTTTATTATCTGTTGAATCTTTTCTAATTTTGTGTGGGACCAAGGCCATATCAAACAAGATACAAAGTATGCATCTCTAAATTGACAACGCCAACGCCACTGTTTTTTCCAACCGACGGTGTATTTGGTTTTGTATCTTTTCTCTCCGATTGTTCCAACACCCAACACTTCATGCACCCATGTCAATAGTGATTTATCTGTCATGGCTATCTCCATTCTAATCGACCAAGTGGGATATGCTTTTTTATTGTGTGGTCTTTTACGCATGTATTGTTTGTAAGTGACACAACCCTCTCCATCAAAGAGTCCTGCAATATATGCTCTGTCTGTTTCTGGAATCATCAAATGCCCGCTTTCCGTGCACGTACTAACGGGTCACCAAAGGCTCGAATACTCAGGGTATGTTTTACGAATCCCGATATGTAACCTTCAGAGGTGTTTAGCGCATGGCGTTTTTGGACACCTGAAGCTCGTCCTTTTCTATCTTTTGTCTTCATATAAAATCTGTTCTTTACCATCGTAGTCATAATAATAACCAACGATTTCTCTTTTTTTTCTGTTGTACTTTTTTTTAGATTCTACTTTCTTACTTCTAAATTTTGGTGTTCGCAGTTGCTTGGCTACAGGGTTTTTCACTGCAGCCTCGCTTTACTGACTAATCTTTCTAGATCTTCTGACGAGGGCTCCTTTATTTCTATCTCACCTTCTGACTTACAAGTCGGACATTGGTGTACTTCACTATAAGAAGATGTGCTTACCTTCAAATAACCATTACCATTACAATGATGACAAATAGCTTTATGTGTTCGATTTGCCATTTTTATATCCTAACTTCTTTGCTGCTCTGCTTGCAAGAGCTTCGATTGTTTTACTAATCGTTAATTGTGCATCCAAAAACTTATTGTTAGCTAAAAAATTTAACTTTTTATAAGTTTCAATAGGCACAGATACCGACTTAAATTTACTTGGATCTGCCATTTTATTTGTCCTTTCTCATTATCTTTATGATCATAATATATGGGAATCTATACTAATAAATCAAGTCTTGCAAGTCAAGTATTTTTATAATAAAAAGAAGATCTCTTCTCACACCTTTTGTTTGTGCGTTCCTTTCTTGGAATGCACAGACATTAAGATTCTAGTTTAGGTTGATTTTTCGGTAAGTATATTTTGTAAGGATAACATTCAAACTTAATATAAATGTCATGTTTGTTGACTTCTTTTCGCCCTATTTCTGCTATCTTTTTTCCACTTTCTTTGTAACCTTGCATCATACAGCCATACTGATCATAGAATCTATCTGGCCATACGTATGGGTCCAAACAAGTTTTTTCTAGTGCAGAGCACATATATAATATTAAAACTACTTCCATTACTTTCCTTGGCCTTTGTAAGGCTTAAAATTTTTACGCTTTTTTTTATTCATTTTGCAAAGACTAGGATTGCGCCCAATCGATGTTTTGTGATGCACGGGTTCGTGCGCTACGAAATCTTTAAACTTCTTCGCCATCGAAATACTTTGATAAATCTGATTTTAAAGTATTAGGATGCATTGCTGGTATGTAACTTATCTTACCGTTTACGTGCTGTTCTAAGTCAGCACCACAGGTCATACATCTAAAAAATTGTTGTGTAAGTCCAACTAATAAAGTGTGTTCTTCACAAGTAGGACATTTACCTGGAACAACTTCAGCTTTAAATTTAAAAGGTTTCATTCTAGTCTATTATCAATTTCTTGATACTCTTGCTACCGTCAATATTGTCCTCTAATTCTGCATTACCACGCCAACATTTGTATGTGACTGACTCTGAATATTGTCTCTCAGCTTCACGTTTATGTCGAAGGCACATCGCCATTGAGTCTTGCAGTCGTGCTTCTTTTATTTCTCCGTTGATAAACATTAACAATCCTACAACAGCTTCTATCATTGTGAGTGTCCATTTTTGTATGAAATATCTCTGTCCGCATCTTTTAATTTTTCTATATCTATTAAAACTTTGTCCATTTGCTTTTGTAAAAATTCTATATTTACTTTGTTTAATGCCATATTTTCAATGTGTTTGTTTAAACGATCGGTGGTCTTGTAAAGATCCTCGATCATCATGTATTGCTCCTGGTCCGCAGGAAGTGACCCAGCTTGACCTCGTGGCCATTTTATTCTGAACTCTGTATTTTGGTCTAGATCTTGTGTCATTAATTCTAATTTTGTGCTGTGTTGATTTAACTTTTCGTGAATACCAAAATAAGCCCAGGTGCCGACAGCGATCATCGCGATCAGGCTGGCAACCGTCTTCATTGGCATTTGCACAGCTGCTTCTTCAGATATGTTCAAAGGTTTTTTACTCATTTAATTTTGGTTTTGGTTTTGGCAGTATATAATCTTTGCTATCAATTTTCAATGTGGGATTATTGGGCCTAACAAAAATCGCTAATAAACAGAGTAAAACAATAAGAATTGCAGTGAACTTGTAATTCATGACAACCCTCCATCATTTTATTTTTTCCAAAACATTAATTTTTTTATAAATTCTTGTATTGCTCTTAAAGCTCTACAACAAATATTTTTACATTTTTCAATCATTTTTTTGCTCCTCGATCTCATAAAAGAAATCATCAGTATCAGAAGTTCTCCATTTACCTGAGTCTTCTACGTTCCACTCATTACTTTGTACTTTCCAATCAGGGATATTATCTTTGACAGTAAATGAAGGTAAATCCCAAATACATCTATTGTTAGGTTGTGCTGCAAAATTGCCGTCGTCTAATGCAATTATGTGAGCGCACTTGTGTTCGTGCGGTATCTCTGAATGGTCAGTGTCTATAATATTAGCATCTGGGTGTGCCCAGTCAATAGTAAATAAATAAGACCCATAGTGTTTCTTTTTATCTTTACCAAAGTAGTAACCAGAAGCTGCACTTAAAATAGACCAGTGAGTAACAGTAGGATAGTAAGAAAAAGAATTCCAAAGCTCAAGTTCATCCAGCCTTCGCTTGGGAACTCTGGCCGGGTCGTATCCTCTTTGAATAAAAGCGCTAATAGGTAGGCGATAAAATATTGCACCGTTACCCATAAGAGCGTGAAATAATATAGCCCTTCCACCCAAACTCGATATGCCGAAGATAATGCAGTCTTCAACTTCACCATGATGTTTCTTGCAATCATAAAGATACTCTCTTCTTATCTGAGCATAAGTTGCTGGTATATTTGCATTTAGATAAGCCATGCGCCTACAACAAATCCTATTAAAAATGTAGTACCGCCTAAAACTATTTCTTGTCTATACAAGAGAGACCAAGTATTTATTCTACTTAATATCTCCCCAATTTTTTCCTTTTTCATAATCAACCTTGTTTGGTACTTTTAACTCAACTGCAGATTCCATAATCTCAATTATTTCTTCTGCTTTTTCATCAGACTCAACAGAAATATCTACTTCATCATGAATCTGAATGTGAGGTATTATACCATTTTCATAGAGAGCTACCATAGATTTTTTTGTCATATCTGCTGCACTTCCCTGTATTAATTTATTAAGTGCTTTGTAGGTAAATGCACGTTTAAGTGGCTCATCATATTCTTTTCTAGCTTGTTCTAATGGTAACGGTTTAAAAACACCAAACTGCACTGGTTGCCACAAATCAAAATGACAGGCTCGACCAAGTAAAGTTCTAATTTTACCACGATCATTTGCTTTGCGAGATACATTATCCATTAATTGTTTTACAAAAGGGGCTTTGGTATGATATTGTTTTATCAATTTTTCTGCAGAATCTTTCATTAATCCTAGCTCTGCCATTAATTTATTTTTACCCATACCATACATTAATCCAAGATTAATTGTCTTGGCTTGTTTACGTTCAATACCTGCCATATCTGCAACTACCTGGTGGAAGTCTGCATCACCTGCTTTGTATGCATCTACAATTTCATCAACACCATTTAAATTTTGTAGTTTTGCATAGTGCACTAATATTCTAGGTTCTTGTTGTGAATAGTCAAATGACCCCCACGTATGATTTTGCTCTGGAATAAATATAGATCTAATTAAAGGTCCAAGTTCTGGGTGTCTTGCAGGTATTTGTTGTAAGTTTGGATTTGACATTGAGAATCTACCGGTCACCGTTCCGCCTGCATCTGATCGTATTTGATTTATATCTGCATGTATTCTGCCATTGACTGAGTGTTTAGTTATTGAATCTATAAATGTGCTGTGAGCTTTGTTAAGTTCTCTTGCCTCTGCGATTGCTTTGGGTAATTTGTGTGGGTGGTTTTGTAAAAAATTTTTTGTGAAAGATGGTTCTTTACTTTTCTCTGTTCTGTCATAAGGCAACTTTAATTTATCAAATGCCTTTGCAATACTCCTAGCCGCGTGTATCTCTACGTCAATTCCTGTTAAGTCCTTGATATCTTTAAGAATTTTATTCTCTCTATCTATCAAATATTTTTTAATTTTGTCAGCTTTATCAAGATCAACTCTGACACCTTTGAATCTCATGTTAACTAGACAAGGAAATAATCTAGTCTCTAAATTAAATATATCCCATAGTTCTTGTTGATATAATTCTGTTTCTAATTTTTTCCAAAGTTTTAATGTAGACTCTGCATCACGCTCAGCATACTGGCCTACAAATAGTGCAGGTAGTCTCCATAAATCTTTCTTAGGATCTAATCCATATTCTTTTGCAGCTGCGTTTAGAATACTTTCATCTTTACCAAAACCTATATAATGTTTAGATAAAAAATTTAATTGGTAAGACAATCTATTTTCATCTATCAAAGATGCTGCAATCATTGTGTCAATGATTTTGCCTTTTACAATTACACCAGCAGATCTCAACCAACAAATATCATACATGGCATTGTGAAATATAAATTTAGTTTCTTCTTGATTACAAATATCTTGTAGCCAAGACAGAACCAATTTTTTATCCATATTTCCACCAGACTCATGATGTATCGGAAAATAGCCTGACCATCCCTCTACGGCCACCGCAATGCCAGCAATGTGCCCTTTACCGGTGACATTACCAGATCCCAACTCTTTTAGTTCTGGATCGTTAGTTTCTAAGTCTATTGCTATTTCTTTGTAGCCATGAAGATCTTTTAATTCTTCTGGCATGACCCATTCTGTTTCAGGAGTAAACAAAGGTATTTGAGTGCTCCTCACGAATAATCTCTCTCTAGTATCATTTCTAAATAATGAATTGCCTTCTTCACATCTTCCTCTTTTCCTTTTGACTGGTGTCTACAGATGTACTTTATAGCGTTGCCTTCCGCAAAAAGCAACTTGTTTTCGTTTATAAAGTGTGCTGGCTGAATCTTCATGTTTCGATAGTGCTTTCCACCTACTTGCTTTTCTAACGAATCATATGTGGATCCTTTAAATATATCTTTGTGTGTCATAGTATATAAGCTCGATCAAAATCTCTTGGGTCCAAAACATGCAATTCGCGTTTCGCTCTCGTCGCTCCAGTATAAAATAATCTATGTAATTCATCTGGATCATAACTCATTGTTTCAAGTGCTGCGTTTGTGATGTCTTGCATTAATAAAACTTTGTCAGCTTCTCCTCCTTTCGCTCCATGTATTGTTGACATAATGATACGCGGATTTTTATTAATCTGTTCTCCATTCGCCCGCATATTACGAATGTAGTTTTCTGTGATAGGATCTAATCCTTCAAATGATTCGTACCAGACTAAATCAACTATCAAACCATGATTATCTTTACACTCTTGTAAAGTATATTTATCATCAGAATGTAATGTTTTACCTTTTCTAAAACCCTCTAATACATTTGATCCTAAATATTCATAAATATTTTTTATCTCTAAATGATTTAATAGTCCACCTTTACGCCATGCTTCCCAATTATTCAGTGCTAGTAATAATTTTAATGGGATAGAATTTCTACCTTTGTATTGATAATACCAACCCCGAAGTTCACACACCTCTTTTACAGAATCTAAAAAATGATTTGCAGATGATAACACTAACCAGTTACCCGCTGACATATCTACTTGTGTAATATCAGAATATCTTTTTAACACACCATGCTCTTCTCTAGGTTTATAATTTTTATCAAATCTATTTTGCACTTGATTAATTATTTTCTGTGATAATTCATGTATGGGTCCTCCAGGAATCCTATAAGATTGATCTAATGTTTGTATGTCATCTACCTCTTCTTTCAATGCAATAAAATGGTCTACGTCTGCACCTGCCCACTTAAATATTGCTTGGTCATCATCTCCTGCGATATAAGTCTTTTCTGCGCGACTCCAAATTTTTCTCACCATCTCCCACTGCAATAAAGATAAGTCTTGTGCTTCGTCAATAAACAATACCTTAAATTTATTAATAGTTTCTTTTTTTAAAAAATCTTCTATGAGATCATTAAAATCTTTTAATCCTTTTTCTTTTTTAAATCTTTTTAATTCTTCTGATAATAAAAATAATGTATTTCTTTCTATATCTAATATGTTTTGACGAGAGTCATAGTATTCTAATAAGTCCATTCGTTTTACAATAGCTGTATTTATAATTGTAAGATACTCATTATCAGAGTTAAATGTACCATCGTTATCAGAAAATTTTGTAGACTTAATTGGTATGCCACACTTTTCACCAAACTCTTTGTAGTCTTCTGCCTTCATCATTTTTTCTTTAGTCATGCCTAATTGATTAAAAGCATAAGAATGTAAAGTTCTAAAAAAAGGTAAATCATTTTCTATATCTAATCCAAATTTTTCAGATGCTCTTGTAGCTGCTTCCGTTGCAGCTTTTTTTGTAAAAGAAAAATAACCTATTTGTTTTGGTCTAATCCCATCTTGTATAAATTCATCTACTAAATTTAATAAAGTGGTGGTCTTACCTGTACCAGGTGGACCAAGTATTATTGTTTTCATTAGAAATGCTCTTCTTGGTAAGGTTCTTGTGTAACACTAGCTTCTACTTGTTTCATAGTTTTTATTTTAATTAATCGAGGTTGTTGTTTTTTAATTCTCATTCTCTCTTCGTCTACGAACACGCTTAATTGTTTTATTAAATTACCTGTTTGATTTTTATCTTTTTCCCAATGATTTCGTTTACAAAAATTATAAAAGTCTTCCATTCTAAAATATGTAAATTCTCTTTTCTCATCTGTGTATGGTAGTTTATTTAATATATCGTCAAAAGTTCTTGCTGATTGTCTGTTTGTTGTCCAATCTTGCAATAGTCCTGTTAGTTCGTTTACTGGATCTAAAGATTCTAAAGGTTCTACTTCTTGTAAACCTTGCATCATAGGTTTTAAAAAATGTTGTTTCCAATCTTTTGGTTTTGGTACAGGCACTACCAAATTAGCTTGATCAAGACATGCTAGTGCAAATAGTTGTGGACTATAAAGTTGTTCTGATTTTAATTGTATTCTTTTTTTATCCACATCTAAAAACCATTCTGGTGGTTTTGATGCATACTTTGTTAAACTTCCTAACACAGGCATTTCTTCTTCACCGAATCCTACGCCAAATCTTTTTGTTCTACATAAACCAGATTGACAGACAGCATTGATTGGTGCATCTTTACATCTGTATTTATCATAACCTTTTCTGTTTACTGATTTAATTAATTGTTGAACCTCACTATTACTAAGTGCAGGTTCCATATATTTTAAATTTGCTTCTACAATTTTATCCTCCCAGGTATCTGGGTTAGATTGTTTGTAATAAACTGCAATATTAAACAATGCATTATTTCTGGAACCTTGTCCAAAACCTGTTGTTGCAAGTTTATTAAGACAAGGTGGTCCTCCAGGAAATGCTTCTTCTATTTTTTTCTCTTCCGTTTTAATCGCTTCGACTTGTTCTTTTGTGCACGCATAAACATCATGGAGCTCAAAAAATTCCTGAAGTGTACAACTGGTGCCAGTATCGTTGATAGCATAACGTAGTCCTTTCATTTCATTGTAGTAGGGTAAGTTTAAAAAATTACCAGTGTCCCCACGATCCACTAGTATTTCTGTTTGTTTTGGAAATATTTCTGACCCTTCATATCCAAGTATGGTAGCCATTGATTTTAATTTTGATTGCATCAAAGATGCAGGAATATTTTCTTTGGTAAATAAAAAAACGTGAGCTCCGCCTGATTTACTACGGCAGACTATTAAAGGAAGTTTATTAGACCGAATGCTTTTAATGAGGCTAAGATGATCAAAATTATATTCATCGATATCAATGCACCCCCACCTACAATCATTGCTCTCCGTAATAGGGATGATTCCCAGTGCTGGTCCTTTTCCGGTAAGATGATTTTCCCAGAGTTCTTCTGTGACGGCACCACGTACAATAAAAGCTTTTCCTTGTTGCTTTCCGTTTTCGCCACGTTCACCTGGTTGATATTGTCCATAAGCTATTGTTAATCCGCTAAATATATTTTTGAATTTATCTTTTTTTATTATCATTTCTTTTTTCTTTGTAAAGGGAGGATCTCACGATCCTCCCATTTTGGTTAGTATGGTGTACTATCCGATTTCTCTTCCACATCGGCTTTTGCTTGCACGGTTCCGTCCGAGACACTAGAAGCAAATTCTTTTGCACTTTTGTACAAACCTTTGTCCTCTTGTCCCATAATTCGGTCTTGTGTAATTGACCAGCCATACCAAGAACCTTTATCGTTCTTTTGTATTGCTGACGACAAATTATACACAACTGCATGCATTGGTGGTGTAACAAAGCCACCTTTTCCATCCTCAATTTGTATGGTCTTCATCATAGAATTCCAATTTTTGCTGACAGAAAGTTGCGATGATTTCATAGTAATCAACGCTGGCGTCATACCACCTGCTTTTGTTTCCATTAAAACATAGTAATAAGCAGTCTCTTCAAGATAATTACCATTTGGCAATCTTATCTTGGCACCCTCTCTTTTACCTGTTTTAATTATTGGACTATTAGGTAGGTGAGTAGCCACCGTTAGTGGATTCCCATCTCCTTTGTCGCTTTTTTCTGGATAGTCTTTTTTATAATAACAAGGCACCACCTTAATACCTTTCTTCCCATCAAAAATTTCGTGGGTAACATTATTATAAATCATCCCAGGCTTAGCGCCTTCGATGTATTTACCATCCCCCTCATTCACTTGTGCCGATAACTGACCCAAGATTCTGACATAAGGCAACGCAAGATCATCTTGCGTCATGTTATCAAAACCTGTTGCCACGTCTTCTGCAAACAAGGCTACTGATCCCGATCCTTTTTTCATTACTTCTTTACTCATTTTTCTTTATCCTTTGTTGTTATTTCCGACTTATTTTAGTTTTGTCTTTAATCCATAGACTAAAAACATCAGAAGGCATGTCAAGGCCGGCCTTGACACGCTCCTCATACAGGGCTGTTAATGTATTCCAAGCTACATCAGATTTCTGACTTGGCTCGTAACCATTAGCAACCGCAAGGTCAATCAAAGATTTGGCCTTGTCATCTTCTCCTTTACCAAATGTTACAGAGACATTGTTTTTAATAATATCTCCTAACCCTTGATCTCGAAGCCATTGATAGGCAGCATCTCTTTTTACTTCATCTTTTGGAAGAGTTGCCCTAAATTCTTTTTTAACAGAAACTTTAGAACCATCAGCTAATTTAATTTCTGACAATCCTTGTTCTGCTAATAATTCTGGAATTATTTTTGAGCTGATATGATCAGCGTCTTGTTTTTTATCTTTGAGTCGCTCTTCTAACAAAGCAATCTCATCTTCTATTTTTTTTAAATTTACACATTCTTGTGCAATTGTTGTAACTTCAACCGTATCTAAAAAATCTTTTGAGTCATTAATCATCTCATCTCTAATGTCGAAAGATCCACTACCTGTAAAAGTTTTAATTTTTATTTTTTGTTTTATACTCATTTATCCTTTCTGATACATATCTACTTCAAGAGGATAGTATCTAAATTCACGTTTATCCCATTTTAAAATATTAAACTGACCTGAAGTTACTTCACTCACAGCTGCAGTAGATATACCTATAATAACAGGATCTCCCACAGCAAGCAAGTAATCTTGCTTTCTAAAATCTTGTAAATTTTTTTTCATCTTTTGCACATAAGGTGCAGTAGACAATATTGCCTGATCTCTATTAGGCAAACATATTACAAGGTAACCAAAATCAGATGCACTTAATATATTTATATTAGGAGCTGGTTGTTGAACTACATAAACAAATCTCTCTTCAGGGTTGTTTTTATTAAAATCTAAAAACTCTGCTAAAGAATTTGGTTTATACAATTCAAATATTTTGTTTTTCATTTCTTAGTTCTTGACACACTATATAATAGTGTTTATATAATTGTCAACATAGAAAGTAGAAAATGAATTATAAATTTAAAACAAAGCCATATGAGCACCAAGTTACTGCTTTAGAAAAATCTTGGAATAAAGAAGAGTATGGATATTTTATGGAGATGGGTACAGGTAAATCTAAAGTGTTAGTTGATAATATCGCTATGCTTTATGATAAAGGCAAAATAAATTCGGCATTAATTATAGCACCAAAGGGTGTATATAGAAACTGGTTTTCTCAAGAAATACCAAATCATTTACCTAGCCATATAGATCACAAAACTATATTATGGACTGCTGCTACATCCAAAGCAAAGGATAAAGAGTATCAACAATTGTTCAAGATAGACTACGACCTTCACATCCTTGTCATGAATGTAGAAGCATTTTCGACTAAAAAAGGCCTAGAATTTGCCACAAAGTTTCTTAATTGCCACAAAGCAATCATGGCTGTTGATGAATCTACATCAATTAAAACACCAACAGCAAAAAGAACAAAAGCTATTTTAAGTTTAGGTAAGCTTGCAAAGTATCGAAGAATACTCACAGGTTCTCCTGTAACTAAATCACCTTTAGATTTGTATACACAATGTAATTTTTTACACGAAGAATTACTTGGATTTAATTCTTATTATACATTTAGAAATAGATATGCCACAATGATAGATAGAAACTTTGGTGGTCGTAGAGTTCAGATTGTAGGTGGTTATAAAAGATTAGATGAGCTATCTGATTCTCTTAAAAAGTTTTCCTACAGAGTATTAAAAGAAGATTGTTTAGATCTACCAGAAAAAGTATACATACAAAGAGAGGTAGAATTGTCAGACGAACAAAGACACATTTATGCCACAATGAAATCCGCGGCCCTCGCTCAACTAAAAGGCAAGATGGCTACTGCACCCCACGTATTAACACAACTTATGCGTTTACATCAGATTACTTGTGGTCATTTAAAGAATGATGACGATACAATTACAGAAATAAAAAATAACAGAATGGTTGAATTACTTGATGTTTTAGATGAAGTAGAAGGTAAAGTAATTATTTGGGCTAATTATGTGTATGACATTCAACAGATAGTCAAAGCCATATCTAAAAAATTTGGAGAAGACTCTATAGTACAATATTATGGCGCAATTCAGGCAGATGTTAGGCAAAAAAATATTGAAAGATTTCAAGACCCAAACTCTGATGCAAGATTTTTTGTAGGTAATCCACAGACAGGTGGTTATGGTATTACATTAACTGCTGCTAATAATGTTATCTATTATTCTAATGGCTATGATCTAGAAAAAAGATTACAATCAGAAGATCGAGCACATAGAATAGGTCAAAAAAAATCAGTGACGTACGTAGATTTTATAACACCAAAAACAGTAGATGAAAAAATAGTAAAAGCATT
>VTLG01008207.1_pt1 | contig 15352 bp, 25 predicted proteins | sample 4694571 | NCBI WGS metagenome assembly VTLG01 (sample SAMN12604809, study PRJNA352737) | marine metagenome | biome: ENVO:00000447; feature: ENVO:00000209|ENVO:00000569|ENVO:01000036; material: ENVO:00002151; isolation source: viral sequences binned using virsorter ...
AAGTCAAACAGGCACAACAAACATGGCATCTGGTGACGATCAAGTCTCAGGTGCTTTTAATTTAGATTTTACATTTACGTTCTATGGCGAGGATTTTACAACTGCTAGAATGGCAACCAATGGTTGTTTACATTTTGGGCCGACAGGATCTTACTGTAACGACTACACACCTGATCCTCTACCTGAAATTACATACACCTTATATCCTTTTTGGACTGACCTAATACGAGACAACGGATCAAAAGTTCTAGCCAAGAATTTTACCGATAAAAGTGTCTTTGGTTGGTATAACCTACGAGAATATAACCGAAGCAACACAGACAACTCTTTTGAAGTAATATTATGGAAGTCTAATGATACCTTTGAGTATCGTTATGGTGGATTAAATATTATTAATCACGATGTTTTGATTGGGGAGCAAGGAGCAGCAGATGAACTATATACTTATTTGTATCACGATCAATGCGGTAAAGGAACAACAAATATTGTTGGAACATGTGTAAATAATACTTGGAACAACAGTTCTTTTAATACACTATTAGAAAACGGAGGTAGTTTATATGGTGTAGGTTCTGGAAACGGATTGGATTGCAGTAATCCTCTTAATGACACATCTTGTCCTTTGTATTGGGAAGCATATGATGATTTACAATGTGATCTTGATCCTCAATATGCTCCGTTTTGTGCTGGCTATACTCAGGAAGCTTCGGTAGCTTATTACGTTGAAGATGAGTTTGATTATGGCTACGAAGAAGAATATGATTACGGCTACGAAGAAGAAACAAACTATGGTTATTATGAAGAAGAATTTAATTATGATGATTATATAGAAGAAGAAATATATGAAGAGTATGTTACATTTTTTGAAGAAGACCAATACGAAGAACTTTTCTTTGAAGTTCCAGAAGAATTTGAAGTGTTTGTTTTTGAAGAAGAACTTTTTGAAGAAGAAATATTTATAGTAATAGATGAGGAGTATTCTATACCTCTAGAGTCTATAGAAGTAGAAGAGCTTCCTATTTTATTAGAAGAAGAATACATAGACTTTGTAGTTGATATCTTTGAGCAAGATACTCCTGATCCTATATTCTTAGAAGAAGTTTTATTTGAAGAGTTTGAAAGACGAGAGATAATAATAGAAGAAGAGTACATGGAAGAAGAGCCTGTAGAGTATTTAGATTTTGAAACCATAGAAGAACTTGAAGAATGGTTTGAAGAAGAAATGGATGAAGAGCTTGAAGAAATAGAAGAGGAAGTTGAAGAAATAGAAGAAGAAATAGAAGAAACTGTAGTAGCTGAAGAAGAAAAAGGTGGTATTACTTCACAAATGTTAAGTGTTGTAGCTAGTACAATTCAAACGGCTACCGACAGTGTTAGTGGAACAACAGCAGGTACATCAATACATGCGACAGGAAATACAAAATCTTCTGGTGGTAGTGTCGCAGGAAATACAACAGCTACAGCCGTAACCAGTAGTGTTACAGGTGGACAAAGCATGTCAAACTCACCTAGTATATCTGCTCAAGTGGTTAGTTCAGTTGTACAAACTCAACAAGTTTTAAATAGTTTTAGTACCGACAGCAGTGTTTCAAATACCACGAGTACACAAAACACAGCAGTAGGGAATACCGACAGTGGTAGTAACACAACAGTAGGTTCAACTACCACAACAACTACTGAAACAACTACCAATACTAGTGTTACGAGCAACGCAGGTGGTAACAGTAATACAGCAGTAGGAAATACAGGTGGTGAGGAAAACACAGTAGTAGGTGAAACAAGTGGCCCACAAAATACAGCAGTAGCTTTCGAGAATAATATGCAAGACCAACAAGAGCAGTTAGAGCAACAACAAGAAGAGACAGGAGAATATGCAGACTCTACACAGCTTGTTGCGTATATGGGAACAGTTCCAGGATTTGATGCATACAGACAGATAGCTATGCCACAGGCTTCTGCATGGTATGAACCTAAAGATATTTACATGTCTGCTTTGATGCCTGATAACAATCAAGCATTCTTTGGAATGTATTCAGATAGTTTGAATGGATTAAAAGCTTTACAAGATTTACAACCTAACTTATAATAATGGAGAAATAAAATGGATTGGTTTCAATCAAGAGCAACACAAATAATAGGTTTGGTTTCTATTATAGGAACTTTAGCTGGATTTGGATACACAGGTGCTACCTATGTAAACAGAATCGAAAACCTAGAGAAAAAAATAGGTAGAATAGAAGGCACAGAAGACGCTCAACAAGAAATTGAAGAACGCTTTAGTGCTATAGAAACTTCTGTTGAATACATTAATAAAACAATTGATGATAGTATTGTACCAGATGTCAAGGACAACAGCGATATGATTAAGGTGCTTGATCTAGATATTTCTACAATTGATGTAGAAATAAATAATTTAGAAAACAGAGTTAAAAGAATAGAAGACCAAGACGATAATCCGTTGGCAAATTAGTCAACATATTGAACAGCAGTTATTTCATTTTCGAGGTATCGATGTATGCCTTGAAGTTTTATTGTGCCTTCGTGTACAATCTTTTTGATAACCTGTGCATCTTCTTTGTTTCTAAAAACTTTGTCGATGTCTTTCATAGGTAGTCCTCCAAGATCAGATACTATGTTTCCTTTAGAGTCTAGTACAATTTTAAAAGTGAGTAAGGTTGCTTCCATTATAGTATCTCACATGAACCAGCAGTACAGGCCAGTTCTTTAGTGTTTTCAGTCATATCTTCCTTTTCATAATCAGAAAGTTTAGACCAATCAACAGAATCAGTTGTTTTATTTAACCATTCTTTATATTCATCTTCAAATATTTCCTGGTATGGAGCTTGTTGATATGAATGATCTGCATAAGGAAGAAAAGAAACTCCTGATATTCTATCAAAATTATCCCATACCCATGAGCCAACCTTTAACCATTCTGCTTCTCTAACTGAGATCGTGGCCGATGGTTTATGTTCACACCAACTGTCTTGATATGTTTTCCAAATTTCTAAATGTTCTATAGCTGATAAATCTATTCTTGTCAAAGATTTTTTAGGAGATTTAATTGGAAAGTAAAACACTAAAGTATGATCAGGTTTAGTAATATCGTCTTCATGATATACTCCTTGATCAACCATTAACTGAGCAACAGGATCTTTCTTATCAGCACGAACAGTTCTTAAATAGTATTCGCTGTGTCTTGTATGTATCCCACTAGCGCTATCAACCAACTGACTAACAGTTCCGCTAGGCTTAACACATGTTATTGCAACAGATTGTTCTATTCCTAAACTTCCTGCCCATGCCTCGTTAACTTCTACTGCAGTTCTTTTTAAACTTTCTAATCTTCTTGGTAAGTTATCTCCTTCATACATCTTTTTATTGTCCATAATACCTGTAAGAGAAACACCTAATAATGATTCTTCTTCTGTATTGTCTTTCCAAGCTTTTGTTAAGTATCTAAAGTTAGTTAGTGTTGCTTGGTAAGTTCCCAAAATAGTTGCAATTTCTACTTTTCTTTCTAAATCTTTCCAAGTATCATTAGGTCTAACAACAACCTCTGTTAAATTACAGAATTGTTTATTCCTTAGTATGATTTCACTACATGGATTACAACCAAAATCTTTATACTCTTTTCTTCTTCCGTTTTTAGATGCTTGTTCTTCAGATGCTTGTCTGTTAAATATTCCTCTTTCTCCACTTTTAGATTCGTACAAAGATAACCATTCACGCATGAATGCACCCATCTCTGCTGAGTCTGTGTATGCTACTGAGTTATTAGACAATGCTCTGTGTTGGCTATGCTCCCACCAAGAACCTGACTTAGCATTGCGCATACGCTCGTCTGAGAGGTTGCTGAGTGAGATCAAAGCGCTACGTCTAACACCACCCACCACAACAACTTCTGCAATCTTACACATCAAATCATGACAGTCGATTGATACCAGTTTCTTTTGTCCTTTGGATATGGCATCTTGAAAAATATTAATTGTAAAATGAATTAAATCGTCTAGAGGGGCTGGTCCACTAGCCCTTCCTCCAAAAGTTTTAAGTCTTGCTCCTTGTGGCCTAATATTACTAAGATCCCACTCAGGTATTTGTCCTGCATAAAGTAAAGACATTAATTCTTTGTATGCTTTTGCCCAACCAATTTTGGAGTCAGCAACTTTTATAACTGTATCTGTAGGATGTAGTTCTTCAGGTAGATCAGGAAGTTTATTTATGTATTGTCTTTCAACACTGAATCCAACACCTGTACCGCACATAAGAATGTAAAGTGTTTCATCGAATGATCGAACATTATCAACAGCAACATAGCTACAATTAAATCCTGCAACATTATCACGCTCTAACGCTTTACCTGAAGACATCAATGCTCTCATACTAGGCATAACTTCTAATTTAAGTACAGCTTCTTCTAGTCTTTGTCTTTCTTTACTAATGTCTGTATTGTGATTGTCCATTAAATGTTTCTGCATAAAATCGAAATACCTAGCAACTGTTTCTTGCCAAGTTTCTCTTCTTCCTAAGTCTTCGTTCCATCTTGCATATCTGCTAAGATGAATAAACTCTTGATATGTAGTAGGTAATTTAACTTCTTCCATTTCTCTCCTTCTCTGTTAATATTTGTTTTAGTTTGTTTTCATACCAATCTGCTTTATCCAAATCTTGTAATCCATTTTTATATTTAAATCTCCATCGATATTTTAATGAGTTTCCTCTTAAATAACCAACAAATTCTTCGTGTGTTAACATAGCTTCAATAGCTTCAATACATTCTATATTGCCGTTATTGTAATGTACTGGATGATTAACTAAATCTTCATCCATTATCTTATGTGCTTGTTCCATTAGTTCTTCCATATTAATCTTCCTTTTCTTGCTTCCATTTTTTAGGTAAACTCTCTGCGCTGTACCATCTAAATCCATTCTTTGATGCCCATTCTCCATGACTTCTCTTTGTTCCATCTCTTCTTCTTTTAGCTCCTGGCATAGGTGCTGAAGGATTAGAGAACAAAAAAACTAATTCACAATCTTTGGGAAGTTGTTTTCTGATATGTATGTATTTACTATACTCAGCATAATCCCAAAATCTTCCTTTGGCCTCAAGATAAATAATTTTTTTACCTATAATTCTAATAAAGTCAGGATGATATTTATGTGGAATTGAATACTCAATTATTCCTTTATGATGTTCCCAATGTTGTAGTTCTTCTTGGTGAAGATCGTACTCCCATTTAGAGTCGTATCCTTTTGGTAGTCCTTTTTCAACTGGTCTTTTCTTTCTTGGTACTCTTTTCATTTTAATGTACTGTCTCATCAACAGGCATATCCATACCTAGTTCTCTTAGGTTTATTTCTGTTTCTAGTAAGTCTTTAAGTTTTTCCAATAGATCAGAATCTATTTCTTGTATCTCTGTTCCTGCAAATAAAACACCGCCTATGGCAATTAGTAAATCATCTAATTGTATAGTAGTGATGTCAATTTGTATTTCTTCAGTCATACGTAATCTCTTCTACTCTTGGTTCTTTTGCAACTTTTGTAAAATAAACTAACTTGTTAGAATACTTAAAGACTCTAAGGCCTTTTCCTTCGTTAGCATCTTGGTGACAGGTGTTTTTATGACGGCAGTAAACACAACCTGTAGGGAGTTTCATGTTACCACTTTTTCCGTCAGGTATACTATTATAGCACCTATCTGGAGGGTTGTCAATAGTTAAAGCTTTTTTTATGTTTTTTATTCGTTTTTTAATGTTAGGTTTGTCTAACTCTTCAGGACAATACAAAGCAATTTCTCCAGTCTCTTTATTTAAAGCTAAAAAACCTCCTTTATTTGTTCCTTCGTTTTCTTCGTATCCTGATAGTTGAGCCATGTATCCAAAAGGATCGTCTTCTCTTAAAGTTCCGTATTTAAATTTTTTGAAAGAGAATCCTGATGCTGTTTTAATATCAACAACTTCTCCATCTATAATACAATCCATGTGGCCTATAACACCATCAACATTAACTTCCTTTTGTTCTCCTTTTACAGAATGTCCTGATAGTTTGGCTAACAATAAAAGAACTTCTTCTAACATATGACCATATAAAAACTTTATAAAAACATGAGGAGCAATAGGTGTTTGTTCTTCTTCAGATTTTAAATCGTACCAAAGTTGTCTCATAGGCTTACCGACATTGCTCATGCGCAAGTTATGTTGATCAGACCTATCTCTAGGTGTTGACCAGGATCTTAAAACATCCATCATTGCTGTACCAAACTTTTGAATGTCTTCTTCAGGAATGTTTAAAGATTTACCTTCGTTTAAAACTGATATACTTTCATAAATATCTGAAACCAAAGTGTCTAATGTTTTTTTACTGCTCATAAGTTTTCCTCTTTTTAAAAATTAAATTCTCTTTGTTTTTCAAGATAACAAGATTTTTCTTTCACTATGTCTTTGTTTTTCCTGACATGTGGCATGTAATCTCTTTCTTCCCATGTTTTAATGCTGTGGCAATTCTGACATCTTACTTCGCATTTTCTGATTTCATCAAAAAGTTCTTTGATGTATTGTCTGTTTTTAACTTTATCGGTGGTGTTGATTCTACAAACTAAAGTTGACATGTTTGCACCACTTTTAGAAGCATCTAATAGTTCTGTCTTATCTTCTCTAACTACATGATCAAAACAAAGTGCTTTCGGATGTTCAGCATACCCACAATCTTTACATCCTTTGGCTAATTTATATTTGTTTATCCTTCTGTATCTTTTATCTCTAAGATACTTTCGATAATCGGAATTAGTGAGTTTCACTCCAATTCTCTCCTGTTTTATACTCGGCATCTAAAGGACAACCAAGATTAAAATGTTCTCCTGCTTCCTTGATAGCTTCTACAGCGAGAGATCCAAACTCTTCTACATCTTTATTTATTACTTCTACTTGCCATTCATCGTGTATGTTTGCAACAAATTTAAAATCTAAACTTCTTTCTGTTGCTTTTTCATTTAACATGATAAGAGCTTTCTTCATTACGATAGCTCCTGCGCCTTGTAATAAACTGTTTAAAGAAGCATGAATGTGTCTTATGTGTATCTTCCTGCCATCTAATCCTTTGAGATAGCCCTTCGCTGATGCTTTTGAAACTCTCTCTCTAAGTCTTTTAAATGAAGGTTGATTAGCAAAGAAGCGTTGTTTAAGTCTTGCTCCATCTTTTTTGCTTCCTCCAACCACTTGTCCAATCTTTGCATCTCCTGCTCCGTATAAGAGTGCATAGATGAAAGTTTTTGCCTGATCTCTTGATTGAAGTCCTGCAGTTTTTTGATTTCTTTTGTGAACATCACCATGTATTATCTCCCTTGTAAATTCTTTATCTTGCATATAATGAGCCAACATCCTTAATTCTAAGCTAGAAGCATCTATTCCAACCAATTTATGTCCTTCAGGAACAATCCAACAAGACCTGCAATCAACTCCAAAAGGGCTTTTGATAGAAGGAACTTGAGCCATGTTAGGCGATCTATGGCTCATTCGGCCAGTTATTGTTCCGTTTGGAATAACAAAACCATGTACTCTATCGTCATCTTCTACTGCTTCTATCCAGGAATCTATCTGAGCAATCCTCTTCTGAAGTAAAAGATAATCCGCAATCATCTTAACTTCAGGAATGTTTTCAATGTTACTCAAAGTTTTTTCATCAACAATAGGTCTTCCTGTTGCAGTAAATTTTTGAGGTTTCCATCCAAAATCTTGTAAGTATTCTCCTATTTGTTTTCTGCTTCCGAGATTAAAATCCTGTAATTTTCTTCTCATAAAAGGTTTTGGTTTTGGAATAATTACTTCTCCTTTATCGTCAATTTCTTTTTGTTGCAGTAAAATATCAGAAAAAACTTTATCATATTCCTCATCTGTAAGTCCTCTTTTAGAAAGGCTACCATCTTTTTTAATGTAAGGAGTAACTTCTTTGACATCAACGAGTTTAGGTTTAAAAACTTTATGCACTTGATCTTCAGCATCTCTCATTTTTTCTCTAAGCTTTGCAAGTAATATTTCTGCATTATAGCGATCAAAGAGAAAACCATCTTCTTCTTGTTTTTTTAATATTTTTAAAACTTCTTGCTCTATATGTATACTTTCGCTAGAAAAACCTTTTGATTCTTCTTTAAGTTTTTCAAAAACTAAAGTATTTAATTGGACATCTCTTACACAATAATTCATCATCTCTGTTGAATAATTACTATAATCATCAAAGTCTTGCTTAAAATACTTTAATCGATATCCCCACATTTCTAAACTATGGCCACCTTCTCTAACAGGATTAAATAATCTAGACAAAACCAAAGTATCTATGAGTTTTTTATCAGATAAATCAACACCTAAAAGTTTATGTATAACAGGAATATCGAAGCCAATTATATTATGTCCGATTAATGTTTCTGCTGATTGAAGTAACTCAAGACCTGACTCCAGCTGGTGAGGAGCAAACTTATAGATTTCACTAGAGCCAGTATCTTGAGCAACGATACACCAAACCTTAGTGGCTTGGACATCATCTGTTTCTATGTCGAAAACTAAGTCCATATAGCATCTCCTTGATCGTTTTCAAAAGGTTCAGCTTTAACTTCTCTTAGTCTTCCTGTTTCTTTTTCATATAAAAGGCTTGTTGCATATCCCACATCACCAGTATATCTAGATTTTAAAACCCTAAGAACAGTTGTATTTGCTTCTTCAGGATCATCAGATTGTTGGTTTCTTTCTAATGCAACCACAGTATCGCTTAATTGAGCAATACTTTGGCTTCCTCTTAAATGACTTAAATTAACTTGTATTCCGTTTTCATGACCTTTGTTTCCATCGACTCTTCTTAAATGAGATACCAGGATAAGTCCTGCGCCTGTTTCTTCAACTATACTACGAAGTCTAGTCATTATCGCATCAATCGACCTTCTTTCGTCTCCATCTGTTGTAGCACAAACCAACATATGTAAATGATCTACTACAACCCATTTACAATCACACCCTACAATCATAAATCTAAGTTTAGAAAAAATTTCTTCTATATCATTTGTTCCAAAATGAGAATGTACCCAAAGTCTATTGTTATTGTCCTTATCGGTTAAAATATCAAAATAAGAATCTATTTGATCTTTTGAAAACTGTTCTCTTATATGGTCAATATACAATCTAGCGTTGGCCTCAATGGATAAAACACCATCAACAGTTCTTCTCCAGTCTTCTTCTAGTGCAATAATTCCTACATTGTCATTAGTTGTTTTGATTAACCAATGTTCCAACTCTCTAGTTACACTGCTCTTTCCAAGTCCTGTACCTCCTGTAAGAGTCATTAAAGTTCCTGCTTGAAGACCATATATCTTTTTGTTTAGGCCTTCCCAAGCAAAAGGAATTGTAGGTTTCTTTTTTCTATTGTGAAAAGCTTCTTTCTTGTCGAAAACATTTATGACTCCTGCAGGTGTATATGTTTTAGAATCCCACCAACAACTTGTAAATTCTACAAACTTGCCTTCTTTGAGCATGTCGTTAGCATCCTTAAATCCTTTAGGTAAAGACATTATTTTTGCTTTTCCTGGTTTAAGAAGTCTTGCTACTTTTTTAGATGCATCTCTGCCTTGCTTGTCATTATCAAAACAAATAACAACATTATCAAAACTTTCTATAAACTCTAAACTATTTCTGATATCTTTTTCTGCGTTTCCTGCTCCGTTTTTAATGGACACTACAGGCCACTTGCTACCCATGAGTTCATAAGATGCCATAGCATCACATTCACCCTCTGTTATGGTTAGATACTTTCCTTTTTTAAATAGTTGTTGACCAAACAAAACAGTTTCAGAAGTGTTTCCTTGCCAAGAAAAATCTTTTGTTTTTACGCTTCTTGTTTTTGTGGCTATTTTATCTCCGTTATCGTTGTAGTAAGGATAATGATGTTGATAGACCGATCCATCTAAAGAAGGAGTAATTGTAACATTAAACTTTTTTGCAGTTGCTTCTGAAATTTTTCTGTCGGATAAAGCACCAAAATTAGAAGTGATGATAGTAGTTGGTTCTTTTTCAACAGAGGTATTTTTAGAAATAGGCACGACTTCTGATTTGTTGTCGTAATCAGGTATCCTAGTCTTACAACTAAAACAATATGCTGATCCATCTAGATTAATACATAAACATTTCTTATGATTACATACTGGACAATCTTGGTGAGTTTTGGAATAACCTGTAGTTTTATCTGTGTTCATGTTTGCTCCTTTAAAAATTGCCTACCACCTACCGAAGTTTGAAAAGGTACTTCCTACCTGTGTTTCTATGGCTTGAGTTTTAACATGTCTCATTTAACTCACCACGTGAATCAGTGAGTACCATAGTTGTTAGTCCTCTTCAGGAGGAAAAGCATCTGTCTCTTCGATGTCAACTTCAGCTTCTTCTTCTTCTTGTTGTTGAGGTTCTTCTTCGTTCATTAAACTAATGAATACATTTGTCCACCCTTCTCTACGAATATGAGTATCGATTCTTCGATCATCAAGCTTAACTGCTTCAGATTCAAGAACAATGAGATTGTTAAATGCTCTTAACCTTGCAGGAGTGTCCATTTCACTTTGTCTATATACCACACCTTGAATGGTCAGTATAATATCGTTTTCTTCATTCATAATAAGTACCTATATAATTAAAATTGAATTTCATCATCGTCAGGAGAATATTCTACCAACTTTGTTACCATAACAGCTTGAAGTTCAAAGAATTTACCATAGCGATTTTCATAAGGCTTAACTTGGATTTGACCTACAGAACCATTTCCAACATTTACATCTAAAGGCTCTTTGTTTTCATCCAGGAGTTTAGGTGCTTCGTTTTGAATCTCCATCTCTTGTCCTGTTTGACGATCTTTTACTTTTCTTGAAACCGATCTTTTGGCCGTTACTCGATGTTCACCTTCGTCATTGGTGTTCACTCTAAAACCATCGGATATAAGCTGTTGTGCATCTTCATCACTTATTACAGCAGTTACAGTATATTTGTGAGGTTCAAACCTCGTTTGTGGAGTGGTTATACTTGCCCACTCTATAGATAATGCGTTTATTAGCATGGCTATTTTCCTCTCTTATTTTATTATTATTATTGTTAATTTAAAATTTTTAGTAGGTGCAGTACCTTTAACTCCGCTGTATCTGCCTTGTCTGTTATAGTATTTCAACTGGAGTACCTACTTTTCTATCCGTCTGCGACCTGCCGTAGCGTTGGCTCTCATGGATAGATTAATCTTTTTCAATCTCTGAGATTCTATCAGTCAATGTAGCTTCCAACTCAGATATTTGATCGGCCAACGAATCTTCCAAGCTTTCAATTCTATCTAAAACATAAGTGAGTTCGTTGTTTATTTCTTCTACAATAACGATAAGTTTTTCTCTTATAAAATCTTCGTTTACGGACATGTTTTTTCCTCTTGATTAAATTATACTGTATTATATCAAATTTTAAAGTTCATTGCAAGTTATTTCTTTCATTTTCATAAGTATCTAAAATACAATTTCCTATTGCTTCAACGACAGGAGGAACGACAGCGTTGCCTAGTTGTCTAAGTCTGTATGCCCTTCTGGAAACCCCATCATCCATTCCACTAGGTTGACTGACAGGTAGCCATTCCTTTTCTCTCGTTCTGCTACGCATGGTGCTAATCTGTATTTGTGAGCATACTTGGCCAAATTCCTCCAATCCTTCGCTGTGTCTTTGTAATCTCTTGCTGTTGGGGTAGGCAACGATAAAAACTCTTTCCCTTCTGTGAATTGCACCAACGGAACAAGCGGATACAATATGCCATTCCGCATCATACCTGATCTTCCACAAATCTTGTAAGACCAATGCAAGTCCTTTATTTCTAAGGGATGCGACATTTTCGATGATTGTCCAGGAAGGTTGGATTTCTTCGATGAGCCTTGCGAACTCTGACCACAATCCACTTCTTTTACCTTTGATCCCTCCAGTTTTTTCTCTGTCAGGATTTGCGTCTGAGATGTCTTGGCATGGGAATCCTCCCACAATGACATTTGGTTTTTCAATTTTTCTTTCTTTGATTTTTTCATAAGTTAACTCGGTTATGTCGTTAAAAATAGGAACATCAGGCCAATGTTTTTGTAAAACTTTTTGACAATCAACATCGTTTTCACAGAAGGCAACAGTCTTAAACTTGTTTGTGTTTTCAAGTCCGAGACTGAAACCTCCTATGCCTGAGAATAAATCTAAGACTTTAAGACTCATAATATCTTAAACGATTCTCATATCTTGAATTGATATCATCCATTTTATCTCTGTATTCTGCTTCAAGATATCTTCTTTCTCTTTCTTGATCATATTTAATACTAGCAATCAATTCTTTTCTGCGAACAGTAGGTTTGACTTCTAAATAAAGTCTCCACTCTTCTGCATATTTACTAGGAAGGTCTTGATCATACCCTCTCGCACTCAATCCATCTTTGATTGCATGTACTTTTCTTTGGCCATTTGCTCTGAGCCTTCTTTTCAATTGAGGATTCCTAAACTTTTCTTCTAGCTTAAAGAACAAATCTGCTTCCTCTTTTTCTTGTTTGGTTTTGTATGGTATTCTATAACGATATGCATGTGCCATGTTTTTTTCCTCTTATTTAGTTAAATTAATAAATCTTTTTGAAGTTCTTCTACTGTTAAATTAGGATTCTTTTTAAGTTTTTTATACACCCACCTCAAAGAAAAAGCACTTAACAGATAACGATTGTTTATAAATACATGAGTTTCATTAGGTAAATAACTCTCTAAATTTTTTAAATTTATTTCTTGTTCGTCTGAAGGCGCAATACTGTTTAACCAGCTGGCCAGGAGAATCTTACTTTTCTTTCTGAGTTGTTTAGCTTTCTTTCCGTTCATTCAGACACCTCCTCTTTCCATATGTCTACTAAATTTCCATCAACCTCATAAACATATTGTCTATAATTTAAGTCAGAGTCATTCCACAGATTATCAGAACAATGGTCATCAACAATTCCATTACTATATAATTCCCTCATTTCTGCATCATCTTCTGCTTCAATCTCAACACAAACAGTTTCTATTCTTGTGATTTTATATTTTGTTTTAGCTTGACTCATCAGACATCTCCTCTACATCACCTGTTGTTTCACGAATTACTAATTCAGAAGAAACAATATCTTCATCAGTCCAGTCACCACCATCTACTTTTTTTATTGCTTCTTCTTTGTTGTTAGCTTTTACCTCAACCCATTGTCCATACATTGCGGATTGTAATACATTATAAGTTTTCATTGTCAGACACCTCCTCTTCAAAAAAGTTTTCTATTATTGTTAGTTGATCTTGAATATGCTCGACATCTTTTTGTAGTTCCTCTCCATACACAGCATCAAATAAACAGGCAATAGATATACTTGCTTCTTCAACTGCTTTTATTACTTCACTCATCCCAATCCTCCTCAATAAAGTCAGGTTTTACAGATTCAATCTCTGATTCATATTCTTTTAGATACAAAGGAGAATCATTTATTAAACATCCACCGACATTGTAGTATTCTTCTATGGCCAGTTCTTCGCTTTCTGCTTCTACTTCGTACTCGTCTATCCAATAGCCAATCCTTTTAATACTAACAATGTAAGGTTTTTTGTATGGCTCTACACCATAATAACTTTCTACTCTGTCAAATCTAAATGCTCTTACTTTAGAATCAGCAGTTTTGTCTGTTCCTTTAAAGACAAAGTTATCTACCAAGATATGATTATCAGGAAGTGCATCTACATCTACCCTTCTAATTTTAGATTCTTTATTGCTGTTGGTATATTTAAACATAATAGTACCTTTACCTTCAAAACTTTCCAACAGGCCTCGTCTCATGTGTTCTCGTTCTCTTTTATCCATAAGTTTTCTCTTCTATAAGTTTATATTTAATTAATTTGTTTTGTTCGTTGTCATAAACAGTCAAATATTTTTCACCATCCATGCCACCAATCCAAAATTTTAGTTCATAACTAGCAACAAAAGGTTTTTTGTCTATCTTCTTTACAATACATTGCCGATAATCTTTTGGATATTTCCAGGACAGCTGGTTATTCATTGTGTTTTTCTCCACAAACTAATTTTAGGATTTGCCAACCCATTTATGATTTTGATTCTTGCCATACCATGCATTTTGAATATGGCCTTTGTTAAAAAACTGTAATCGTTTTCGTTGTTCAATCGAATAACAACTGACATATTTTTAAATTGTCTTAAGTATTCTCTCGCTTCTTCAACGCTTTTGAAATCAAAAGATAATCCGTTCCAAGTATGACTCATCGTTTGCTTCTCCAGGAAATCATAGATTCTGTCATTCGCTCTGCTAACAATTCAATATCATCATGATCTTTAACAGTCTTTGATATTTCATTGTAATTTGCTTCCATAAGCTCCTCATATAGCTCCTGTTCGATTCTTTCGATCTCAGCTAGTTCTTGGTTATCTAAGGGATCTAATGCTTCTAATCGTTGATAAGCTTGATCAACAAAGTTATCTATTTTTGTAGTTAAGGCCATTCTATTTGCTCCTTTTTTTGTAGTTAAATTAAACATGCTCTGATTATAATCGAAATAAAATTAAAATGCAACATCTTTATTCCACCATTTTGGTTTATCTCTGCCTTTTTCCCATTTTGCATAGTCTTTTTCGTTGATACAGTAGTTTCGATAGGCTTTAATAGGATCATCATCTTTGTACTCGTCAGGCATGGCCTGTGCAACTGGTGTCATTTTTCCTTTGTCATCAATGTTATCAGGATGAAAATACAAAGCATCTTTTAGTTTTGTAATACTTGCATGGCTTTTGCCATAACGATAAGTATATTCATCACCTAATGCCAGGAAATGATTGTATAGCCATTTATAATTATCATAACAATCTCTTGTCCAAACTGTACAAGGATGATTCCAATATGCTCTTTTATATAGGCCGTTGGCATCTGCATACCCATCACCATCTAATTCTCGGTGTGCTGTGCATAACATCTGAGCAGTTTCAAGTGGCATCTTAACTAACATCTTGTCAGGCTGTGCTTTTGCTGACGCTATTGGACAGTCGTAAAAATAAAATATGTTCATCTTAATATCTCTCTACTTCAACAACTTCTCGTTCATTGCCACAATGCTCATATTGTTCCATACGATCACCATCAATCCAACGATCCTCTGCATCTTCTTTTGATTCTGCTTCAACTTGATATTCTTCATACCAATGGCCGATTACCTTAACGTGTACGCTATAAGTTTCTAATGTTTTTTCTTTTTTATTTTCCATGTTTTTATGCTCCGCTTGTCATGTGTTCGTATGGTTCATTACATTCTTCT
>VTLG01008999.1_pt1 | contig 15352 bp, 28 predicted proteins | sample 4694571 | NCBI WGS metagenome assembly VTLG01 (sample SAMN12604809, study PRJNA352737) | marine metagenome | biome: ENVO:00000447; feature: ENVO:00000209|ENVO:00000569|ENVO:01000036; material: ENVO:00002151; isolation source: viral sequences binned using virsorter ...
GATAACTCAGATATTTTTATATATATTTTATTCATTTAATATCTAATTTTTCTAATTTATCCACAACCTCTTGTACTTTTTCATTTAATAATATTTTATATGCTCTAATTTGTGCAGCATTTTTTTTAGTTTCTAGACCTGCAAAAAATCCGTTAGTCATAACCGATACATTTATAGGTATTATCATAATCCAATCATACCAATTTTTTGCGTGTTTATGATATTTTCCATAATTGTTATGATATTCTAATATTATATCCATTACTTCTTTAAAATTTTCGTATCTTTGTTTACTTGCTACATCCACTACAAAAGAATCTACTAGCATTAAATAATCTTCTATAATTATTTCATGTACTTTACCTGCATATATAGGCATCCTCATGCTTGTAAAGTTATAAAAAAAATTATTCTATTCCTTTTTCTTTTTTTAAGTTTTCAACAAGTGATTTGTAATAACCTATTTCCTCTGTATAATCTAACCTAGTATATTTTGCATATTGTCTAGCCTCATATTGTAGTTCCTGAGCAGTTCCTTCTCCATAACCTGCATCTAAATTTAAACCAAACTTAAATTGTTCGCCTTGACCATACATGTTACATTTCACACACTGTACTTGACAATTTAATTCGCTCCACCGAGTAGCATAAAACCTCCTAGACATGAAATGCCCACATTGTAGTTTTTTATAATGATCTACTTTACCACATGTATAGCACTGAGCTAAACCCTCATCTGTAGCATATCTTAATCTAATATAAAGACTAAACCATTTATCAAGTTCTTTCTTTAATTTACTTATTGACTTCATACCCTAAATTATTTAACCATTTTTTTTGCATGGTAGTTTGTCTGCCCTTATAAGTTTTACCTCTTAATTCTTGGTATTGTTCTTGCACTTGCCTACGCATTCTACTTATTGTAGTGTGTGGTGTCAATGCTCCTACAGAAAATATATTGAGAAAATGTTTACGAACATCCCAATGTATACCGAGTTTTTCTAATTCCTTATCCCAAATCTTTGCAATAAGTTTGTTATCATTATCTCTTAGACTTTCATCCTTGGACAACCAGTATAATACTTTTTCTTTTGTTTTCATGTTTTAATCTATTAAGTTAATATATATAATTAGTAGTATAAATAAAATTGCTATTATTGTTTCCATTATTTTATTAGTTTTTGACCATCTTTATAAAAAGGAACTTCCTTTGGATCTCTGTTCATTGTTCTTACCTCATACTCTGCTGACCATAATAAATTCCTGTATGTTTTTATCCATGTATACCATGTTCTAGGTTTTATTACAAAAAGATCTGTTTCTCTTGTGCCTCTGCTAAAAGCTTCTTGTATGTCTTTAATTTCTAGGCTCTTAAAATCTCTTTTTAAATCATCAGCTAAAATTAAACTTAATGAAACTATATCATCTTCTGTTACCTTGTCTTGTCTTAACTCTAAAAATGTTTTACTTAATATTTCTAAAGAGCGTGTTCTTAATTCCTCTATTGATATATTTTTTATCATTTATTATTTATTTTATTTATCATTTCCTTAGCCTTATTATATGTATCTAATTGATTTTGTATTTTAGATTTATTATTTTTTTGCCACCAATTATTATAGTTTCTTATCCAAGTTTTTAATCTTCTATTTGTACTCCAAGTTTTTTCCATTTCATATTTAGTTTTTCCTTTTGTATTTGTTTCCAACCAATATTCTAAAAAATCCTCTTTGTGTTTATCAGTTGTATCAAAGGCTGCAACTTCTAATTTTAAAATATTAATATCTCTTTTATTACTATATGTAATATTATTATTATTACTATATGTAATATTATTATTATCTGTTAACTTATCTTTACAAGGGCTTGTATCTAAATTTATATTAGCCTTGTTAACTAATGTTATGTACCTTGTTTCTATTTCTTTACTACCATGCTTATAGACAACAACCCTTTTAATATAGTTTTTATCCTCTAAAGATTTAAGCCATTTTTGAATAGATACTCTGCTAACCTCATAAAGATCAGCAAAGTATCTAGTTGATGCAGTACACTTTCCATTCATATTTATAAGTGAAGATAATTCTGCATACAGCAATTTAGCATTAGGTGTTAAGTCTTTATCATACCTTACATTAGCAGGTATAATAGAATAATAATTAGGCTTATTCATAGTTTATAATGTATTTGTATTTATAATCTTTTAATGCTAATTTAATATTTTCAATTTGATCAAAGTAGTCAAAATATGTAGTTTTTATATCAACAAATATTTCTCCTGATATTACACGAATTTCTACATCGTGATTTTCTTTCTTTTCTTTGACTCCATTTCTTAATAAAAATTCTTTCATGTCTCTTTTATCTATAAATATATTCAGATCAGCATCTATATTTTTATATGCTTTTAATATTGATCTATAAGTATTTCTAAAAGGTTTATTTTCAGCAAAGGTTTTATTGGCTTCATTTGTATAATAATAAAATGATGTCCTGTCTTTATTTAGAACCTCAGCCATAATTTCAAAAGGTGTTTTTTGTTCTTTATGACCTATAATTGCTACAGCTTTTCTTGCATCAACTATTTGCTGTTCTCGACTTTTTAATGATAAAGATCCATTAGGAATACCTAATGTATTTTCAGCTAGTAAACATAATTGAATAAACTTATCTTTTTGGCTATCGTAATATATATTTCCCATAATTAAAAAGGTAAGTCAGTTTCTTTATTTTCTTGTATTGGATTTATATTCCAACCATTTATGCTGCTGTAGTATTTGCCATTAAATTCTTTTGATGATATATTTATATATACTTTATATTGCTCACCTATCTTTAAATCTTTAAATAATTTAAGTTTAATGTCTTTTGTTAAATCTCCAAAAACATCAACACATATTTCCTTGTTAAATTTATCATCTTGCTCAAAGATAAAAGATTGTTTTTGCCATTCTTTTCCTGCTTTGCTAGTTCCTTTTACTGGATCTAACCTTTTAATTAGTTTGCCTATAATTTCCATATTTATTTAGTTTGTGAAGCTATTTCTGCTTCGTTAATAATTCGATTTAATTCTCTATCTTGTCTTTCATTTAATTTATAATTAGTCATTCTTTCTTTTACTACATCAATTTTACCTTGTCCAATTGCTATTATCATTTGCTGAAATTTAGCATCTGTTAATTTTGCTTTTACTTTTGGTTGTGATTGAATTATAGCGTGTTCAACTTCCTCTGCACTTGCTATAGAATTATCTATACCTATACCTAGATTTCCTAATGCTCTTCCGTTTGCTGATGTTTCACAGTTTTCTATAAATGATGTTTTATTTACATTGCTACTACCTAATATTTCATATGCAATTCCTGTAGCTATAATTCTGTCATCAGGATTTTTTATTGTTGTTTTCATTACACATCTATTATCTGTTAACTCTATAAATTCTGTAGACATTGACCAATCTTTGTAATGTTCTCTAAAGTGTTTAATTCTTGTATTTACTTCTACGTAATCGTTTCCTCTAATTTTAATTGTTTTCATATTGTTTGTTTAAGTGTTAATAATTTCGTTAAATATAACTATTTTTCTTTAATATGTTTGATTAATTGTTCTTTTATATAGTCAAGCTGTTCAGTATCAATCCATTCTATAAAATCTAATGCATCAAATACTACTTGAAAATCTTTGCCATATTCGTCTGTGCCTCTTAAATAAAGTTCCCTTTTATGACATTGAAATGTATTAATATTATTCATTGCTTTATGTAATAATTCTTCAGTTTCTAATTGAAAACTTAAATCATCTATTACATCTAATAATTCTTTTTTGTTCATATTTCTGTATTCTTCTTTCATATTATTATAGTTTTATTATTGTTTTCCTTATATTCTTTATGTAATGATTGTAAGAATCTTTTAGTCCTTTCATTTTCTTTATCGTTTTTGTAATGATAATTTAACTCACCATCTTCATGGTATTTTGGTTCTTCTTTTATAGTGAATACTTCATTTAAATTAAGTCCTGTAGCTTCTTCATATTCATCTAATGCTTTTTTTACTTGTTCTAAAGTTCCAAAGACCTTTATTTGTGGTTCAATATATTCAGGATAACCCTCTGTCATTCTAGTAAACCTATCATATTTAACTCGATTTAATACAGATCCATCTGTATAAAATGTATAGTTTTTGCATATTAGTTTCATATTATTTTAATTTAAGTTTATATCTTGTAACATCTTGGAAATCATAATATTTATCTTTTATTTGTACATATAAATCAATTATAAGTTCATCAGGTGTTTTGTCAAATAGAAATTCTCTATCTTGTTCTTTTAATGATTTTAATATAATAAATAATGATCCTGTTACTTTATTTAAAAATAAAGGATTATGCTCTAATACATGATTAATTGCTTTTTTAGCTTCTTTTGCGTTTATTGCGTTTAATAGTCTAAATTCTGAGTACATAGTTTTTGTGTTTTTAGTGTTTATAATTTATTTAATTAATTCTAGATTAAGCTCTCTAGCTACATAGTTAATATGCTTTGATGTTGTAGGGCTTGTAGTTCTACCTCCTACATTCCAGTCTACTTTTTTTAAAGTATCTCCCTGTATTTTTGCTACTAAAGTATTGTATGAATATACTTTGTTATTTTCTACTCTTAAATTTTGTTTGTATTTTTTCATCTTTTTTGTGTTTAGTGGGGGTTTTTACACCCCCTATTTATAATTTATTTTAGTAAGTTAAAGCTTCTTCTAAGTCTTCTGCTATTTCTTTAGCGGTTAATTCTTTTTGGATTAATGATTTGATACAGTATGTTTTGTTGTTTGTCATTAATTGCATTACCTCTTTATCATTTAATTTATTAGATAATATATTTTTAATTGTTTGTAAATTTTTTAAAAGTTCTTGATTTGTCATTTTTTTGTGTTTTTAGTTAATAATTATAATGCTAATATACTATAATTCCATGAATTAACTATGTTTTCAACATAATTTTAAATAAAGTTATGAACAATAAGAATGTTAATAGTGATTTATATCGATAAAGATATAACTATGATAATGATAAGAAAATATATTATGATTACTGCAGGTTGATGCTCAGGCTTCATTATAAAGGCATTAAGAGATTTATAGGTAAAGTGCCGTTATTTGCTATTACAGCAGCTCCTATTGCAGGTTTTTTACCATATTTAGCGTACGCCATTGCATAGCTAGTAAAGTCGATTCCACAGCCTGTCTGAGTTCCAAAAACTCTATACTTCTTTCCAACGTAATGTTCTGTATAACATTGCGTATGTAGATGTCCTTGTACTGTGTTCATCATATCAGCACGACATTTAGTTCTTGCAGTACCTCCTTCGCCATGAATGTATTGTACTCCATCTTGCTCAAATCTTTCTACAAAATCCCAGTTAGGTACATTTAACACTTCTTTATAAGATTTTATCCATTTAGATGGAATAGCAGATGTTTGAGCTTTACGCATGATCATGCGATCATGGTTGCCGATAATTATTTTAGTACCTTTATCATTAAAGGCTTTATACCATCTTGAGAGTCTTTCTATTGCAAATTCTAGCTCATCAGCACCACCCATTCCATCAGCAGATGTCTCGTGATATGAGCTGTAATGATTATCAATAATATCGCCTATGAAGATTGTCTGATTACAATTGTAATTTTCTTTTATTTCTATACACCAATCAAGATAAGAATCTAGATCAAATGGACAGTGCAGGTCGCCTATTACTAAAACATTGCGCACCTCTTCTTGCCTCATTTTTTCTAAAACTCTTATCTCATGTGGTTTTAATCTGAAACGATTATTTTTTGTTAATGTCTGCAACGCCTTGTCCGAGTATTAAAATTAAACATGTATGCCATACAGTTTCTGCTACTTCTGCTCCCCATCCAAATTTTGACATTAAATAAGGCACAACCACACCAGTTAAGCCATAAACGAACTTACGACTATTTAAAATTTTGTTTACTAAAACGTTTGTTATCCAGTTTTTCATTTTATCTATTTTTAATTATTAATTGTATGTCCTCTCCTCCCAAATGTATAATTTCTTTCATTAGTAATTCCATAGCAAGTCTAGAGTTGCTAACAAAGTCTTGTTGACGAGTTAAACCTACTAGAATACATCCTTGTGTATCTTTAGCTGAATTTCCTATATGAAAAAGTATATAATTTCTCTCTGGTACTTCTTGCACTAATAGATGCAAATAATCTCTTGTAGCACTTTCTCTTGCTAATCTTAATCTAACATTGTATTGCCCATCAGGTATGCAAGAAATGTTTCTTTGATTGTCTAGCCATGGATTTTCTAATGTATCACACATTGGCTCGCCATTTAGATACAATTTACCTATTGTAGATTTATCTGTAAATGTATCTCTTATTAATAAAAGATTAATTCGGTAGTCCAAATTAGATGGAGTATAGTGTGTAAATTTTAACTCCCTTAACTTCTTGAATAAACTTCTTACGAAATTTAGGAATGTCCTTATCATCTGTTTTCCATTTAGGATTTGAACTATTTAATTTTCTTTTTTTCATAAATAAAAAATTTATATATAGTAAATGCTATTGCTAAACTTAGCGAAATAAATGTTAAATATTCATTTGCCTCTACTAGTGATATACCGATCGCACTACCGTTTGCTAAAGCTACTTGTGCGCTGTCTTGTATTTCTTTCATTGTTTGATTTTTTAGGCTTTTTATCCAAGTAGGATTTCAGCTTAGTTTTATTTGTTTCTTTTACTTTATAACCTTTTTTCATTATGTAAGATCAGGTGTTAAAAAATTTCTTAAAGTTATTTCTGTACCCTCTTGTCTAGGTCTTTCTAGGTTCATGCCCACATAGTAGGCGTTTTTATCAGGACTGACGTCTGCACCACTATTGGTGCTGTATTCAGGAAAGCTTGTAGTATTATTTACAATATAGTCTATCATTCTTTCTGTATAAAATTGTGCAGTATATTCTATTTCAGCTCTTAGATCTTGTGCCTCTTCTCTTGTTAATGGAGATCCATTTTCAGATGTTTTAGATACAATATTATTATTTTGTATTTTATATCTTAAAAAAGGCAAACACTCATAAAAGGCGTAATGCACTAACATATCACCTATATATTTATCAACTAAGGTTTTGTAAGCTTCATTGCCTACATTACCTAGTGTGCCATTTTTTATTAAATCTTGTAATTTTTCAAATAAATCAGTTCCCAACTTTGTTTCTACATATTTTTTTTGTGCAACTTTTACATATGGTAAAATATAAGATGGATCAACTGATAAATTAATTGCTGTTGAATCTTTTAAGTATTCTTCGCTTATAAATAGTACGTATGCCATAATTATCTCGGTTCTAAAAATCCTTGGTTTTTCATTGTTTTTGGTGCTCTTGCAACTAAATTGTCATTTCTTTCTATTGTAAATCCTTCATTCCTTGCTTTTGCTACAGATATTATCTGATTATCATTTAAGGGTGATTTAGCTCCTCTTAATGATGTTTTATATATTCTACGTCTCCACGCATGAAAACATGATCCGCCTCCTTTGTAAAGCCAAATGGAATACGTGGCTGCGCCTCTTGGTCCCCATCCTGGATTTACTGGTATATTTTCCATTTGTAATATATCTTCCTTACGATAAACTTTTTTACTAGTCATCATTAATCTGCAAAAATCTCTTGAGCTATCAGGCGTGCCTGGATAAGTTTTTGTATATATATATCTTACTTTATAAAATTCATTATCTGATCTGTTAGTGCCATCTTGTGAGCTTCTTGCATTAGGTCTAGCTGTACCTGTTTTTACAGCCATTTCTATTTTTTCATTTGCTAGTGTATTTATCTCATTTTCAAAATTAAAATCTTGATGCTCACCATCTACTATTTCATCATCTATTAATTCCCAGTCCTCTGGAATATCCTCTCCGTATTGTTCTATAAAATTTTCTAATGCAGTAAATTCTGATAATTCAGTTTTACAATTACATTTACTTAAGCTTGTGATTTGATCATGAGATTCACAAGGCATGTAGTAAGTCTTTCCATCTTGCTTATGCTCGTGATGTCCACTACAACCCATTTTTTTAGCTTCTGCTTCTGCTTCCTCTATACTATCAAATAAAGGTAATTCTATGCCATCTGTTACCATAGTACCTACTTTTGCTAAATCTTCTCTTACTTCTATTTCTTCATCAATAGGTGCTAATCCTAATTCCTCTCTAATCTCATCTTGTGACATTACAGCTTTAAGATCTTCGCTAGTAAATTCTAATGTGATAGGCTTAATTTGTATAAAGCTTACAGGCATATCCATATTATTTACTCTAAATATTTTTCTTAATACTTTAATTAAATGATCTTGGAATGGTTTTACCACCGTATTGAGATAATAATTTGCAGCGGCATTAAGCTCATCTACATTTGATCCTAATCCTGTATCATTTTTTATACCCATTAACATTGGACTGGTAACACGATGTCCTGTTAAAATGTTCTGAACCAAAAGCTCTTGCAAAGCTAAATATTGCTTATCAGCATTAGTCATAGATATAGGAGTAATTTCAGGCGTTCTGTTTCTATCATCGCTGAACGTGAGTACGAACTTTCCACTGTTATCAGCACCTGTAAATTTTTGTTTTAAGCTATGCTCAATTGCTAGTCTTTCCTCTTGTGTAGGAACTCCATTTGCAAAGGAAATAAAATAAGATCCACTGAAGCCATTAGATATATTGTTTAGATGAAACTCTGCAACACGTTGATCTACAAGCGCCCAGTTGTTTGCAGCTAAATAATCAGGAGTATGATATACTTGCATATTAGGAGAATATAAGCCACTATATAATATTTGATTAGGACTTGTTCTGTCTTTTAAATTAAATGCAGGTACAAAATGTGGTTTATTTATTCTTGTATTTGACCAGTCTGCTGAAACAAAATATCCTGGAACTTTACCAAATTCATTAGGTCTAGCTGAACGGATCTTCTCCACAGGAACGTGATAGATTTCACTGATTTCCGTACGGTCGTTTGACCATACGACGTTAATAGCAAACGCTCCTTGTAGCTTAAAATCAAAGGCTAATTTTTTTATTATTTCATGTAAATTTTCATCATGATTAGGATGTGCCATGAATTTTTTTAGCTTTACTAAAGCATCTAAATTTCTTTCATCCTCATTATCGATAATTAAATCTTCACCCCCTATCATTTCAGCAGTAGCATTTATTATCGCCGCATGAGTAGACGAGTTGTAATAAAGATCAATAAGAAACTGCGGATAGAGGTTGCGCCAGTCATCAGTGCCGTATTCAATGTAATCCTTGCCTCGCACTTCTTGTACTATTGGTGCTGTTGATGTTTCTAAATTTACTGATAATATATTTTCCATAATTAATCTTCTTGTGTCCATTCAGGACTATCTAATATTTCCATGATTTGTTCATAGTCATAAATTCTTTTGCTCTCTAAAAAACTAGGTGTATCTCCATCAAATTTTAGCAACGCTAGGCTTCTATCATTATTATATCTTAAAGTATCCTCAGATGTTTCTAATACTTGATTAAAATCTACATTTGCTACCTCTTCTGCTAATATTGTTACGTATTTCATATTAATTGTTTGTAGGTGTTACTATTGACCATGTTGGTGTATTAACTAATGTACCATTTTTAGCATTACCACTATTATCAAAAGCTGTAGTTCCTGATCCTGCTTCTAATCTATAATACCCAACTAAACCTGCCATATTAGATATGTCCATAGGATAAAAATTTGTAGCTACAGCATTTGATCTGTTTTGTATAAATTGCATGTCTGCTAAACTTAATACACTTGTAAATATAGCCACATTAGACAAGTAACCTTTATAAAAGCCACCGTCTGTAAGGTTTTGCCCTAAGTCAGCTTGTGATAAAGTACCACTCCAAGTACCTAAGCCTGTAGTTGTAGCTTTTAATTGTCCATCTAAATACAATTTTAATTCATCTGCTTCTGCACTCCATGTTGCTCCAATATGATGCCACTCTCCATCACCCTCTATTGCTTCACTTGTAACAGCAGTTTTGGTTGTACCTCCTGCTTTGTAAGCAGTTCTAAGTTCATTAGCTGATGCATGATAAAGTACATTTACATAGTTGTTAGAATCTACTTTAGCTCTAAAGATATTACCTGTACTTGATACAGTAGATAACTTTGCCCACAATGATACGCTACCTGCTGCTCCATTTATAGAAGATGCTACAGCGTCTATAGTTACACTTTCATCTGTTCCATTGAATAACAAGGAAAACGTATCAAAGTCTTTCCTATTAGTTTCTAATGTTGATCCTTGTAGTAATCCTAGCATTACAGTATATCTTCATAATAACATAAAGCAACTCCACTTGTTAAAGTTATTGCAGTAACGTTTAGAAAGATAGTCGTGCCTGCAGGTATGGTGGTATGCAGATTAGATATTGCACTACCTGTTGCCCCTGTTACATTAGCTGCTGCTATACTTGCAACAACAGATGTTACTGGAAAATGTACAGCATAATAGTTTTTTCCTGTCATTGCTGTAGTAGCTATAACATCACATCTGTGTTTTCCTAACTGCTCTCTTAATAATTCATTATTGTTTTCTATAGGCATAATTTAATTTTTTATTGTCCGTAATATATATAATTTGATTCCTCAGGTCTAGTTCTTTGTGTATATTGTACTTGCTCTTCACCTACTTTTTCAGCTACATATAATTTTCCTAACTCTACTCTTCCTTGTACTATACCATTAGCATCTGCAACTGGCAATGTCTGTGTTTCTTTAATAGGAGCTGTGTCTGTTGTTAATGTAGGACTACCTACCCAACTTACTTCGTATATCTCATACTTCCAATATCCATTAGGAACTAAATTAACATTGCCTGCTAATGTATTAGCTGCGCTGTCTGCTGTTGTAGTGTGATTCCAAGTAAAATATGTATATCTATCATAAACTGCTTGTGTTAAGCCATAAACATACTTTACAGCCTTACTCATTTCATTTGTTAATTTACATAAGTATCTTATTTTAGCAGTAGTAACTGCTGTATTGATCCTATACTCTTCTGTCGTAGTATAACATTGTACTGTTGAACCATAAACTGCTTGTATCATAATATATAATAGAAATGAACTTAAAATATTTGCAATATAAAAGAAAAGAGTGGCAATATTACCACTCTAATCAAGAAATATATGAAAACTACAAATAATTTTAAGATGTTACTATGGAATTATATGTAAATGCTGCATTGTCTAATGGTGTTGTAGTATAATCTGCAACCATAGGCATAGGATCAACCTCCTGCCCATCAAATGTCCAATCGTATCCGTTCATATCCCCAAATGCAGCGCCAGTAACGTTTGTTCCTGCATTTAGCAATAATCCATTAACTCTTCCTAAGCATAATATTTTATCATGTGTTGTACCTTCTACTAATTCATTCATTTGTACAAAAACTAATAATCTATTTGCTGCTAAAAGTTTAATTTGATTTTGATCTTCTTTTGTTAATCTGTGTAGCTTAATGTTAAGACTTTGAGCATAAAATATAGTACCATTTTCAACCGATCCAGTAATAGTTTCTGTAACAGATCCTGTACCACGAGGCAATTTATATCTGTATATATCATCTCCTGAACCTAAATCAAAATCAGTCAATTCACCTGAAGATACAGCAGTGCTTGTTAATTCGCTATGTTGTGCGAAATAAACAAACTTTATTCCTCCTACTGATTCTCTACAAGTTATATTTCTTCCTTTTGTTAAATTACAAGGCATAGTATTATGTTTTTAAGTTAAAAGAGTAGAGGCTTTTACACCTCTACCTTAATTTATTTATGATTGTCTTACAATGTCAGCTCCTACTCCTGTTTGAACTCCTGCAGAATATCTCGCTACTAAACGCATGTTGTCGCTGCCATCAAGAGCGGACATGTCCATTAAAGTAATTCTAGTATGATCCGAAAGTAGATCCGTACCAAAGAACATGTTTGACTTCTCTGCTGCAATTACTTGATTATCAGCCATACCTGGACAAACTGCGATTTTATAACCCTCGAATACAGGCTCATAGTCACCATTCATGTTGTATGCATTAACATATCCTAATGTAGATACTGCTGAAATATAGTAAGCATAAGTCTTATTGTTCATGTATATATGTAAATCTTCTTTACCTAAGATTGGTGAAATATTATCAGCCATATCTTTAGTTAAAGTTTGTAAATTTGCAATAATATTAGCTGCTGAATAAGCTGCTGATGCTGAAGATTGTATTACTGTAGCATCAACTCCTGGTAATAATAAACCAGTTACTGCTCCTACGAATCCATTGAATTTTCCTGCTACTGCAGTACCTTCCCAGATGCTTTCCTCAGTTGCTTGTGCTATAATCTCACCCATGTAAGAAATTACATAGTCATCAAAAGATGCTGGTGGTGGTGCTCCTGCTCCTGCTCTCATTTGCATCGCCTCCCATGAATCTAGCAAAGTTTTTTTGCAAAGATCTAAATTGATTTGTAAATTCTTAGGCTCAAGAACTTTTTCAGTAAGTGCTAATGTACCTGCATCTGTGAAATCGCACGTAGCATCTGCAACCACTGCTGATCCTGCCATACGTTGTATATTGCTTTTATACTTGATATTTTCCATTATTGTCAAGTAGTCTAATGACTTCGCTTCTTTTAAAGCGGCGCTGATGTAAAATCCCGCTGCTTTACCTGCGTAGTTCGATGTTGTGGTAAACGCCATTTTTAAATTGTTTTAATTATTATTTATTTAAGTTATATAAAAATCTTTCTTGTTTAGAAAGTTTGTTGTATTCTTTTCTGCTTAATACAGGTTTTTCTGTACTAAATTTATTTGCTGTAACAGGTGCATCAGCAGGTGCTTTTGCTAATTCTGTTTTTAGTTTTTCATTTTCAGCTTTAATTGCTTCAACCTCTTCTGCTGTAAATTCAACAACCTCAGTTGTCTTAGTTGTTACTGTTTTAGGACTATCTGATTTTTCTTCATCAGTAGTTTCTTCTGACATTTCTTCAACATCACCAGTTTCTCCTATTTCTCTTTTAAGATCTGATACTGCATCTTCAAGGTTTTTAATTCTTTTTTCCATTCCTTCCCAATCAGCAACATCTGCTTCCTCATCGTACTCATCATCCTCCTTAGCTAAATCTTCAGTCATTTCTTCTTTCTCATCCTCAGCCTCTTCTCTCTCTTCCGTTTCACTTTCAATGACCTCACTCACTACGCCTTCCACTTCAACTCTAAAGCTTAAACCTGTATCTACTTTATAAGTACCGATAGGAAGAGGTATAGTCGTGCCATCCTCTGTTAAAACGCTTATATCAACGCCTTGTTCTAACTCCTCAGCAGTTGAAACTAAAATTGTACCATCATCTGTTTTTGCTTGCCACCCTAACTTGATTTCATCCTCTTTTTTATCAAGACCTAGTGCAACTAATATTTGTTCTTTTAAATCCATAGTAAGTTCTTTTTTAATATAATAGAATTGTTAATTATTTATTTGATTTTTGATTTTCTTGCAATATCTCATTTAAAGCTTTTAAAATTTCTTCATCAGTAGGTTGTCTTTCAGACATTTTTTGCATTTTATCTACGAAATATCCCTCGATGCTTAAACCTTTTAATTCGCCCTCTTTGATTTTTTCCCATAAAGCATCATTATTAATTTTCATCTTAACAAACCATGTTCCATTAGGCAAATCATATCCATATAATTTAGACTTATCTTGATCACCTTCTTTTATCCAACTTTCTACTGTTAAAACGCCTGATACTCTATCTTTATGCTGATATGTAGCCTTATGATGGTTGTTATGTTTTAAATATAATTCTGATGCGTGCCTTACTGTTTCAGGACTAAAATACACGTAGTATTCTGAATCTGTATTAGGATCATATCTGAATATTTGCTTATTAGGAATAAGAGCAGGACTAACTAACATCCTTTTTTCTTCATCTATTTTTGCAAATGTTAGATTGTTTTTTTCTTTACCAAAGTATACAAAATCTTGCTCAATAGCAGGATTAGTAACTAAGCTTATTGCATCTATTGCTAATTCTTCTGAATCATCTGCAATAACTAATTCTACAATTTTAGTTATTTTGTCCATAACTGTTTCCTCATATTTATAAGGATTAGCAGCTTCACATTCTGATTTAGTTGCATATTTACATTCTCCTGTGGTTCCCCACTTATATTGTCCGTCTGTACATTGTTTGCATGGCATAATATATAATATATTTAATTAATATTTATTTGATTTTTAAATTGTAGCTCTCCTTCTAATATTTGCTAATTGGTTTTGACTTGATGTCATTTCATCAGTTAATACAAATGCTTGTAATGGTGATTGCTCTGCTTGTGTACCTGTTAAATTAAAGTTTCCACTAAACATCTCTGTTGTAGGTTCTGCATTAGCCATAGATCCTCCTCCTGTTCCTCCTGCCCCTGGTATATCTACCTCCATAATTCTCCTAACATTAGACAAACCTTGTAATATAATAGCTGCTGCTGCTACAGGTCCAACCATACCACCTTGTTCTAAAGCTTTATTTGCTCCTGCATATGTACTCATAATTGCTCCTGCTACGGCTAATCCTTTATTATCATTAGCTAATCCTGCCATTGCTGTAGCTAAAGTTCCTAATGCTGCTGCTTGATCTGCTGCTGTTTCTTCTGCTAATTTTACTTCTTTTTTAGCTGATACCTTGTTTTTTAATTCTTCTTGCTTCCTGAATTTATCTTTTATTTGCTGAATTCTCCCCTCCATTGCTTCAGTTAAATCTGTATGCCTTGTGTAGTATTGTTGTTCCTCTTCACTAAGGCTATTATAGTATTGCTCTGCTGCATGTATTTCTGCAAAATATTTATCAATTACCTCATTTATTTCTCTTTGTTGTGCTGACACTAAAGAGTCATAATATTCATCCAAAAGCTCCTGCTGTTTATCATTCATAGCAATTAGTCTATCCATCTCTTCTTTATCTCTTTGTATTCTTTCTGCTGCTAATTCTCTTTCTAATGTATTTACCTCCGTTATTACTCTCCTCCTTAACCTCGCTTGTGCTGTAATAACCTCTGTAACTGCTGCTTTTGCTTCTGCTAAATTTCTTTCATCCTCCGCCATATTTTCACTTTGTTCCAATTCCAATTCTAAATGATCTCTCCTTAACTTTGCCATTCTTAATTCTTCTGCTGTTGCTTCTTTTTCTAACTCTAGTGATCTTTTTAATTGTTTTAGTCTTTCTTCTGCACTTTTAGTTTCATCTTCTGCTGCTAATCTTG
>VTLG01001954.1_pt1 | contig 15350 bp, 7 predicted proteins | sample 4694571 | NCBI WGS metagenome assembly VTLG01 (sample SAMN12604809, study PRJNA352737) | marine metagenome | biome: ENVO:00000447; feature: ENVO:00000209|ENVO:00000569|ENVO:01000036; material: ENVO:00002151; isolation source: viral sequences binned using virsorter ...
CCCTTCAGCGGCAACGTAAGAATAAATATCATCCGTTGGCCCTAAATCTACACCATTTGTCTCATCATAAAATTTAAAATATGATCCTGTATCATCTCCTCCATTCCACGCACCAATCCATACTGAGGCAACAATCCAAATTTTATTGCCGGGTGTAAAAGTACAAGCTAGCGTAAGCCCCGATGCAGAATAACTATTAGCTGTAATATCATTATTACCAGTAAAAGATTCTCCATGTGTCTGTTTTATAATATGGCCGGGATGGTAAAATCCAATCCTCCCACTTTTCATATTTGGACTTAATCCTATTACTCCACTCATGCTAATCTCCTATGCGTTGTTCTGGTCAATGTAGGTAATATGTGCTTCGCAAACATCATCTGCGTGAGTTGTGTACATATCTATATATTGAGCAACACTCGAACCTTGATCTGCTATTGCATTTTGCATAGTAGTGGTTAATGCTCCTCCAGTATAATTTGCTGGTTCATAACCATTAAAAGAAAACTTATCATTCCAGACAAAGGTTTTCCCTGCTACAATCGTTTCCTTTAACAGTAAAAATTCTTGAGCAGTATCACCTCCATAAGCATCGTATCCATTAAAACGCATATTAACTACATTAGTTCCTGCTGTTTGTGTTGCTTGCATATAAATTATAATACTTAAAATTGTATATATATGATGTTGTTCACCAATAATAATTTTTTTAACTGTAGAATCAATATCCTCAAAATGTTGACACCTAATTATCTCTGTTCCTGCTCCTCTAGCTATAGCCATATTAACCTCCTAATACCCAAGATTGGTGAAATGAGTTTTCCATAAACTGCCCTTTCATTTTAATTTTTCCTGTTGTTGATGTTTCAAAGTCTCCACCAGTTCCAATACTTACTAAACCAGTGTCACCTTCTACTAATAATTTTCCTGAACCTACATTAAAGTCATCTCCTGCATCTGTCCCAAGAGTTACTCCAATGCTTGTTCCTGCATCAGAAGAAATGGTATCAAGAGATATATCCCCTACATTGGTAATATTGTTATCACCAAAACTAACATTGCCATTGAATGTTCCTCCATTAGTTGCAGAAACCATATCAGAGGTTTCAAAGCTCTTAAAGGCTATCACATTCAATTCATCGTTTACTGCTGCACCAGAACTCAGGACAACACTTGTACCATTACTGGCTGTATAATCTGCACCATTCTCCATTACCACTCCGTTAAGAGTCACAATGAGATTGGAAGTAGAATATGATAGTGTTCCTCCACTGTCTGCACTTCCTGTAAATGTGGTTTGTCCTGCGGTTGCAGTAAACTTAAATTCACTAATTGAAATTGTACCTGATGAAGTTGCCTTAACCCATTTGGTATTTCCTAAGTCATACACACGCATACTATTAACACTATTAGTAGTGTCAAAGTAGAGTGCTCCATCTATTAAGTTTCCATTGTCGTTATCTTTTGCTGGCCCTTCTTTGTTAGTATCGTATGCTCCGTATACTCCATACCCTGTTCCAGTAAGAGTTTCTCCAGAAGTCTGTGCTTCTGTGAATACTTGATTTATGGTAATAGTACTTGTTCCTGAGTTGTAATCAATTATTCTTACTGTTGCTGTAGTAGGCCATCCTGTAGCTGATCCATCATTAGTTAGTACTTGTCCTTCTTCTATAGTTCCTGATGCTTGAGTTACATTTGTAATCTGTGATCCACCTTTTACCCACTTTGCACCAGTAATTGAAGCTGTAGTTGCAGTATCAGAACTTGACATTGTTCCAAGATACTTATCACCAAAGTTGTCAAGAATATTTGTAACTGAGTTTGCAGAATTTCTAGCTGCTACTTCTGAAGCTGATGCTGCGGTTGCTGAAGCGGCAGACTTGGCAGAATAGTGTTTAGCAGAATATTCAGATCCATTAACTTGAGAATTTTCTGCTAATTGTGCCCAATCCTTTGCAGAACCTCCTAAAGTAGCTCCTGTCATTGATGCACCTTGTGCCCATGCTTTAGCAGAACGATCATTAGTCGTTGCACCATTTACTTTAGCGGTATCCTGTGCCCATCCTTTAGCTGATCCACCAGTAGAAATAGCATCTGAATTACCATCTCCCTGTGCATATTCTTTGGCAGAGTACCCAAGAACACTACCAGTTTGGGAATTATCTGTATATGCTTTTACTCCAGCATCTACTTTATCTGCCCAATCCTTTGCTTCTAGTTTATAGTCTTCTGCATCTTCTTTGTATGCAAGTGTAGTTGTTTCTGTAGCGGATAGTTGTCCTTTGTTTACTGCATCAGTATCCACAGAACCATCCGCAAGATTCTTTAATACACGATTACTGATACCATCATTAGCATTAAACTTATTATCACCATCAAGTTGGATTGAATTTAATGCAATATCAATAGCTTCTTGAGCTACGTGCATTATTTGAGTATTACTGTTATCTAAATCAGTTTCTCGTATTACTGATCCGGGTGCATAATCTACGTTTTTAGTAGTTCTATTAGATATTCTTCGTACTTTTAGAACATCTCCAGAAGATATTGCAGTTATAGAACTATCTGTTACAGCATTTAAACGAGTATTAGTCTCAATAGTAACTGTAGTAGGATTAGTAGCACTATCTACATAAAATTCATGTCCAGTTGAGGAAGCTCCTACTTGTGATCCATCTCCCGATAATTTAACACCGTTAACTGTTACTTCTAATGTTTCAGAAAGAAGAGGATCAAAGTCAGCATTTGCTAAGGTAAATGTTCTATTTGCTGGCTGATCTGTTGCAGTACTTGTAGTTAAAATAAAAGTATCAACACTAAACGGCCCTTGTTGAGAGAATGCTACTGGCATAATTAATTACTAAATTGAGTTAAATTATCTGGAATTTTGTTTTCTATTATTGAAGTTTGCATTTGTTGAATTTGACTATTCTGAGAAATTTGAATTTCTTTCATTTTTCTATGGACATTAGCGAATCTAGGTTCTTTTAATAAATCTTCCCATGCTAAAGTTCTGTTAGATGATAGAAGTTTAAATACTTCTTCTTTAAGTCCGGTATGAGATGCATCATCTATATAAGCTGTATCATTCTTCTCATCTATAAGTATATTATACATTGATGATAATTCTTTTATAGGCATAAATTTAGGTACATACTTATATCTTATCCTGCCTTTAGCTCCTATTATAGGAACTCTTAATTGTGTAGTAGGTAAATCTTCTATCTTCTTACCCTCCAAAATATGTACTAAAGTATTGAATTTTGGAGTATTAAATACTTCTCTATTTTTTAAAGCATATCCTAATCCCCAAAATGCTTGTTGAGTAGCATCAAGAGGAACAGATGAGTTTGTTCCCGCTACTGGAGCATTAGTCCATCTTTTAAAATGAGGGAATTTAACATTTAATTTTCTTTGTAATATACTTGTATTAGTTTTTTGAACTTGTTTCCATGATAATGGTGATAACATTTGTTCATATACTCGTTGAAATACTTCAGCTTCTTTTACAGAGAATCCCTTATTATTTCCTTCAAGGTCAAACATAAGTAATGCTCCCCTTTTAATAGGACTTTCTCCATTACCATTGAAGTATTCTGCTATATCTACATTTGTATTTAATATATAAGTTTCTCTGGCATGAGAAATATATGCATTCATTGCTCTTTCCATTGTACTAATAGCTTTTATTTTATCAGTACTAAATGGTTTTATATCTCCATTTTCTAATGTTTCAAATAGAGGAATTTTTATTCCATCAAATCCTCTAATCCATTCTTTATCATTTGGATTTTCTTTTTGAACTAACTTCCTTTTTTGTCTAGATAGTTTCCAATGTTTTTGGTTTGAAATAGATCTATGTAAACCTCTTAAAAATCCGCTATATGGAGTCTGTGCTACCCAAGTAGCTAAAAATTCTGCACCTAATTTACCAAAATCAGCATAAGGATGACCTGTAGCTCCAGAATGCATCATTAATTCTTTTATTCCTTGCAGACTAGATTTTTCCCAAAGTAAAGTCCCAAACTGATACATCATTAAAGCTGAAAGTTCTTCTAATTTTTTATCTGCTTGATCCTCTGTAACAGTACTTTCTGTGTCTAATGATTTAATTTCTTTAATCATTTCATCATATGAACCATAGATAGCTCCAACAGACATCATTTGAATTAAAGGATCTGCTCTTCCTGTATTAAGAACATCTAATTGACCATTTGTGAGATCTTCTCTTAAAATTGCCGGAGGAATTATTCCTTCTTCTTGATCTATATCTCGTTTATGGACATTTTTCTTAGATAATTCTACAGTATATTTTTTATTATCTACAACTACACCTTCTTCGGAGCTTGCTGCCTTTACAAACCAGTAACCAGAACCGAATAACATTGATCCAGTAGTTAATCTAGCTAGTGTTTCACTTCTATAATTATGATCAGTGAGAAATTTATTACTTAAAAATGGACTTTCTCCTACAAATATCTTTTCACTTCCTTTAGATCTAAAAATATTTGCACCTTTATTTGTTATTGTACCTATAGCATGAGGTACTCCCTTCAAAGCATCTCTTCCTACCGAACCTATTTCCATTGCTGCTTGTACAGGCGATCTTCTAATAAGTCCTTGTTTAACTATATTATAAGGAGTCCTAATAAAAGGTGTAATAGATAACATAAAACTTGAAAGTGCATTTGGAAGAAAACCATCATTCATCCACTTATTTTTTATAGAAGGATCTAATTTTATATTCCTTAATTTTTCAAGTTGTGATATTGCAGTCTCAATATTCCATCCTTTTCTCTTTAATGGCTCTTGAAAGACTGAAATACTTGCCTCTAAATCTGCTATTCTATGTATATCTTCTGGAACATTTAAAAGAAGTTCTCTATAACGGGCATCTATTGCTTCTGATGTAGCATTCGGCCCTGCAAGTTGTTTTGCTCTTCTCCTTGCATGTTCCATAACAACTGCTCTATACGTTATATTTCTAAATGACGCATCTTGAGATAGTAATATTCTACCCGGAATACTTGTCGCAACTGAAGCAGTATCTAATAAATTAGCCAAAGCACCATTATCTCTTAATTGTAATCTAGGATCTATTTTAGATAAATATTTATTAGCTAATCCTGATGATAGTACATCTGGAACTCCCCAACGAGTATTTCCTATTGTTTGATCATTAATAACTAAACCTTGTTGAGAAAGTTCGTGAGCATGTGGCCCTCTTGGAGTTTTTCCTGTCACGAATGAGTCCATTCCTGTACCCAAAGCACTTCTTTTAAATACTTTTGCATCTGAAAACCATGCAGATTCTAAAAGTGCTTGTATTTTTCCATATGCATAAAGATTGGCCTCATCAAATGTCACTGCTCCATGTGTAGGTATTCCCAATCCTTTTTGTAATTTAGTGTACATAGCAGCTAAGTACTTTTCTTGTGTTTGTAGCACATTCATTACACCAGTACCAGCAAAGTTAATTGCCCATGTAGAGGGAGTAGATAGCATTGCATTTATATTTTTAAAACTCATAATTTGAAATACATCATACCAAAAACTTCCACCTACAGAGTGAGTCACAGCTTGAGAAGGATTCGTATAGTTAGCTACTTGTTCTGCCATAGCTTCTACAGCTTGTTCCCAATTATGACCATCAGAAAGTTCAGATACTCGTTCAATACTTACTCCCATTTTATTGAACAATTCATTCATATCTATTTTACCAGTTTTTACTTCTTGTAAAACTCGTAAAGCTAGTCCAGTATCAGATCTTGCACCATTGACAACTTTATGTATTTGTCTTAATCTAAGATACTCTTCAAGTACCTCCATCAATTCTGCTTTAGTAGCTTTTTCTATTCCCGCTTCTTTTGCATGTGTTAGAATTTCCTCCATCTTATGAGCTTGAGGTACGCTACCAAGTTCTTCTTGTAATAGAAGAGTCTTTATTCGTTTATCATTTACTTTTCTTGCTACATTTATAAATTGTCTACCTTGAGATATTAATAAAGTCTGAGCCGCTAAAAGTTGTGCAGGAAGATCTTCAGCAGTTCTTCCAACTTTATTAATAAAATTTATAGGATTAACCTTAAGACCTTTTAAACCTTCTATTAATTTATCAGATGCCGCATTCATCTCTGCCATTGTGACAGATTTAGATTGTCCTCTTATTTTTTTATTAAGAGCTTCTAAAACTTTAATGACATCTGCTTCATCATTGATTAATTTTAAATTAAGTTCTCCTCTTACTTTTTCAAAATCAATAGGATTTTTTTCTAATTGTACCCAATCTATTTTGCTTTCTTCAAGTCCTTTAAACTTATTTTTTAATTCTTTAATTTCTTTTTTGACTTGTTGAGTACGTACTTTATCTGGATCTTTTCCAGATTTTTTAAGTTTTAAAGTTTCTACTCTTTTTAATTGTCCTTTATATCTATTGAGTTGTTTTTGGATCTCACTATCTACTTTTACAGCTATTTCTTCTTCTGGAATAACTTTTTCAGGATACAACTCTTTTAAATCTTTTCCTATCCGTTTTAGTTCTGTTTTTAGATAATTAAAAGCTGGAGCAACTAATTCATTTGTTACTATTTGGTCAGTAGCAAGTGCTCCTGCTTCCCATAATTTCCTTCCAAAAATCTTCACCACAGGAACAAGGGCTGCTCCTCCCATATAAGTAAAAGCACCGTCCACAAAACCATCCCATTTTTCTTCAAAAAGTGCTTTATCCTCTATACCCGACATATCATGAATTGGCCCTTCTTCAATCCCAAACATATCAGCTATCATTCTAGTAGTTCGATATTCTTTAGGTAGAATAAGTGCCTCACCTATTCCAACTTTAGCCGCTTCATGAACTGGTTGTAAAGATGTTTTATCTAATCCTTCAGTTACCTCTTTCGTTTTTTTAACTAATTTTTTACCGCCTTTTACTTTATTTAATACATTAGATAAAAACTGAGGAGTTTGTTTAATAAATGTAGTAGGAAGCATAGCCGAAACAGCCTTGGTAACTACTCCACCAGTAAGATAACTTGCAGTAGCTTGACCTGCAATTTGTGCAACTTGTCCTCCAGTTGTTACAGGAGGTGAAAAAACTTCTTTACCTACTAAACTATTAATTGGTTGATAAAATCCATAGTTTAATCCTTTGACTTGATCCATAACATGCAGTGCTGTATCTTCCACAATACGTCCTACTGGCCCTTTACCCTGTTTTATTTCTGCTGATTCTTTTTTAATAAGTAAATTAAAATGATCTTTTATATTTTGAGGAAATCTATCGTCAGAATCTAGATTTGTCATAATATCTTGAGCAGACCAACCAGAAAACTCTCCTTTTTTAGGTTCAAACGGCCCAGTTTTCCATAGGTAATGTCTGACTAATAAAGGAAGTTGTTTGTTAACTTCAGGTTCTTCTATTGAGGATAATTGCTCTGCCATTTATTCTCCTATTCATATATTTGTACTGGGCCTAGTGTTGATTCAGGTTCTTCAGTTTCTTTAGGTTTTTCTTTAGACTTTTCTATAATGTCACTTTTTACTTCAATCACTTCTTCTTCAACATAGTCTCCTACTTCTTCATTTTCTGAGCTTCTATCTATATATTTCCATAAGGCATTTACATTTGCATTAGTATTTTTATCTTCTTCAATTACTTCTTCATTCTCACCTTCTATAAATTGTAATTGAGCCATATCTTTACCTACTTTAGAATTGGATGCTATAACTAATGTATTAAATGATTTAACTAATGTCTCTAAAGCTCTTGGTTTAGATTCAAAGGAAGCAACTGCTTCAATTACTGATATTTCTTCATCACTCCATTTCCCTTCACCTTTCATTTTATCAACTATTTGTTCTACTTGTTCTGATGTTACTTGACCAAACATTAATCTGCGATGTAAAAGGAAAGCCTTTTCTCTTATTGCTTTGTTATGATAACTTGTACCAGTTAGAAACATTCCAGCTTGAGGAATTTTTTTATCTGGAATACTAGGATCATCCGATTTAATTATTTTCTTAGGAAAATTTTCTGATAATTCTATTAAATGATCTTGTAAGTGTCGATGTTCAAGTCTCATTTCTTCAAATAAATGATGATGACTTGATCCTAAAGTTTTAATATCAATTCCTGATTCTGATTCTCCTAATACATATCGTTGTATACTTTTTTTAGAATCATTAAAAACTTTAAGTTGACCGTATCGTTGATCTATAATAGATTTTTTACTAGTAATTCCCGCATTTAACATCTTTTTTATTCGTCCAAATGCAGGTTGACCAATTTTTCCTTCAGACCAAGCCTCTCTATTTTGAACAATCCATCCTTGAAGTTGATTAACTTGTTCTTCAAGAGTTACACCTTCATTGGATGTAGCTAAATTATTCATATTTTCTTCCATCTGTAATTCAAATGATCTTTCTACCGTTTGATTTACTACAATTTTCCCATTTACTTCCTTAGATCTTCGTTCTTGTAAAGCCATCCAATTACCATAGATTCTTTCTCTAGCAGTTTGGGGATAAAGATGAACTTCTTCATAAAGAATTTTATCTTGAGTTCTATTTAAAACTGGTTTAGTTATAGTTTGATTAAGATGGTCTTTTAATTCATCAAACATTTCAATAAATTTTGTATTATCATCTACAGAGTCAGTAAGTTCATCCGCATCATTTAATAATTTAGCAATTACAGGATCACTTACATTCAGTTTTGTGACTTTTTCTTCCCCATAATTTATATTATCTAAATTAAATTTTTTATATACTCCATCTGTAGTAGTTAAATCTGCACCTTCAACTTGTTTTTGTAGAATATCTTTCTTTTTATCTCTAACCTGTTTTATAGCACTTTGAATTTCAGTTTTAAATCCTTGTTCACCTGTCCAACCATAGCCTAATTCGCTTGCTACACTCTTATTAATACCTTGTAAAGCCTCTAAATAATTATCTAAATTAGTTAATTGAGTTGAAAATTGTTCATCTGTTGAACGAGGATTAATTTGATTTAATTTTGTTTCAGATAGTTTATCTATAATTCCAGATACATTTAAATTAGCCTCTCCTAATACTTTTTCAATCTGATCTTCACTAACTGGAGGATCATCTTCTTCTGCTTCATCATGTAGTTTTTGTAAATAATTTATAAGAGTATTACTTATATTATTATCCATATGTTGCATTCCTTCGTACTCTTCACCCGGCCCTTGTAATGTCATTATTTCAGTTATTAATTCTCTAATTGGGCCTTTGGTGGTCATCTTAGATGCATTTGCTATAGCTGTACCTAATGAAACAGTAGCATTACCAGCTAATACATTTTCTCTACTTTTTGTTCTTTTATTTGTTTGAGCATCAAATTTAGTTTGTAGAGCACTTCTTTTCTTATTAATCTGTTCTATAAGTTGATTTCCTGCTTGAGGATCTTTCATATATAAACTAAGACCGTCTTTAGGGTCGGTAGTTTTATCATGAAGTAGTTCAATTAAATTACTAAAATAGTTAGTATTTAGTATGTTTACATCATGTTTTTCTACCTCAGTTTCTAGTCCAGATCGTAAGGAGGTAAAAATTATTCTATTGGTATCTTTTTTACCTAGTCCTTTATCTTTTAAAGATTGTATTATTCGGGAAAGAGATTTGCCAGATAATCGAGGAGTACCTAATAGATGTTTATCTTTAGGATGGTTACTTCTACTTCTTCCAGAAATAACTATTTGATGTATATCTTCTTGTACATCATCAAAAGATGAATTATATCTTTCTTGATCATCTAATTCAATTTGTTTTTTTGCAATCGCAGCTTTAACTGAGTCATAATTAATACGATTACCGGGTTTAGCTAATACAGTTCCAAATCTATTCTCTTTATCTTTATCATTAACTAAATTAGAAATTGTGGCTACTCTTAGATTTTCTATATGCTCTGCCGCATATTGTGTAAGATTACCTTGGAATCCTTCTTGTTGTACAGTTTGACCTGCTGGCCCAGTAATAGTTTTAGGTTTTTGATCTTCTAAAAATAATTCATATATTTCTTCTCCTAAACTATCAGCATTATTTTTGATCTCAGCATTATAACTTGCTAAACCTACTTCCGCTCTTTTTAAAAGGAATCCTTCATTCATTGCTTCCATAATCTTCTGATAATTAGGATTCTCCATTGTTAATCCTACATTCTCTTTAAGAGCAATGACCTCTTCCATTACCGACATATTAGGATTTCTAGCGGCAATCTGTCTACCTAATATTTCTGCTTTTGTTAGTTCTTCTTTTAATACTTTTTCTTTAGCTACTCTATCTGCCTCATTAATTTTTTCCTGATAAGCATTTGCTTCTAAATATGTAAGACCAGTACTAGATAGTTGAGAACCAAAACTTATTAGAGCTTTAGCTTGATTTTGAAGATGTTCTGATTGTTTCATAATTAAGATATTCCACTTGTAACATTAGTTGAAGTATGTGATGTAGAAGTTGTTGGAATATTAGTAGTTGATGGAGCAGTAGGTGTCTCAGGTGTAGTAAAATATTTTTTATATTTATAATATGTTTCCAATGATTGTAATCCTCCATTAACCATATTTAAGTACATTGCACTTCTATCATTACCTCCTATTTCTCCAAATCCTGCAATTTGAGCTTCCATATTAAAATATTGATCTTTTAAATCTTGTTCTACTGCTTCTATTTTATAAAGAACATCTGCTCTTTTCTTTTTTAATTGTGTTTTACCACCTTGAACTTTTCGTAAATCATCTCCAAAACTTTTATCTATAGCAAATTTAGTACTTCGTCCCTTCATTAAATTTTGAGCCGCAAAGGTAGATTTTTTTCTTTTAGATTCTACTGCCGCTTCAAATAACATATGTGTTTCAGCATCATCTATCTCACTTCCAACAACATGTTGAAGTGTGGCAATTTGACCTAGAGCTTTTCCTTCTGCTTGTTCATATTGTTTAATTGCTAAGGCTTTACGTTGAGCTTGTTTTCTTATAGCTTCTTCTCTCGCTGTCTCAGCCGCTTCTTGCCCCTTCCATTGTCCATATAAATTAGAAGTTAATTGTATTCCTGCTATAACTAAACCAGCAATAGCTGCGGCAGACATTGGTTCACAGAGAGTCATTGGCCCTTTATAATCAAAGGACTTTTCTGATTCTTTAACTAGTTCTCCCTTAGCATCATCCCAATAATAAACTATCTCGGTATATATTTTCATATTCTTTGTGCTCTCATGTGTAGAAATCCTTCCCATTCAGCACTTTGAAAAGAGCATGGAAGGTACTCATCATTAATAATTGATATTTTACAATTTTGAGGATTAGAAAGTATTGAACCTCTGAATGATCCTGATAGTAATTTATATTCTCCAATTTGAGAACTATTAGTGACTAATCCACTGAATATTTTTTCGTATGCCTTACGAGGAGTTATTTCTTTAGTATTACCGGGACTGTCTGGATCAGGTATTTTTACAGTATATGGAGCAGTTTCAATTTTTATTTTGAAATATCCAGTATTATTATACAATAAATTAATATTTCTTAATTGTAATTTAGCATTTTGAGAGGCTACTTCTTCAACTTTATAAAGAAATTTAGTAAACTCATATTTAAAAATATATGGAGTTCCTGCATATATTACATCTCCACCAGCTACTAAAGTATCTATCTCACTTTGTGCGACCTTACGAGCATTTTTATTAACATATACTATATCAGAAGGTAATTCTAAAGTAGGTGTTATTACTGCAACAGTTCCACTTGTGCTTGTAGAAAGTGCAATAGTAGGTACAGAAGAATATCCACTTCCTGCATTAGTGATTGTTACAGTAGCTACTTCTCCTGATCCTCCTACAGTAAATGTACCTGTAAATCCACTTCCTCCTCCTCCTGTAGCAGTTAAATTCCCTGCTGTATATCCTGTTCCGGCAGTTGTAATAGCTAGACTCTGGATACCTGTATATGGTATATCAGAAAAGGTATCTGTATTTGTAGAAGATTTAATCTGAACTCTTCGATCTAGTAATACAGAAGTTTTATCTTCCATAAATTCTACAGAGGCATCAGTAGAAAGATTAATATTTTCTAAATAAATTCCATCAGATCTTTTAATTAAAATTTGTAATGTAGAACCTACAAATTGACAATTTATAATTTCATTTCCAGTTCCAAATTTCCAAACTGACCAAGAAGATTGAATTTTATCCTGAGCTTGCCAGTAGTATTTATATATGTATAAATTAGTTTTTTCTGTACTACTTTGACATACAAGAATTGATTCATTACTTGAAGAAATCATTCTTGTTATTTTTCCCGGTATATATTGAGGAACATGAGAAGTAACTTCTACTGCATCATTAATTTCTTTAGAATTATCTACAAAATATTCTCTTACTCCTGAAAATTCTCCTCGTTGAAAAGCGAAGAAAACATATCTACCTACTGAGACAGGCTTTACATTAGCATCTGATTCAAATTGGGTTGTGACATCAATAGAAACATTGACTGGAGAGAGTACACCATGCGTAGAATTTAAACTAAACTGTTGAAGTTCTGAAAAGAATAGGAGGGATTCTGCAAAAGGTACTGCATGTTTAAGGAGGGAGACTTTATCGTTAGATACTGTTACATCAATAGGATTACTATCTAATCCAGTTATTACTGTAGTAGGGAAAAAGTTATAATAGTTTCCAGCTTCACTCATCACTACATTTTCATCTACTAGGAAACCTATTCTATTTTTATGAAAGAATATATCTTGAATACTAGTAGATAAAAAGGAGGGGAAAGGACTAAGCTCATCATCTCCTGCTAATCTTCCATTCCATCCTATCCTAGAATAATCTGTATTAGATATTCCTCCAACTGTCCTACCTGTATCTGCTGTTTTTACTACACCTTCAAATACAAATGTAATTCCTAAAGGATTATAATTAGATTGAGAAGCATCAGATACTATTTTAGAATCGTCAAATACTCTCACTAATCGGTGAGGCATAGTATCATATTTAAGATGTTGTGTAGTTTCTGGAGCTACACATTCTTTCCATACTCCTTTATTTTGATCATCAGCTTCAAATTTTACATAGAAATCATCTTCTTGTGCAGTATCATCACCTGATATTTTAGTTACAAAATTATTAGGTATATTTTCTCCGGGTAAAGCATCAAAACTTCTTACTGATCCATCTCCAATAGCTCCTTTTATTGCAAATATATCTGTATCACCATGAGAATCCGTAGTAGAAACTGAAAAATCTGAAGTATGTTTAAAATGGAGTACACTACCTTGTCTAGTACATGTCATACCTGATGGCATATTTCCATCAAATCCATTTTTAAAATTACTATCTGTATCTCCATCTAAATTTTGATTAGCAGTAGGTTTTCTACCTCCAAATCCTGTCTTTTTTAAATCAGCATCTACAGTCGCATCAAATAATCCCCATCCAGAACCACTTAATTCATCATCACCAAGGTGAATGGCTTGAGCGATTGTATCAGTACCAATGTATTCTCCATTAGTTACTGGTACTGTAGCGGGAGTTTGGTATCCTACCTTATAATAACTACTACCTACCTTAATACTTACTACATACTTACTATTATGTCCACCCTTCTTAACATATACTAAGGCCTCATAAGAAGAACTAGCTAAACCATCCGATCCTCTAGCTGAAATATATGTTCCACCATCTTGACCAGATGTATGAGAATTTTGACTAGCTTTTGCTATAGTTTTTTTATTTGATACATAGAAAGTTGTATCTGTAATAGTAGTAGCCTTTATATCTGTAGAAAAATCTGTTACATCACTAAAATAAGAAAGTCCCGCATTATCTAATGTAGAAAATACTGGAGTACTGGCATAGCTATTTTTTTGGACAGGCATTTCGTACCCATCTTTATCAAATACTCTTAAAAATTTATCGTTTGCCGAACCATTAGTACCACCAAGTATAACAGTATAAGATTCGTTTTCATCTCTTCGTATTGAATGAATATGAAACGAACCACTTACTGATGATAATATTTTAGAAACTACAGTACTTCCGGGTCTTTTTTCTAGGCCTTTAGCTACTGTGGCTAATCCATTTTCTTGGATTTCACCTTGCGTAGGTAATCTTATTTCCGGTGGTTGTTGAGATACTCCATTTATAAGATTAGGTATAGATTTAGTTACTAAGGCCATGTATTTCTCAAACTAATGTAGATGTAGATGTAGATATACTTCTATCTACATGTCTATATGTATCATAATGATCAAATATATTATAATCTCCTATATCTCCTTCTGACTGTAATAGTACTAAATAAGCATTCTGTTCTTCATCAGCTTGAAGCTGAGATAATGTTTGTGATCCTAGTATATTTTCTTGGTATTTTCGGGAAGCTCTTAAAGTAATGTATCTTCGTGCTACTTCTGGCAATTCGTCAAAAGCTAGTAAAAGTACTATATCTGTAACAATATCTTTAGTAAAAACAAATGAATTAGTAATCCTATCATATAATCTTCTACCTCTTTCTACTACATCAGTATCATAATCTCTAAGTAAAGTTGTTGTATCTATATTTATACAATTAGAAGGAAGATTAATATATCCAGATTCATCTTTTGTTAAAGTTTTTCTAATATCAGTATTAAATGTCCATCCTCTACTTTGTACTTCTCTACTAATATTATCCAATATTACTTCAGCAATTTCTGCTTCTTGTAATCCAGAACCTAATGTGTTAACTGGTGCTTCACCTGTACCAATAAGAATGGAATTGACAGCATCTAGTTTTGAAGTAGGTGTTAATGTTGCCATAATAAATTAAGAAGAGGAGTTAAAGGGCAGAGCAGGAGGTAATGGAGAGAGGAAGGTTCACTCCGTTGGAAGAGAACCTCCTGTTGCCCTTGATTAGATTAAGCTGCTGGAGCCATCATAGCTACCGCCATTGCTGGACGTAGCACGTTATGACCCATAGCATACCTTGAAACAATTAATGTACCTTGACGTTCAATCTGATACTCAGACTCAACAGAAAGATCCATAAGTTTCACTGTAGCTACAGCATCTTTATGCATAACTAAAGCACGAACTTTTAAAGATTCGTCCTCTAGATTAACAGCAGACGAACCGTCAAGACCGCCAACTGCACCGATATTACTACCTGAAGCAGTTGCGGCTGTATACGCTGCTGGAAGATTGTAATGAGAAGCCCTACCTGATCCTGCGGTATTTGCAAGTGGTGCTTGACCAGTTGAAATAGCTGGATCGGCTGTAGACCACAATGAACCTGTCCATGCAGCCGCAGCTAATGAACCCATATGTGGAGTTCTTACTACAGGAATTCCTGCAATAGTAG
>VTLG01003726.1_pt1 | contig 15350 bp, 7 predicted proteins | sample 4694571 | NCBI WGS metagenome assembly VTLG01 (sample SAMN12604809, study PRJNA352737) | marine metagenome | biome: ENVO:00000447; feature: ENVO:00000209|ENVO:00000569|ENVO:01000036; material: ENVO:00002151; isolation source: viral sequences binned using virsorter ...
TGTGCCGTCTGGTAGTCCACCAACGGCTAATCCTGCGACTGTATTCGCAGTTCCATTAATTGTAATTGCCATTAGCTAACCACCCAGTTTCCGTTTACAGTTACAGTGGCATTGACCGTTATAGGTCCAACACTGTGTGCCCCTTTACCAGAAGCAATAGTATAATTATTAGATATTGTTTGATCGTTCTCAAATATACATCCATCAGCTACAGCACCTACAACGTCAGCCCATTCAGGATCGTTGGCTCCTATCTTAAGATATTGACCTGCTGTACCTTTAGCTAATCTTTGATCTCCAGATGCGTCTCTATATAATAAATCACCTCTAGTTGTTAAAGGTGTGCTATATTGAGATATTGTTTCCCACGTAGGATCAGCACCGTTATTACTTCTTAGATATTTACCATTACTTGTACCGTCACCGTGAGGCAACTTAGTAAGGTCTACAGCTTGATCTGCTATTTTACCAGTTGAAACTGCAAGGTTCTGTATCTTAACTGTAGATACTGTATTATCTCCTGGTACAGGAATACTTACAGCAGAACCTGCTTGATGTATAAAGACACTAGCATTATTAGGTAAATTAGATCCGAATATAATTGTATTAGCATCTACCATTGCAAAGCCTTCAGCTGGAGCACTTGTTCCAGTATTAGCTTTCTGTACAACACCGTTTACACTAACTATAAGTTGTGCTGCATTAGTTACACTAGCTGCAGCTCCTGAATTACTACCTTCTCTTAAGTCATATGTAGCAATAGTACCATTTATAGTAGGAGCTCCACTTCCACCTGCAGGACAAAGGAATAGGTATTTAAAGTCTCCAGTTGATGTAACTTCTTTCCATGCTGATGTGGTGGTATCATACACCTTCATCTTATCAGCATTAGTATCGTATACTAGATCTCCTTCATGAAGACTTGAGCTAGGTTCTCCAGCATTTACACGATATCTTTCATTAAAGTTATCAACAGCACTCTTTGCTGCAGTAATATCAGCAGGTGCTAAAGTTTCTCTATGGAAAGTATAAGTATGTAATGTAGAAGTTGTCTCAACTAATATACCTTTACCAGCTTCAATAGTATCGCTGTTAGCCATACCGTTAATAGTAACAGTATTGCCTGTACCTGCACCATTAGCAATTGTTGCTACACCACTACTATTAGATGTTAAGTTACTAGCTAGTGCTTTAACACTAACTATAGTACCTGTATCATCATCAGGGTCTGGGTTAGTAGCTGGGAAGCTAGTCTCATTAGCAATAGGTCTAAAACCACCTACATCTGTTACTAATGCTGTAACTCTGTCATCGACAGCTTTAGCTGTAGGGAGTTGAACATCAGTAGAAGTTCCGCTAATCGACGTGACGATGCTTTTACCATCAAGGAGGTTAAGCTCGGCAGTAGTGGAAGTAAGTGCGGTACTATCGGCAAGAATACTAGCGGTAGCACCAGGCATACCTGCAAGAGTAACCAGCTCCGCATCAGCAATTTCTGAAGTAGTAACTGAATTTGCTGCAAGGTGTGAAGCATCTAAATTATCACTAGCAAGTAAAGATTTTATTTCTGCTACTGTTTGATCTGCAGTAGCTCCTGTTTCTATACCATTTAATTTGGTATGATCAGCATCAGTAAAGACATTACTATCAGTAGCTGCTTCTACTGCTGCTCTAATTTCTGCATTAGTTTGATCACCTGTAGATCCGTCCTCGACGTTAATCATCGTACGGAGATTAGCAGGTGTAATCTCTTCGATTATACCAGCTCCAGATGAGTCTCTACCTAGTATTCTATCTGTTGCAGATACATTCTGTATCTTAGCATAAGTTACATTATCATCAAGTATACTTGCAGTTTCAACTGCGTTGTTAGCTATTTCACTATTTCCAATAGCATTAGGTGCGATCTGATTAGATGTAAGTGTATCATTAGCTATCTTAGATGCAGTAATCGTAGTGTTTGCTATATCTCCATCTACAATAGTACCATCGGTTATCATTGTTGATGTAACAGTACCTGTATCACCAGTCGTTACTACTGTACCTGTAACATTAGGTAAGGTAATAGTACGGTCAGCTGTAGGATCAACAACAGTAACAGTAGTCTCATGTGCGTTATCAGTAGCTCCCTCAAAAACTAAATCAGCATCTTTACCAAGAGTAAAGTTTGCTTGCATAGTACCGCCAAGGGTACTCATAGATTGGTTATCTGATTCTTGAGAGATATATAGTAATTGTTTGAAGTTATCGTTTAATTCATTTGATCTAATTGTAGATCCAGCTACAAACGTATTTGTAATAGGATCTTCATCAGTATCACGATATACAATAACTTTCGCACCTGTAGCAGGTTCTTGACCACTAACAAAGGTTATTCTAGTATTACCTGCATCAACGGTATAGTGTGTGGTAACAGTCTTAATTATACCGTTAACACTGACTTTAATATCAGTATCAGCAAGTATAGGAAAAGAGTAGGAGTAGGGACCAGCTTGACCCGAACCGCCTACGGTATATGTATTTGATGTGACTGCCATAATTTATTTAGGGTTCAGGTTTTGTATATTTTCAAGCTGTTGTTGAACACGGCTATATTCTCCAGTTTTACTAATACTAGCTTTAGCTTTCTGGGCTTCAAGTTGTTGTACTAAGTCTGCATTTGATGGATCAGCTAAGAGTCTATTCATAGCTTTTTTCTTTTCATCATTAAAGATATCATAAACTGGGCCAACCCAAGTCTCTTGTTTCCTTAATGGGAAGCCTTGATTTGGAGCAGGACCATCAGTTTGTTTTAAATTTAAATCTTTATATGACTGTAAACTATCTTTAAAACTTTTAGATTTAAACAAGTGTTCAAGTCTACGTCTAAGATCACCCATAGATAACTGTCTCTCTAACTCTGATTTCATTCTTGAGTTAAGTGGTACACCATCTACTTCAGATAGTACTTCAGGTAGATTGAATCGAATCTCTTTTAAAGTTTCTTTTACAAAATCACCTTCAACTGGTGTTACAGCTATAGGACTAATATGATTAAATAATCTAAGTAAGGGTTGATCAGGACCAACTGTTAATCTTTTTCCACGACGATCTTTTGAAAGTACATCATATCTTGGATGCATATTAGACTTAAAGCCTACATCATGTTCAAATATTTGCTCCATTAATGTATTAGCTTCTTTTAAGTTATTATCTGCTATTCTACCTAAAGCTGCACTGAGAGAAGCTCCTGGTATGTGAGAACGGATAATCTTTGCACCTGTTCTTAATATTGCATCTTCAGGAGTACGGGGATTCCATATATTAAATAAGTCCTCCACACCACCTAGCATTGACTGCTCTACAATAGTAGAAGCCATCAACCAAGAAATCTTTTTATACCAATGATCGGTAAGCTGTTCTCCTAGTATATGCTGATTCGAGAATACGTTAGCTGTCATAGAGAATAGAGTATTGAATATTTCAACATTCTTCCATGATACATAAACCTTGTTCTTAGCACCTTGCCCATCTGTTCCAGGGGCTGGTAATACCCAAGAGTTAGGTTGTACGTTATTTGCTTTCCATAAATCTCTATCTTCTTTTGTATATGGGTAATCTCCTGTGACTTTGAATAGAGCCATGCTACCTGCAAACATTGAAACAGCCATAGCACCTATAGCCATTCTACCTTCCATGATAGCTTTTTCCATCTTCAGCTCAGCAGCAGAAGTAATTCCATACTTTCTGAGTACTTCTTCTGTTGGTTGTCTAGCTAAAACAAGATCTTTATACTTATTTTTAAATATACCAGCAGGTCCAGCATGATCAAATACAACATCTAGATAGTTAAAACCAGTTCTAACGAATGGGAAGAAGTTTCTCATTCCTGGTAATTTAGAAATATGCTCAAATCCTACGAAACTATTCTCAAGACCTTTGGTTAAAGCAGCATAATCACCAGCCATTGTAGCGGCTTTATCATGCACCACTTCCATACCATACTTATCTTTCTTGAATATTTCACCACGGAATAACTCTTCATTCTTAGCTACCCATGCTCTAGCATCTTTGATGTCAACTAATTCAGTTGCCTGTTCAGCTGCTTTCATAGCTACATACTGACGACCAATAATGGTACGAGCTGCAGAATCACCTGCACCCATAGCATTTTGACTGTACTTTAGCCATGGTGATGTGTTAAATTTAACCATCATATCAGCTGTATGGTAAGCCATTTGCTGTGACTTTGTACCAAATAGCTCATAATGTTTAGCTAAATCTCGCCATTCTGAAATATCAGCATCATAGTCAAACTTACCTTGATAAGATTGACCCATTCTATTAACACCTAAATCCCAGTTATATTTAAACATATCATAAGCTTCACCAAATGATCTATAAGTAGCATCAACCTGAGCTGCAGCCATAACCATTTGTTTCTTACTGAAGTTCCAAGGTAACAGAGTTCCCATAGCAGCTGCATATGCACGCTCTATGGCCAGTATATTGGCTCCTAAGACCGCTTTAACGGGTGTTGTAGGTGATCCTAACCTTGAGTTGTAAAGTAGCTCATTACGGAAGCGTCCTCTAATATCGACACCATCCATCCTAGCGCCTGTTAATCTACCTTGAAGATAGGTATATACATCATCTAATATTCTAACCTTACCATCAGACAGCCTATTAAGGTCATATAATGCAGCAGCTGATTTAATGTTTCCATCATTAATCATTTGCTTGATACTTCCAAAGAGTTCCTCAGCTTCGATATTCATCTTTTCTAGCTGAGCTTCTTTAGCTCTTCTTGCAGCTCCTGTTAGTGCAAACCCTTTCTGTTGAGCTTGTCCATCCAGTCCCCACATCATACCCATCTTCTTGTTCTCGATAAATAATACCTTCATGGCATCAAATATCATGTCAGCTTGACGGGTTGTATCTGCTTTATTTGCTATTTGTATAGCACCTGTGGATATATCAGAGACTAATCTACCTAAAGAAGCGTTCACTACTACGTTAGTAGCTTTCTGTATAGGACCAATAGTACCTAAAACCTCTTCAATCTTACCGTCTTTATTGAGTTTAAACCCTCTAGCATCAGCAGGATTAGCCATTTGCCTCTTGAAAGACTCTGCTAAATTAACAGGTTTTCCATCAACAAACGCTTCTATACGTTCTAAAAGTGGCCGTGCATTGAGCATAGCTACTTGATTAAACTCATCTAGTGTTGCTACACCATCTAATTCTCTGAAGACTGAATCTTGAATATCTTCTAAAACTTCCTCAAAGTACTGTCTTACGTTTCTATTACCAAGAGAAGAAGCTCTTAACTGAGATTCACTAGCAATTGGTGTGTAACTTCTACCGTCACCACCTGCTTTCATATCAGCCACAGCTTCACTTAGGTGCTGTCTAACATCTCCACGATATGTAGCTTTCTCTACATTATCAAATAACTCAGAGTTTACTGCAAAATCAGGCTCTCTATTAGCACCTTCAACTGCTTGCTTACCGCTTTGATACTGGGTTTCATCCCATACATCACCTGCGCCTTCTCCACGAGTATTAGCTAGTTCTTCAAGTTCTTCTATTTCAGATCATTGTATCTTGCGTACTCATCTTCTGTTAAGTAATCTCTTAAATATTCATCTCTGTTATCTGCTTTAGAAATTCCATAACCATCTTCATAACGGTTAGCAGCAAGGTCATAAGATGCAGCTTCATCTAATTCTAGGCTTCTAATCATGTCATCTTCCATGATCTGGTTACCTATATCATTAGCTTCATCAATTGTACGTCCTGCTTTCTTAGCATCTATAGCTCCCCATAATCCTTTAGCAGTAGCGCCTAAGCCATGACCAATTATGTTCATGCCTGAGCCAGAGGCTACAGTTTTAATACGAGCTAACCAAGGGTTATCTTCTGGTCGTACAGCTAACGCTTTAACAAACCATGGAGACATCCAAGGTACATGCTCTTCAGCTAAATTAGCTATATTTCCTAATTCAGAACTACTAGAAATAAGGTCAGCTATACCACCTTCAGCAGCAATAGTACCTCCTCTCTTTAAGAAATGTATATATTTAGATCCTTTTACTGCAGCTCCTGCTGATCTAACACCAACACCTGCAGCACCACCGACACCGCCAGTAGCCCATGCAAGTACTCCAAATTCTACTAGACCTCTAGCAAATTTACCCATGCCAGTATGGTTCTCAGGTACCCAATCATCTGGAATATCTAACCAATTACCGTCACCGTGTAGATATTGAGCATCAAAAGGATTCTGTGTAGGATCTATTGGATTACCAAATGCTTTGTTAAGTCCAGTTTTAATGGTATCTCCAGTAAGTTCTGCAAAGCTTCCAACACTTTCAACTGCATCAGCAGTACCACCTACTACAGCAGCACCTGTCTCTCTGACAGCTGTACCAGCGCCTAAGACACTTCGTTGTAATAAGTTGAGTTGTTGTGCTTGTTCAGGATAAGCTTGTTGAAAATTAGTTGAGAGATTATTAGCACCTTGAGCTATCTGTGGAATAATATTTGGATCAATATTAATTCCTGGCTGTGGTACGTTAGGAGGTACCTGTTGTCCTCCTCCTTGCTCTCCAACAGCTTCATCGATCTGTTGTTCTGTTTCTAGTTTTCTCTCTTCTTCCTGTAGCTTCTCTTCATTATCTTCGGGTACAGCTGTGAGATTTTCTTCAATCATTTCTTACCTCCGACGCGCTGTTTGTAGAGTTGTATGAAGAGTTGTGGATTAAGACCTAACTGTTCAGCAACATAAGTGAGCTGTGCATTTTGATCTCCAGGGAATTGGTACTTAGCTTGTTCCATAGTACTGGCTAGTTTAAGATTGATAAGTTGTGGTCTTATACTACGATTAAATGGGGAGTCTAAATAAAGATTTAACTCTGCATCACTAGCAGGTAGTACTATACGTTTGATCTTAGCTAATTCTCTAATCTCATTAAAGTCTTTAAAAGCTAATTGATTAGGAGAGTTATCTAAAATCCCTGAGTTCATTAAACGTTGAGTCTCAGCTCTAAATGCTTCATATCGATCTCTTCTTCCACCAAAACTATAAGGCTTATCTTCTTTGATTATTTGTTTTAATTCTGCAGAATTGTTCCTTATTGATCTAATTTTATTAGCTGGTAAAAGCTGTCCACCCTGCTTTTGTAAGTTTACAGTAGCATTATAAGTATGTCTAAGGTTTGGTACTGTATTAAGATTAGCTAAAATACGATTAACTTTTCTAGAAGATTTAGGGATTTCAGGGTTTCCTAGATAGTTCTGACCTTCTGTAGTAATGTTTTCAGTAACGTTTTTGACATCAGTATCTTCACTTAACAATGGCTCCTCTTCAGGCCATAAGCTACCACCTGGATCAAATAGACGACGCTGTTTATTTAAAAACTCCATTGGGTCCATTTTATATCTATTGGCTAACCACCTAACAATCGCAGTAGGCTGACCATCATTTTGGAGTTCTAGTAAACGTCCTTGAGCTTCACCAAAGAAATGTAGTTTATTTGCACCCATAGTTTCAAACTGAACCTGATCAGGATTTGTTGTCCAATCCATGATCTTAGCTGATTCAGATCTTCTATCATCAGCTTCTGGTAAATATTTATCTACAATAGTTATGTACCTTCCACTGGTAGGATCTTGGTAGTACATCGCACCTAGTACAGTCTTCTCTGCCTCCATCTGTTCGTACTCCTTCTCCAACTCTTCTCTTAATAAATCCATTTGAGACTTATTACCAGGAGCACCTGCAGGTTGAGCATAATATAAAGCTTCAGCTCTTTTCTGAGCACGGTTAAATGACCAGGCAAAAACTTTATTAGCTTCATTATTGAAGATTTTCTGATTTTTAGAATCATACGACTTCCACTTAGCAGACATTTGCCGTTTATGTTCTGCCTGCTCAGTTTGATAAGCTTTAGCATCAGCTTGAGCAAATAAAGTCTCACCTTGTGGTAGGAGTACAATACCCCTAGCTGTCATCTTTTCTCTATCTTTCTCATTCAGTATTTTATGCTGTTCAAAAAGTAAGACATTATTCTGATCTTCTGCTGTAGTTTTTATATCAGCAAAATCATAGACAGGAGCTATAGTACTTTTTTTACTGTTTATATACTCAGTACGATTTGGATATTTAGTCCTAATGGTTTGTATATCATTAAGTTCATCTTTAAGTGTATAGGGATCACCATTATCTAATATACCACCATTTTTAAGTACTTGTGCTTTCTTATCATCAATGGCAGCATATAGAGAATCTATAGCACCTTCTTCACCAGATTTTCTATCACGAGCTTTGGCGGCGGCTTGCTGCTGTCCTACCTTTAGTAAAGCACTTGCACCAAACTTATCTTGATGAAGTTTACCATAAGTGGTTTTCTTACCATTAATAGTAATTGGTATAGTTCCAAACTTCTTACCTAATTCTCTAGCTTTGGCTATAGGATCAGCTGCATTATATATCTCTTCTTTAACAATACCTTCAAGATCAGTTATTGTCTGGCTTCCAGGGTTGTCACCACCTTTACCGTTTTGACTATTATAAAACCTTGCTGGACCATAAAAAGTAGGTAAAAAACTTTCTAAATTAGCTTCAGCAATACCATTTATAGCATTCCTTAAGCCTTGCTTATGTTGTGAATACTGGAAATCAGCATTATTCTGATGTTCACTAACTCTTAAATCTCGATTTTGTTTCTCTAAACCTTCCCATGCAGGTCTATAAGCTACTTGATTCCATATCTTTTCTTTTAATCCACCTGTATTCTGCCCTGCTAAATGAACCTCCTCTAGCCACCACCTGTTGAATCTTTGACGCTCGTTAGCAGTCATTTCATGTCCAAGCTGTACTTGAGAGCCATCAGGATAAGTGTGTATTTCGCCCTCTCTTTCTCCAATATATGTTTCAACAGCTAAGGGTGCTCTAGAAGCTAATTGATGGGCATTATAAGCATCATAATGAAATCTACCATTACCTGATAGTTTCATGTACTCATCTCTTATCTTATTATAGCCAAGTCTATGAGCTTGCATAGCTTTCATAGAAGCTTCTACTGCAACTTTATTACCAGCCTCATAGGCTGTTTTTAAGTTTTCAGCTTCATCTTTTATTGTAGCTCTATAGGTTTCATACTCTTGTCCTATACCAATAGCTTTATCAATCTCTTCACTGATTTGCTTCTTTCTTAAAGGTACTACAATAGTTTTTAGAGCATCCTCAACTTGCTTACTAGCAAACTTGATTTTTTCTAGATCTTTAATTTGTTGTTGATTGTCAAGTGACGCTACCTGACGTTGTAAATCGATGTTTGCACTAAGAACACTGGCTTCACTTTTAAGTGATCGTTGTTCTACGTCGGCTGCAGCCTTAGCTGCATCAAACATTCGTTTAGATTGTTGTGGCCCAGTAACTGCTGAGAAGTTAGTTGAGACGCCTGACCATACTTTTTTCATAGTTTACCCGTAGGTTATTTAAAAGTTATAAGAACTTGCTATTTTTTTACCATCAACTGTTTTGGAAGGTGTATAGAATCCTGAATCAACCATACCACCATAAGCGCTGAATCCAGTGGCTGCACCACCAGCTGCGGCACCTATCATTGCTCCCATAAGAGCACCTTTAGATGGTCCTTGTACTTTAATTGGTTTATATGGTAAGAAGGAAGGTCTTTCAGCAACAGGTGCTGAGCCTACTCTACCAAATGCTGCGGAATCAGCTCCAAACTGTTTCAAGTGTACACCTTGGGTTTCCATAGCAGCAACAATATTAGAGTTATATAGACTCTCTTGTACTTGTGCTTGTTTAAATCCAAGATCTCTTTCAGCTTGCATGGTCTGTAGTAAGAAAGATTGTCCAACATTACCCGTAGATAACATCGCACCTTGAGCTGCAATAGCCTTAGCCATATTAGTCTGGGTTTCAAAAGCTAGTTCAGCTTCTCTTTCTTGTTTTTGTTTCTGTACAACTGATGCAGCTCTATTTGCTTCAAGCTGGTTTAGTTGTGTCTGTTTATTATACTCAGTTACAGCCTCAGCTTGAGCAGCTAATTCTGACTCGTATTTCTTCTTGTTAATCTCGTCTTGACGTCCTGCTATTCGTAACTGATTTTGATAATTTTGTTGATTAATAGCATTCTGTCTTGCTGCTGCAGCTTTCTGTTGATTATGCTGAGCTTGCGCTTGCATCATCCCACCCGCTGCACTCAGAACACCCAGAGTTATACTTACGGGTTCGCACATGGCTTAATAAATGATATAAGGGGGACACCATTCATGACATAATACTGAATAAATTTGAATCCCATAAACTTTAGTAGTTTAATGTGAACATCGTTCCGCATGTCGGCATGGTTATAGACATAAGGGTTAGGTAAACTTTCTAGCCAACGTTTAGCTTCCCTTACAAAGGTATGAGGTCTGGTTTCTATTACATCTGTGCATAGCATCCATATAACGTTATCAGGTGTAACACCTGCAACTCCGGCAGCCTTGCCGTGTGCATCGTGAAAGTACACTGATTGGCCATAAGCTGAATTGTAATAGGACTGTAGGACTGCCACCGGAGCGTACAGTCCCATAGTCTGTTCTACTTCTCTTGCGTCATCTTGACGTAAGTTTTCACCAACCTCAAGAGCTAGTTGAGGGGTGCAAGGTTTGATGAATTTACTATCTTCGTACATGTCGTCTGGTGTTATATTTACCATCCCAGCTAGCTGAGACAAGAGTGGAAGTAAAGGGGGCGGGGATTTTTACGGTTAAATCATATTTAGTATTCTTTCTGTATATTGGTACACTTACACTCTTATATAAATTAGATGGTACTTTATTTAATGAACTAATATCATTGATAATACCTGATTCATAGTGAACATAATCTGCTATCTGAGGTGATGTTAAATGGAACTCTAAGGGTCCAGATATACCAAGTTCAAAGTTAAGTCTATGTATTCTTAACTCTGCATCTATATCATAGTTACCACGTTCAATTGAATAATAGTAAGTAGGTAGAGCTACTTCTGTTACATACTGATACCCTGTAGCAAATTCAATAGAAGTTAAATCTACATTATCATATACAGCTTGATCAGCATTAGCACCATTAGTGCCATCTCCTACGAGACTCGGTGTCCTTACATTACCATCTGCTAGCTCTACCAACCTTAGATTAGTAGTACCATTTTGTATAGTATAAGGATATGTAATAGTAGATTTCTTAGTAGTAGCATTATATGCTTCTGTTGTTTGAGATCTATCTACCATATTATCTAAACAAGCTTCAAACTGTCTAGATATAGTAGTAGGACTACCTATAGTACCAGTCCCTACAGTGTAAGATCTAGTTCCTGCAGTTGATTCTACAACTAATTCATATCTTTGGACAATCCATTCTGTGCCTTGTTTAGTGACTGTAAAATAATTACCTCCGGTATATAGTTGATGCACTAAAGTACCTTCTATATCCCAGGAATACCATGCAGATTGTTCTCGTTGATTACCTCCATCAAAGTATTTATAAGTATAAAGAGTAGTAGTACCTATCTTTCCAAAAGTAACAAGACCGTTAGTAGAAGAATTACAAATGTCGTTAATATCATTTGGTATATACTCCGGTACAACTCGTGTTTGTTCTATAACTTTAGGTGGAGCATTCTCAGAAGCTACAATTAATTCAAATACCTTTGTATAAGAAGCTTTGTTAGTTGCAAATATAATTGATGTACCAGTATCAACAGGTATTAATTCTCTACTACAGTCATAAGAGGACATCTTTTTAATTTGTGCCGTCTTAGGACTAAACTGTTCAGATTCAGTAAATAACATGAACTGTGCAGCTTCACTAAACATCATCACACCCTTCTGCATAGGGATTACATGACGTATAATAGCTGGTTTAACATCAGAAGCACCCATATCAATTGGGTCTCCATCTGACGCAGCTATGGCAGATCCAATAAAGTAGTTAAAATAATCAGCAGGTTGACTAATTACAACCTGTTCTCCTGAAATAACTCCTAACCTATTTCTCACAAAGAATAGAGAAGATATAGTTCCACCTACAAAAGTAGGCATAGGATTAGTGTTATCATCACCTACTATCCGATCTACCCAGTAGTTACCTTGAGTCTTAAGGGTTACGTTAGCCCAACTAGCTGGAGCGTGAGAAGCATGATGAGTAGCATCAGGATCTAATGTAGTCCAGGCAAACTTACCATTACGGTAGTTGATTAATGCATGAGGCATTGTTGAATAATCAAAGCCTGCAGTGATTCCAGGTGCTACGGTTTCTTCCCATACACCTCCACCAACATTACCAGTTCCCGTACCTGATGTTATAAATGTAACATAATAATCATCAGCATTACTATCTTCTGTGTTAGATACCTTAACAATATAACCATCTTTACACTGTCCAGGTAGTTTAGAAATGTTCTGGACTGTATCTGTAAATGCATATATAGCATCTCCAGTCATGCCTCCTCTAACACCTATAGATCCAAAAGCTGCATTAGTGCTAATGTACATACCATTACCAGCTATAGTACATGTAGCATCTACAGTACCTCCTGATCCCGTATACTTAGCTTCAATTGCTGCTTTTAAATTACCTAATACGCCGTCAACACTTATCTCACCTTTCTTTATATTTCTTGGTGTACGATATACTGCAGCATCATTATCACTATATGAATCATAAGTAGATCTACGTACAATAGTCACAGTATAATCTTGACCATTGACTGTTATATCTCTAGATATATCACTAGACCCTACATTTAATCCATTGTCTTGTAGTGTTACTGTGGCTGTATACTGTGTATCATAGTTAGGATTAGTGTTAGCAGGGTTACTCGATGCATTATTACTGTCATATCCTGATACATAATGAGTTGCATTAACAACTACAGTAAACGCTACATCTTCCCAAGCTCCGTCACTGCTAGTTCCGTAGAAACTTTCTTTACCTACATATGCAGAAGTCCCGGCTGCATCATTCCAAGTACTGCTACTTGTATTTTTCTTTACAACTTTAAGAGCTTCAGCTCTGTACTTAGTAGTAGCTGTAAGATTAGGATTACCGAGAGATACCACATATTCTGTATTATAAGCAATCTCATTAAGGCTGAGAAAAGCATAATTTGCATCAGGTCTCGCTGCTGTTGTACGTGCTGTGGCTACTGTCTTCTGTGGATTAGTGATAATAGTATAATCATTAATCGTTAGTTTACCAAAAGGATCAGTAGCTCCTAAAAGGTAGTTAAAATTTTGTGGCCCATTTGTACAGAAGACTACTGTTTGTTGTGCTCCTGTTGCTAAGTTCCAGACTTTAATATCAGGTGTACCTGTAGTTGTAACATGAACTAAATATTTCTCATCATCGTCTCTAATAATATCAAACCATTGGCCTCCATCGACAGCGTTAGCAAGCTTACCAACGTACTCACCAGGAGGTCTCTTCTGTAAACCAAAGGTTACATCAGGGTGTGCATTATGACAGGTTCTAAGCTGACCTGGAAATTTAATAAAGTCTGGCTGTTGTGAAACACCTCCTAAAAAGTTAGGGATGCGTTGGTTAATTGCTGGCATTATCTTTGTAAAGCTTGAAAGGGTCGGAAGCTGGTGTAAGATTGCCTATTACGTCCATCATTAAATACGTTGTAATCAGCTTGATCTGTATCGTATTGAATAGCATTGGACCTAGCTATAACTTCATCTTGTTGTAATGCTGAGTTTATCTCTAAATCACTTACCATTCTAAGTGATGCAATACGACTAGCTTTAGCAGTAATGTAATCTCTAAATACTTGTGGAATCTCTTCAAAAGCATACATCCAAATGATATCTAAATACATTGTATCTTCATCTGGAAATGTATTGCTATGCTCATAGCGGTTATATAGTTTACCGTCCTTTCTTATGACATCATAAGTATCAAGATGGTAGTAACGATTAGTATCTACATTCAATACTGCATCAGATAACAGTATTTGATCGTTAGAGTCTGGAGTGAATTTAACAGCTTGTTCAGTGTTAAACACCCAGCCCTCAGCTAGTACTTCCCTAGTCACTTGACGGAGAGTAGTCTGTGCAATAGCCACTTCGGGGCTTTGAGTTGATAGGGTATTAACTGGACTCTCTCCAACACTCATCAGAATTGAGTTAACAGCATCCAGTTCACTGGACGTTGCATATGCAGGGGTTGCCATAATAATAAAAAAGGGGGCCGTGAGAAGCCCCCTGTATGTTGGTTAATGGTATTAAATTTAGAATGCGGTTGGAGCTGTACTTGTAGTGTGAAGTTCAATACAAGATGCTGGGTTAAGATAGTCGGCTCCCATTGCGAGACGTCCGAGTATAATATCACCTTGGTAAATCACTGACACATCACCACTCGTTACTTGAACCTGTGGTCCGATTGCTTCTACAACACCTGCAGCTTCTTTCTGGAAGATTAATCCACAAGAAGTTCCCCAAGTGTTAGCAGCACCATAATTATTGTTGATACCGCCTTGTCCTACATCAGCCGCTTCCATTGTAGCACCGACGAATGAGCCAGCGTTATCAATAGTTGTTGCTGTACCATACTTACCTTGGAAAGGTACGTTCATGGACTGGAGGATTTCGATGCCTGCAATAGACATGATTCCCTTGCCTTTCTGCAATCCTTCACCTTGTACATCTCTATTGATTAGCGCATTCGAAGATACGTTCTCAATAAGAGTGTAGTATTGGCGAGGTGAGAGCACGGCGACACGGCCTTCTTGAGAAACTCCCTTCTCATCTAGCTGTGTTGCAGCTTCAAAGAATGCTGCTACAAGCTTAGCTGAATCAAGAGCATCAGCGGCTGCACCTGTACCAGTACCTACCTGGATTGTAGATCCACCTGGCTCAAGTTTACCTGTAGCCGAGATGGGGTGTGCGGCTCTAGCGCCACGAGAGATAGCTCTAAAGATTAGTCTATCATATTTTTCTGCGAGAGCAAATCCAATCTTCTTGGAAATTTCACCACGTAGCTCGTAATGAGCTAGGGTCTCGTCAAGGTCGTAAACGAATGCAGAGCTGATTAAGAGGTCATCCATTTGGATGGTCTTCTCAGCTACTGGTAGCGCGTTCTCTGTACCTAGGATAGGGGTTCCTGGCGTATGATAGGCCGCGCTCATGCGTCCCGTATAGATGAACTGTAAAGATTTACCGTTCTTTAGGGTACGACGAGTGACAAGATTCCTGGCGATTGTATTATGCTGGAACCCCTTGAACAACTCTCCTGAGAAGAGTTTCAGATAGGTTCCGTACTTGGCATCATACCCAGCCTGGTTAGTAGTCAGGGCTAGAGGGGTTGA
>VTLG01009944.1_pt1 | contig 15348 bp, 21 predicted proteins | sample 4694571 | NCBI WGS metagenome assembly VTLG01 (sample SAMN12604809, study PRJNA352737) | marine metagenome | biome: ENVO:00000447; feature: ENVO:00000209|ENVO:00000569|ENVO:01000036; material: ENVO:00002151; isolation source: viral sequences binned using virsorter ...
AGAAGTACTATCTTGGTTAGCAGTAGCTCCTGAAGCAGCTCCCGATACTACAGTAGAGGCAGTAGTTGAGCCTATTGTTGCACTAGCTCCAACTGTACCAGTTAAAGTTCCAGCTAGAATTGTTGATGTACTGTCTTGGTTAGCAGTTGCACCTGCGGCGGCTCCACTAACTACTGTACCTATAGAGGTTCCATTAAGGTTACCAGTTACATTTGCTGTAACATTACCACTAGCGTCAATAGAGTTATTTGCTCTAGTTGCACCTTGTGAAATATTAGCGGCAGTAACACCCCCGATATTACCTGTAAAAGTACCACCTAATATAGTACTAGTACTGTCTTGATTTGATGTCGCACCTAAGGCGGCACCACTTTTAATTGTGCTAACTGCCACGTTATCGACTTTTCCAGTAACATTACCTTCGAAGTCGGCATCGGCACGTTGCACTTTTTTCCATTGTAAAGCCATAGCTTCTCCTATTCGTCTACGGACACTACTAATGTACCTTGAGAACTATCAAAATATAAAGTTCCTTCGGAGTTATCAGTAGGTGCCGATGATTGTGGTTTTAAGTGCACAGCTCCTTGGTGGTCAACCGAGAACACCTCTGTGCTATTATTAAGTATTTGAAACAAATCTCCAGATGATACTGTAGAACCTGTTTGATGTTTTAAAATATTTCCAGATATTAAGTCGGGTAAAACTTCTACATCAGAAGTCCCATTATCTCTATAAAATTTACCATTTGATGAATTATACCAAACTAACTTTGTATATACATCTTTAACTAGATTAGGACTTGATAAACTACCTGCCATTATGATACCCTCGTGTATGTTGGTGCAACTGGTGTACTAACTTTAGTATAAACTGGTGGAATTGCAGTTCTTACTCTTGTTAATACAGGTGCCGCCGCTACTCTTACTTTTACAGTTTCAGTTCCCTTAACAAATAAACCAAGTAGTATATTGTTAAAAGGATAATTTATTGTATCGAAAGCTACATTGATTTGATTAAATGTAACACTGCTCATTAAAAATCCATAGGTTTCATAGCTAATTGAGAACCATCTCTACCTCTAAAAGCGTATGCTTTAGCTTTTCTAACACCTACTTCATATTTTTGCATATAGTGATTTGCCAATGGTAGAGTCTCTGGTTTTCTTTCATACCCGTTTGCTATCACACGATTTACCAAGGTTTCGTGAAATTGCTCTGGTATTTCGCATTCTTGTTTTAAATACTCAGCTTCTTGCATTGTAGGTGTAGTATCTGTACCACCTAACTCTGTACCAAGATATGCACCATCAATATTAGATGTTGCAAATGTTTTAAAACCATCTCTTTCTGGAGATTCTCCGGGTACTAAAAATTTATCTGGTCTTTGTATGTATAATAAGTTTACAGGTTTAACTTCTGAAACAGATACAAACTCATCTATACTAGCATCATAATATGCAATAAGAACAGAATCTCTTTCTGTCCACCATAGATATTGACTAATATTTAAACTTCTTCTTTCCATTATAAGTCTAAGTCCCTTTTAGTAGGTCTACCTATTAACTTCTTAATAGTCTTATCGTCAAAATCAACACCCTTAACTTTAATAATATGTTTCTTTAGAGGATAAACTCTTTTACCTGCTTCTGTATTAAACCTGTCTATTGACTCTATTAATTCAGCTCTAAAACCTAAATCATTCATAGCATCATTTAAATACCTAATAATTTCTACCTGACCCATACTAGGATGATGTTGCTGTACTCTTTCTATCATTTCTTTTAGCTTCATATTGCTTTACTCTCGCTAGGTTTATCTTTTATCCCAGCCATACCAATATTTACTTGTAAGAACTCTTGTTTCTTTTGTGAAATCATTTGTAGCTGTCCCTGAGTCCAATTATAATCTACTGTAATTTTTTGAATTATTTTATCATATAGTTGAATTTTCTTTTGTAGATTAGCTTGGAACTCTTGTAGTTCTTGATTTTTGTCAGTTGTCTTAGCCGCTAATTCTGCATTAAACTCTGATAAATAACTATTAGCTCTAGCTAATTCTTGACCTGCTACACTTAATGTAGCCGCTACCATATCCTCATCTTCATCTTCTAACCAACCTTGAGCACTAGTTACTGTGCTGTCATCTCCTACACTTGCAGATTTATCTATTAAATTTTTGGCTTTGTTTATTGCATCATCAAAATCACTTGATGGAAAAGTATAAGTAATACTTAAATCTATATCATTTATTGCATCAAATAATGTAGTATCTGTATCTAAATCTGTTGGTAGCTTTGCTCTAAAATCTGCGAGTCTTTCCATTAATATACATTCAGATGCGTGTAAAACTATAAGCTCTATAAAATGATGTGGGACCTCACTTATTGTTTCAGCATTGTCATCTATTGTTCTTCCTGTAACATCTTGTACTATTGTTAATCTTAAACCTCTATTACTACCAACTACTGCTAATGGTGCCATAAATAATTTATTATCATTACTTATCCAGTATACAGGTTCATTTCCTAAAGCATAATAAATACTGCTTGTGTCAAATGCGTCTTTGTGTAAAGTGTCTGGAACTGGATTACAAATTTGGAAACTACCTGCGGCATCACTTCTTTCAACTTTTAGTATGTGCACTGCTTTATTTCCTACATAATAATCATAACCAGATATAGTATTGTTATTAGTAACAGTTACCATTTTTGCAAAAGAGTTTAGCAATCCGGGATTAGCAGATGCTACTACAGATACAGTATAGTCTACTCCCTTTTCTAACGCATCAGTTAGGTTTTCTGTATTTTCTACTTCGTTTGTGTAGTTTGCTATCCTACTTTTTAATGACATATTATCCTTTCAATAAGGGGGGTCCGAAGACCCCCCGTTATTTAGTTTACTTACGCACCAAAAGTCATTAGAGCGTGAGTTTCTGGAAGAGATATCTCAAGACCAGCTTCGGTCAATACAATATCTTTTCTTCCATCCATATTGTTATCCTGAACATTAGTAATAATGTGTGTATCTCTTGATACTCCATTACCAGCTAATGGACGATACTTAACATTAGCCATATCAATAGCTATTGCTAGGTTATCATCTTGGTTTCTGAATAACGGCTCGGCAACAAAGTGTAAATTACCAAAAAGAGTATTTACTTTTGTTACTTGGTGTCCAAATGCACCTTGAATGTTCTGCACATCTAACTTATAAGAGTTAGCACTTACAGTATTATTCAAGAATCCATCAACACCTAGTTTACTTAACCAAGCCATAATCTTACGAGAAGCTAATACTAACTTATCGCCAGAGTTACCACTTTCAGGTGCAAAGAAGTTTTCCATTGCATCAATGAATGTGTCATAGTTGGAATTAGCGTATGAAAACGCATAATTCTTCCCGTGTGCTAGGGTGTAAGGAACAATCCCGTGAGAATACCTTACAGGACCTGCACCAGATTCGTCAGAAGCACCAACACCAAACAACATAGCGTGTTCGATATCCATTTTGTGTTCCATTAACTTACCTGACCATACCCTGCGATATTCATCTGGACGACCTCTGTATCTGGTTGCAAGAGCTGTACCAGAGAACAACTGAATACCTGTCTTAAAAATCTGACAGTATCCTTCTCTAGTATACAGTTCATCTTTCCAACCATCTGGGTCGAGTGATGCTTCACCCCAAGAGCTACCTATTATCTGACCTTTTGCACCAGCGGAGATTGCCCCTGAAGCTTCTAAGGCTGTTAATTTAACAGATGAATAAGTACCCACTGTACCAGCGGCGTAGGTTGAATCTAATCCAGTACCTACGTTTTCGATTGATTTTACCTTAAATGCTTTACCAGCTAATCTTACAACTTGATTAACTACAAAGTATTGAGGTGCGGCTGTGCCACTTGTTTTTCTTCCGAATTTGTCATAATCACAAACTAATTTTAGTTCAGCACTATCACTACCTTTAGCGATACTAGAACCAATAGCTGTTTTAAGTTCAAAGTTACGGCGTTGCCATTGATGACGTTGCTCAAGGAACTTGAATACTGGGTCATCAGTAGACTCTTTCGCAACCTTGCTTAAATAGACAAAAAACGGAGATTGTTGAGGAGCTAATTCAGCTACTCTTTCGCCAAAGTTATAAATCCGTCTGGAGTCATTAATACTGACACCTTCGGGAGCTACACCTGTTGACCTAGACCATACGTTTGCCATAGTCGGTTTCTCCTATTTAACTATCCATTCCAAGGATTTTGTTTATTGTATTCATTTATCATAGAGTCCATCATACTGTCTTCTTGCGACCCCGTTGTATTACCCTGCGAAGGGATAACGCCCATACTAGTAGGTACTTGCTGTGCCCTCTTCATCTGTTCAAATGAATCATTCTTATTCGTTTCAGTTAAAGGCTGTCCTTGTTGTTGTACAGGTGTAGTCTGGTTTCCAGATTGTAATCTATACAATTTAAACAAGTTATCAAGTGTAACTGATTCAGGCTTATCCATAATATCTACGAATTGAGCTATCTCTTCATCACTAGCTTGATATTGTGTCTTTAAATGAGTGTGTATATCTGCCATTTGTTGTTGACGTTGCTGTGCTTCAGCTTGTTGCCTCATTATGTTATCTCTTTCGTCCTGCATCTTTTGTTTTTCTTCTTCAACAATAGCTAAGTTGTATTCGCTTTGCAATCTATTATAATCATCCATCTCATCTCGCCACTCATCAACATCGTCCATATACTTAGCCGATTCAGAACTAGGGTCCTCTAATGCCTCGCTCCTAGAAAAATTTCTAGGTTTACTTGGCTTTGGAGGTGGGGGAGGAAAAGACCTATCATCTTCGACTCCATCATCTACTGTTGGCTGAGATTGATTAGCCTGTTGTTCTAATGCTTGTAAGCGTTGTGCTAACTGTGCATTTTCATTACGAGCTTTATCAGCCTCACTTTGCCAATATTGATAACGCTTTTCATCGTTATCTTCAGGTTTCTCTTGTGCTACTTGCTCTTGTTCCTGAGGAGGTGAGGCAGGGACTATCTCATCCGTAGCGAATGGGTCATCTGTCTGTTCCTCTGGTTCAACACCGTTAGCTCTAAAAAAACCTTCTAAGGGATTAATACCCTCAGTTACTGGTTCTGACTCAGGAGTGCCCTTAACTTCAGGGGTAACTTCTTGTTCTATCATACTCAGTTCCTTATTATGTTCCAGCCGTATTCTTGGCTACGGGTGTGGATTGTTGTTTTTTGGCTTCTGCATTCGCTTCACGAACACCTTGCTTAGCCTGTCCAAGAACGTCATCCAATCGCTTCTCGAATATTCTGCCAGAGGCTTTGCCTTGGGTTGAGATTTTATCGAGTTCGCCTTTGAATTTTTCTAATTCAGCTTTTTGCTTCAAGTGATAGTTTTCACGCTCTCTTGTTTGCAAGTCGCCTTTTAATTCTTTTATCTTTTCTTCCATACCTTTTAACTGTTTCTGTAACTGACCAACTGCATCTGTTCTTTCTAGAACACCTTCTTTGTCAAATACTTCTGTCTTTTTAAGTACTTCAGTTTTATCAATAATTCCGTTTTTATAAGCATCCATATACATTTCAAGTTGTGCATATCTGTTTGTAGGTAATGTAGAACCTGTAACTACAACAACATCAAAATGTCCTCTGGATATATCGTTCATAACGCTCACTTCACCAGATTTATCATCATATATTTTTTTATTAATTGCAATTTCATTTAGAGAGTTATTTGGTTGGACCAACCTAACTACCTTCTCTGCTCTGTATAACTGTTGCATTATAGGTATTGCAACCTTTGCAACCCTAGCAAGTGATTGTTCAATATCTTGTAATTTAGACTTTATTTTTCTTTGTCCAAACTCATCAAGTGATACTGTAGCTTTATATGTTTGTGGTGCGGCTTCTGCATTACCCTGCATCAACTCGTATAAACCAAGTTGATGGTCTATATCAGTTTTCGCAACTTGCTCATTCTGATAAAGAGTTCCGGGTAATGGTGTAGGTTGTATAGGTTGTGGAGCACCATTATCCATATCTACTTCTATTGCTACACCGGGTTGTGCCCAACGCTGTTCAAAGTCCTGCATATCTACAGAACCACTTGGTATTAAAATTTTTGTATTTGTACTTGTTGTAGCGTGAGCAATTATAAGAGAGCGTGTCTTATTGATATATTCTTGTAAGTCTTTTACCATACGAACATCGCTTACTGGGTAGGGTGTCCTATTGTGAATGTTCATAAATAGAACGATGGGATAATGTTCGATTGGCAATATTCTTTCATACAAGTATTTATCGCCCATTATAACGCACATTTTTATACGCTGTACTGGTACTGACACGCTCTCCATTAAATTTTGTTCAACTAATTGAGCGTAGGACAATTCTTCTACAACAGGTAACTCAGGGGCATCTGTTCCTTCCATTTCAGCTTTTACCAAAGCTTGTTCGTGTGCTTGAGTTAGTTGTGCTATAAGTTGCATAGCTTTATTTTCATCAAGTATTATCTGACCATTAACTCTAATAGCTTTCTTTCCTAGAAACTCTGCATATCCTTCTTCATCAAATACTTCTTCAGTTTTGTTAATGTTATTCTTAACGTGATATCTTTTAACCCATACTTTACTATAACGCTCGTAACCTCTTATATATTCGTTGTTAGTGCCATAGCCCATATGAGTTTGTGTAGTACTATCTTCTGGAAATACTATTCCTTTATCATCTACTCTATCTGTAGTAGGTCTGTCTGTAAATAAATCTGATGTGGCGTTTTTTATTGCTTCTTCATATACCGGGTATAATGCAATAGCTTGTTCTTTTGTAAATAATCTACTTATAATAATATTTTCTGCGTCATCACCCATTCTATGTCTAGAGTTAGGGTCTATGTAAATATCTAACGGGTCAACATCGTGACAACAAACTTCTCCACGACCATAATCTTTTAAGGGGTCAATATAGACACACATAGCTCCCATACCCATTGTATAGTAGTCATCTATCACATTGCGGAGTGCTTGAGTCCCGTCAGAAACATACCACATATATTCGAGTAATCCATTAAAGACCTGTGCAACCTTATTATCTGAATCCTCTCGAGGAGACACTCGAAATGATGGTTTGCCTGAAGTGAGTAAAGCCTTGGCGGCTTCAACGGCTGGATGGATACGATTTACTACGAGTGGTGCTTGACCCCTCTCAAGTAAAATTCTTTGTTGTTCAGAAGACCATTGTCTTCCTAGTCTAAACTCTGCGTCTTCTTGAGCACTTTGTGCCCATAACTCTCTTTTATTAGAATAAGTTTTAAAAAGGTCGTGAGTTTCGTCTACAAGTTTCTTGTAAGATTTAGAATCTTTTTCTGAGTAAGCCATCCCATTACAACTTACTTACTATAAAGTCATCCAGTCAAGAACTTTATTGCGTTGTTTTCTATCTTCTAATGGTATCCAGTTTTTTTGCTTTGAAGGCTTCGCCTTATCAAGTGCATAGTATATAGCATCTAGTATATCATCGTGTTTACCTCTAGGGTAAGATAGAAACTCTTGTTGTGCGTGTAAATCTTCTGGTCTAAAATAAAACTGACCTTTTGCGAGAGGGGCAACCAAGGACAACAATCTTTCGGATTTTCTTTGTCTTGGTTTTACGCCTTTTTCAAGTCCCGGTATATATAGGTTCTCTTCAAGCATCATCTTTCTTACGTTAGTCCTCAGTGCCTCTTGGTAGCCCACAGTCTCAATAGTCATTCTTTTTGGGTGATATTTTTTAAAAACCTTGATAATCTCTTCTGGTTGATAAGCAGGGTCGATTTTATCACGGAGTATATCAACAATATATATATTATTATCATTGTCAACAGCAATAGTAGCGATAACAAAAAAGTCACTACGCTTAGATAAGGAACTAGCAGGGTCGATGCCACAGTATATGTTAACCGGTTTTCTAACCACATTTTCACCTTGTTTACCGATAAGCAAACTCTCTCCATTATCATATCTAAACGTGTAATGATGTAATCGAATATATTGTGGTTTAAATGGTGCATTATCTGGTGATTGTGCCTCGTTCATATACTCTTGGTAAAATCCATTAATATTACCAACAGATTCAAATTCTTGTTTTATTTGCTGTATTCTACTTTCGGGGAATCTTTCTTCCCAAATACTCTTTCCATCGTCATCGTATATAGAATACCAAAGAACTTTCCAACTAGGTGATTCTTTAGCCCAATATAGAAAACAATCTTCAGAAATAACAGTTCCAATCATAACTATTCTACCATCATCTGACAAAGAAGGTATAACTGCTTCTGTTATCCATTTTCTATTTTTAGCTCTTGCTTCTGGTGTAGACGCATTTAACTCTGATTCATAATCATCTACTATAATAAGATTAGGTCTCGTATCACCCTCAATAAAGCCTCGAACACGCTGACCAGTACCGACAGCAACAATACGAGCACCGTTAGCAAGAAGTACGTCATTATTCGTCCATCTTTTAGCCGTATCCGGTCCATAGTCTCCAAACATCTCCTTAAAGTTTTTTGAATGTATTAAATGATATTTTATCCTAGATAAGAAGTTTATACTTTGTGATTGTGACTCAGATACAATCACCATAAACAAATCACTGGCAGATGGCTTAAAAGCGATTCTATGAAGGGGTAGAATTAAGGAGGTCACTGTACTTTTCGCTGTACCCCGAGGAGCCGCAATCAGTACACGCTTCTTATCGTCATCTGCCAGATTTCTATATATTTCGTGGTGAAAGGGTGGTACTGCTTTAGCAATAGCAGTAGGAAACATAGTCCTACCAAATAAACCTAAATTACTCTTTAGTTTCTTAAGAGCGTTTTGTTTAGCATACTTTGCTTCAAAATCTTCTACTTGTACGGTTTCCCCGATATCCATTGTACCAAACTTTCTCTAGTTCCTTCTGTTAATGGTGTAACTCTATGCAAATAAAAAGATGGGAACAAAACTGCATCTCCGTAGTTTAAGTCTATTTCTTCGTGTCCTGCTCCAGTCTTAAATTGCAACTTTCCTCCTTCAAAGTTAGTACCTAACTCACAAACAAACGAGACCTTTCTATGATTTATACCCGGTCCAAAGATATCCATATGCCAATCATACTTACCCCCGGGACTTTCGTACCTAGTGTATTGTGGTGAATCTTTATATCCGATTAAATCAAAGTTCCATAACTCATCATTAGCTATGTTTGTCCAGTTCCATATTCTTTCATAGAGCCATTGGAACTTCTCACCTTGATATTTAGGGGTCCATTTAACCCAAGAGTTTCTATAGTTATCAGTATGTCCTACAGTAGCAGATTCTTGCCAATCAATGTCAGACATAGACTGTTTATAGTATATTACATCTTCAGGCAGTAAAAACTGACGTACTATGTACCAATTCTGAAATATTACCTCTTTACTTTTTGGTACGGAATAATTGTCCATATTTTCCATATTCATCCCAATATCCTATAGACCAAAGTCTACTATTTACAAAAACAAGTATTCCTGCAATAAGTAATAATAGTTCAATCATTTGTGACCTTCCTTTCTATTCTTGCTAACCTATAACATATACTAACCCATAACAATAGATTTAGAAATATGTATAGTTCCCATCCCGGGAAATTTGACGCTTCTAACAATGAAGTATAATACAATTTAATCATCTCCATCCTTTACCTCCTTTATAGGCATTTTAGTTGTTCTAGATGCAACTAGTTTATCTTCTTCTGCATTAATGTTATCAATCAGCTTTCTAGTTTGTGTTGCTTCTAGTTTATCAGTAACTGTTACTGTTTCCTTGTCCTTCATTCCGTGAATCTCCATACCATCGTTTACAAACCCACGAATCCCATTTACATCTTCTTTCTTTAGTGCAATATCTACTCCCTTCTTCATTAAATCAATAAAGTAGTTTGCATCCATCATATTATCAGTTAATAATCTTTGAGCTTCATCTCTTTTCATTTTCTTAAAGACCTCCGTTCTCATATGACGCTTTAACTTGCGTCTTTTACTTTCATTTACTGGACCATATACTTGGTCAATAGCTACATCTCTATCTTCTGTCAGTGCCGCCCACATAGCTAACGCTTGATATCCTTCAGATTGTACTTTTACATCCAACCACTTTTCTCCAGTAAAGGTATTATTAGCTACCCTACCCCCACAACAAAATTTTTTATTAGGATACTTAGGATTCCACATAATATAACCAAAAGGCATCCTATAATAGTAGGACATTCGTTTTTCTTTATCTTGATAAGTCTTTTTACTAATAACCTTTGCAACATAATCGTCATCGGTAAGTGCCCATTGGTTTGCATTAGCCTTTTGCCAATGTAAATAAGTAATATTCTCTGAATCTGCCTCTGATTTAGTAAATATTTGATATTCTGTAGGTCCTTTGTCCTTATGATTTATAGTTATAACAAACACTAGCGTCCTTTATGTTAATATACCCAATTCTTTTCATTTTTTTATCATTATATCTGCCAAAATGGGAATTTACAGGTAATTCTTTCTCTATCCAACCAAAAGAATAGCCGTCAGTAGACAGTTTAGTTACATTAAATACATATATATTAGTAGTTGTGGCTACTATATAAAGAAATTCTTTACCTTCTATGGCTGATGTACCTATGTTAGACATATATTTATCGTATTCTATTATACAATCATCGTAATGTCTATTGCGAACTTTAATTTCAGCTATATATCTAGGCTCTTCTGCATCATAATGACAAAAATTATCCGATTTAACAAAGGTTGACTTAGCTTCTTTATTAATATACGAAATAACAAAGTCTTCTGTTATCTTATGAGACCTAGGTACTTGAGTAGTAGGACTGTGTAGTACCTCAGTTTTAGTATTTGTAGGTCCAGAATCATTAATAGTATCCTGAACGCTCTTCTTATAGGCTTTGTAGGCTTCTGTGACCTCATAATAGCGTACCCCTCTCTTCTTTTCAGCTTGGAATCCCGTCATCTCTGACAGTTCTTTCCATAACTTTTCGTGATTAAGCGTATTATCGCTCTTAATGTACTGTTTTATATCTACCACTTACGACAACTACCCCTTGTTTAAATCGTTAAGTATATAACAAATATTAAAAAAAATGTAAAACACTTTTTCTTTAGATACAATAGTTATTATTTACTTTAGGGCAATCCGTTTAAACCTCACGATATAAACAAGATAGGCTAAAAGCTTAATCTTCGTCTTCTCTGCGTATCCTGCTTGGGTTTACTATCCTAACATTCTCCCACTGACTGTGCTTCCAACACCAGTTATCTCCCTCTCTAATATTGATATACTGGTGGTGTGTGCTATCTTGGTCGTGAATGTCATCAAAGACAGAATTAGCTACATATGTACCATCGCTCGGTGCTTGTACTAAAGTAAGTGACGTCCCTAAAAACACTATAATTATAAAAATATTCATAAAAAAAATTACAAAGTTAATGTTAAAAAAACATTTGAAAAATTACCGTAGAATGGGAGTACGCACTCTACTAGTTGACCGGGGTGGTCGTTTTTACGCCCATAGGGGGTCGACTGCCGTTGAGTTCGTCCCTCACTCATCGTTGTCGTCCCTCCTTGGTCGTAGCAAACGCCCTGTCGGTACTGCGTACCACCTCCGCTCTGCCGTCCCCTGCTTGTTTCTGGCACTAGCCAGACAATCTGAGGCAATTCAGCCTCAGGTTGAATCCATAAGGAGTAAACTCTTATGTCTACAACACAAAATGGTCTAAAGACCCATATGGTCTTCAATGCTGAAGACATTTTGAAAGACCCAACTGGTAACCCACTTAGGTCTCAGGAAGGCGGAACCTTCCCTAACACGGCATCGAGGCATTTTAATGCCACGACAGGCAGAGCCTATGTGCCGGGTTCAATTATTATCCAACAGCGTGTGGATAATGCGAATGAGGCAGGGCATTTGCCCGACCTCTTGACTGCTAACACAGTCAAACTCTTAGCCTCAAAGTATGAGCGTTTGCTCTACATTGAAGGCAAAGATTACCCTAGTCATAGTACCTTAGGTCCTAAGACTAAGGAGACCTCATCTGGGGTTGAGGTAATCGAGTACCGGTACAAGATACCTACTGTTCCCGAGGAAGTAGACTTCCCCGAAGAATAGTTACTCAATATACGGGGGTGGTGTATGCCGCCCCCTATATTTTATCACACCTACAAGCAGGAAGCGTCCAAAGTTTGTAGTCCAAGGGACTCCGCATCCCTACCAAAAAGTAAGGGCATCGTTGCTCTGAATGATAGAAGCTTAAAACATCAAACAGACAGTGAATTAACACCTACGCTTTGTCCTTACTTATCTTTTAACTAAAGGAGTGAACTATGAAATGGTATCATAATACTTTCAACCAAAATGAGTTGAAAAAGAGTACATCAGTAAAGAGAAAAAGATATACTAATTACGATTCTAAGGTAGCAGATAAAAATGTGAAGTATTGCCCTAAGTGTAAAAGCTGTTGGGAATACAAGTACCAAAGTAGTAAGAAGTATGTAGAGTTTTACCAAGACTTTGTTAGTTATGGTAAAGAACATTCAACCTGTCCTAAATGTAAGGAGAACTAATGGGTAAGATGAAAGAAGTATGGGCGATACTAAAACGCCACGGTTATAGTGAGAAGTCATTCAAATCATTGGAGGATATGCTTACTAAAGCTAAAGAACTTGAAGAACAAGAATACAGAGACCTTATCAAGGTACATCCACAACTAGGAGCCATTGGCGAACCAGAATGGGGAGGTAAAAGATAATGTTAGATGTATTACTAGTACTATCAATGTTATTGCTAGTATTTACTCTATTTATGCTAATCTTCGTATTACAAGACTTGGGTACCAAGTTAGAAGAGTCAGAGCAAAGAGTAGATTACTGGAGAGAAAAGGCTATGGTCCAGAACTATGAAGAGATAAACTCTCGAATGAAGTCAGGATTATGGCAGGATTAACACCAACGGGAGGAGATGTTGCAGGTTATACCTGTTACGAGTGTGGCTCAACCAACACAACGTACGAAGAATACGCAGTAGATGGCTACTGTGATGGTTCCGTACTCGGCATTATATGCGATGATTGTGAGCACCAAGAAGAACCGGATGACTTTGCAGAACGCTTCGTCCCAACAGAGCCAGAGGATAATGGTATCGACTCTGACTCAATTAACCAGATACCAATAGGAGATGCGTAAAATGGCTAATAATATAACAGTACAAATGCCAAGCAGACCACTAAAGACCGGTGTATCAGCTAGTACACCAGCAGAGATAGCAGTCGAGAATGACTATTCTTTAGAGAATGTCAAGATTGTTGTTAGAGGAGAGACAGTAGAACCTGACTACAACCTTAGAGATAACGACTTTGTCGCTTTCTCAACAAGTAAGGTTACATCTGGTTAGTCTCTTGAACCGAATGGGGCTGGGGAAACTCAGCCTCATTTCTTTTTAACTAAGTAAGGAGAAGACTATGGCAAAGTTCAAAGACATAGTAATACCTGTGAGTAAAAGAGAGCAATGGATATTGGACCATATGATACCAACATATCTATATCAAGTAGATAGAATGACAGGCAATCTTCGTAGTAGCTTCCAAGAATATGTAGATATATATACAGGCTATCGTGAAGAGTTAAACTTTCATTCACCACAGTTATTTAAGTGGAGTAAAGACCCAAAGAAAATGACTGGTTGTTTTAAAATATCAATAGGTGCACCAAGGCTCAAAGGTAGCAGAGCATACAGACTACCTAATATGTCTCTCTTATTATATATGGGAGACACAAATCCTTATATTGTTACAGATATCAAACACGAGCTAAAGGAATACTCGTGGGACAATCTTAAAATGATAGCAAGGAAGATGTATGCACTTAAAGGAGGAGATGAATGGAACCTGACTAAAGTATCACACAGTAACATTTCAACTCATCCACACGTTAGCAGTGATAATACGCCGTGTCTAGGTTATTTCAGCGAAGCTATGAGTACTACAGTATCTACAGGCAATCTAACTACATTGAAAGAGGTAGCATTTTCTTTTGCTTGTAACTGGACTAGGAACGATGCTTACTGGGATATAAATGATGAGTATCGCAGTTGGAGTAGCTACAAACCAGCTACAACATTCAAGGACTATCTTATGTTAAAACATACATTAGATGCTATCTTTAGAATGGGTCCAAGCGAACAACGATACTATATCAGTGATATGGCTCATACAGATATAGAATACTTGCACGAGAAAGGATGGAAACGAGAGGACCTGTATGTCTACAGTAGACTATTTAACTATCTACGCAATCCAAATAAGGATACTAGTGATGGTAAGATAAAGTATATGCTAGACATATCTAAGGAACTCAGGCGTGAATACACTGACAAGATGAGAACAATATCATCTGGTGTAGAAATGATTAAGAACCTTAATTGTGGACCACTGATTGACAGAGCTATTGTTAACAATGCAAGAGAATGTACTAATACTCACAATAGTGAGACAGAGAACATTGGTAACTTTCAAAAGAATATGCAAAGCAGTGACGCTGTTAGCAGAATGGTTACCCAACTAGCAAACTTGTATGAAGCACCAAGTACATACAGTAGAGAAAGAGCACACATATTTACTAGGGATAACTTATTAAATATGAAAAGAATGGTCTTTAGAGATGACTTTAGAACTATTAATACTAACATTAGTATGGAAGAAGCATTTAAGAAGATAGCTGTTGCCCTTTGCTACATAAGTAGTAATACAAGTGGACTTACAAGAAATAACGGCTGGTTATTTGTAGTAAGGAGTGTTGCAAAGTTTGCACGGTTCCATAGTGACATAGAACCTTTGCATTGTGAAGAAGAAGAGTTTGATAGATTGTTTAATCTTGACCAGACTCTTGCTTATTTCAAACAATACAAAATGTACTGTGATGCTGGGATAAACGGATTAGATAGGATTTCAGAAGAAGATATGCTAAATCGTATAGCTGTGAATGCAGGTAAACAAGTATATCAGATGTTATCTGCTATTGGTCCCATACTGTGCAGTAGTGCATTTCAACAACGATGGCGTCATTTTATTACAGGTAAAGTAAAGAATGAAGTCATAAAACAAATGAGAAACAACATAAGGAGCTTAGAAAATGAAAGAAACAATAACATCCACAGATGCAACGTCAACGGACTTGGAGTTCAAACTTTTGATTCCTATGACGATGGGTCAGAAAATCAAATATCTATTGCGGCGTTTTAAGGACGTAGAATGGTCAGGTCCAGCGTGGTATAAGATACAAAAGAAAACA
>VTLG01015176.1_pt1 | contig 15347 bp, 17 predicted proteins | sample 4694571 | NCBI WGS metagenome assembly VTLG01 (sample SAMN12604809, study PRJNA352737) | marine metagenome | biome: ENVO:00000447; feature: ENVO:00000209|ENVO:00000569|ENVO:01000036; material: ENVO:00002151; isolation source: viral sequences binned using virsorter ...
TGAGCTAATAGTCAACTCACCACTTGATACAGGTACTAATCCTTAGTACTATTTAATTAGTGGTCATAAACCTCATCAATTATTGGTGGGGTTTTTTCTTTACGCTACAATAAAACTAAATTACTTTTAATAATCGTGGCAGCAACTATAGATGCAACAATAAAAGGAGAAAATGCCAATAGTTATGTCACGTTGACAGAAGCTAATGATTATTTTGATACCTCTCCAGATTCTTCTACTTGGACAAATAAAACAGATGATCAAAAGAAAAGATCATTAATATCTGCTGCTAGATGGATTGATACTTTAGTTTTTTATGGAGATAGATGTGATGATGGACAGGCATTAAAGTTTCCGAGAAATAATTATCAGGTAGATGGTGTTGAACTAGCTTGTTCTAAAATTCCAAATGGTATCAAATATGCACAATACGAATTAGCTAGAGCTTTGGCAAATGATACTGATGCCATTACTGGCACTACTGGTAAAGATGGAAATTTTTCTGAAGTTAGTTTAGGAGATATTCAAGTTAAATATAATACTGAAAGTCAGGGAACTGGATCTATAAATAATATTTTAGATGTTTATCCTTGGTTACAAAGTTATCTTGGAGCTTATATGCTAGGTGGAGCAGGTAGTTTTCAAATGAGGGTCGTTAGAGGATAATGGCAGGTCAGTTAGATACAGCATTCAAACAAATTGCAAAACAGATTATTTCTGATCTAGGTTCTTCTTTTGATTCTTCTATTGTTTATACAAAGAAAGCATCTGGTAGTTATAACACAAGCACAGGAGCATTCACTACAACTGATACAACTTATAGTATAAAAGCACCAGTTGAATATGTTAGATCAACTGAAGATGATAGCAGAGAAATAAGACAGGCAAAAATTTATATAACACCTGATCTTATTGGAGATAATCAACCTGATTTAGATGATGAGATTACATTAACTTATGCTGGATCTACAAGAGTTGCACAAATAACTGACATTGATACAAAACAAGGTGGGCAGACTTATTTGTTTACTATTTTGGTGAGGTTCTAATGCCAAGAGAACAAGAGTTTAGTGCTGATAATGTAATGAATAATCAAATGGCACAGTTAGATGCTGACTTTGCTCAGGCTATTAGAGAACTTCATGCAAGTTTAAGTACGGCAGAAGCTAGTCCTGTATATACTGGTTTTTTAGCATCTAGCTGGAAAGTAAGAAGAACTCCAATAGATCAAATTGATCGTGTTGAAGATCATGAACCTTGGGCCTCAATAAAAAGAGATCATGATTTACCAAAAGGTGGAGAGGGTTGGAAACCAAGAGGTTCAAGACCCGAAGATCCATTCATTGACCCTCGTTTTCCTGTTAATACTGATTATAAATTCTCAGAAAAAAATATATTTATTGGTAATGCTGCTGAATATGCTGGTTATGCTTCTGAAAATCCTGTTATTTCACAATTTGTTCAAGGCGAAGCTGGTCAAATTATTAAAGATAATATGAGAGAAAAAGGTAAGATATTTGTGGGAGCTAAACCTTCTAGTGGATTTGGTAAAATTAAACGAGGATCTGCTTTGCGTTACATTGAACCTTCGTAATTATGACTTTAGTTAATGCCAGAGCAGCTTTTGAAAAAGCAGTAACAGATGCAGTAGTGGCAGCAGATAATGATGTTTCTGTTATTAATGATAATGTGCCATTCACAACTCCTGGAAAAACTAAGAAATATATAATTATGAATTTAAGTTTTAATCAATCAACGATACAAAATCAAGGTGCTGCCTCTGATTATTATGCTGGTGTTATTCAATGTAATATCTATGTGCCCAAAAATAAAGGTACTTCAGTTGTATCTGCTATAAGTGAATCTGTTATTGATGGACTTACTTCTGTTAATGCTTCTAACTATACCGATACGTTTAGTTGTACTCCAAGAGTTGCAGATGTAAATGGTCCAACTATGTTACAAATAGAGGATAGAAGTCATTTTATAGGAATTATTTCTTGTCAATTTACCGCAAACGCTTAATATAAGTATAATATAAATATTATATTAGAATACTATGGAAGCGATTGAACTCCTCAGAAACAAGTTTGGTGTTAGCCAAAAATATAAATATGAAGTTAAAGATGGAGAAGAAACAGTTTTAGAAATTTATTGGCATCCACTTACTATTGCAGAAAGAGAATCAATTATTGCAAAATCAAAAGGTGATGATGGAAACGAATTTGCTTTAAATCTTATGATTGAAAAAGCATTAGACGAAAATGGTAAAAGATTATTTCAAGATGGTCATAAAGCTTCTCTTAGAAGAGAAATAAACGCTGGAGTTTTGCAGGATATACAGATGGCAATGATGACATCAGGAGAAAACTTAAAAGTGGAGGAAGCGAAAGCAGCATTAAAAAGCTAACAAAGATTGGTACTTTATGTTTTTCTTAGCTAAAGAGTTAGGAATGACAATAAAACAACTTACTGAAAATTTAACTAGAGAAGAACTAATAGCTTGGGCAGGTTTTTTTGAGTTAAAACATGAAGAAGAAGAGAAATATAAAGAACAAGTACAAAAAAAACAAGCCATGAAACCCAGAAGGCGGTAATATAGAAGTAATTTATTGGGTCGAGTAAATGGCAGCAGAGTACGGAATTAATATTAATGTTAGAACCCAGACCCAACAATTAAAAAATTTACAGCTACAACTAAAGGCTGTAGATAATTTAGCAAAATCAATAAAAGCACAACAGATTGCTCCAGAACTTAAAGGAGGTTCTCCAGAATTACTTAGAAAATTTAAAGATAGAATTGCACAGATAAGAAATGAAGTTATTGTCACTAACAATGCGTTTGTAAATAATACAAAACAAATAAATAATAATGCAGGTGAAATTAGGGGTTTTTCTGCTGCATTAAGAGATGCAAGAGCAAATGTAAAACTATTTAGTGGAGAATATAATGTTTTAACTCAAGGCATTCAAAAAGCAGATTTTACTGCACGATTTAAAGAAATAAAACAATTTAGCAGAATTGCAGCAAATCAAGCAGCAAATTTAGGTGGAAATATTCAAATGGCACAAGGAACTACTTTCGATGATTTAATGGCATTTAGACCAACAAATACTAGAGAAGCTATAAATGATTATGTAAGTATGTTGAGATTTCTTGAAGCAAGATTAGATAGGACAAGCGATAGGTTTAAACAGGTTACTGCAAGAATAAAAGAAATGGAGACTCAACTTCGTTCTCCAATAATACGAGATACAGCTAATCAAACTTCAAGACCTGCTGGTCCTCGACAGGCAATGGCAGGAGAAAACTTTTTTAATCGAACCTTTGGTCAGAATAGACAATTTCAACAAGGGGGAATGTTTTTTGAACCTGGTGGTTTTGCTGCTAGAAGAAGAAATGCTCTTAGTAGTGGTCTTATTGGTGGTGGTTTTCCTTTGTTATTTGGTCAAGGAGTTGGAGCATCAATCGGTGGTGGTATTGGCGGTATAGCTGGAGGTGCTTTAGGGGGTGGACTAGGTTTTGGCCTTTCGATTGTTGGTACTCAATTAGGTAAACAGCTTGATATTTTGGTAGGTTCAGCTAAAAAAGCTGGTGATGCTTTAGCTGATTTTAATAAAGATACAACTACTTTAATAGCATCACTAGGTTTGACTAATTCTGCTTTTTCTCAAAGAATAAAATTATTAGAACAGGCTGAAGGAAAAGAAGCTGCCTTTAATGTTGTTCTTGCTCGTACTACAGCAATAGTTGGTCAGGGTGGTGTTGATGCGTTAAAAGAATTTGGTGATCAAACAAGAGAAATAACACAAGGATTTAGTCAGTTCTTCTTGATAGTACAAGCTGGTTTGGCAAGAATAATATCTTTTTCAAGATTGTTAAAAGGACTTGGAGATGGTTTGCAAAATCTTACTGTAGGAGAAAGATTAAGAAAGTCATCAAGTCCAGAATTACAAAAAATAGGAAATCGAATAGCTGAATTAGAAGGTAAAACTGGTAGATTGACAGGACAAGAAAGAGTAGAGCTTAGAGGATTAAAAGCAAAAGGAATTACTGGATTATCAGAATTTGACGTAACAGAAACAAATAGATTAGGTTTTGATGCAATTTCAAAAAGTTTGAGACAAGAAATTGAATTAACAAATGAAAGTACATTTATTAAACGACAAAAAATAAAAGTAGACAGAGAAGTAAATGAATTAGCAAAACAATTTCAAGAACTTACAAAACAGACATTAAATCAAGAACAATTAGATTTACTTAGACAGTATGTTGAAGCTACAAATGAATTAGCTTTAGGTTCAAGACTTGTTAATGATGAGTTAGTAAAACTCGATGAAGAATTTATCAAGCTAAATGATAGTGGTTTTCAATTAGTCGAGTTATCAAGAACAATTGGATCTTCTTTTGAAGATTCATTTAAAGGTGTAATACAAGGAACTATGGGTGTTTCTGAAGCGTTTAGAAATATGTTAAATAAAATAGCAAATCACTTCTTAGATGCAGCAGCAAAAATGGCAGCTAATCGTTTAGCTACAGGATTGTTGGGAATGTTTAGTGGAGGTAGTGTAGTTAGTGGAGGTATTATAAATCAAGTTGCTGGAAGTGTAGGTGGTATTTTATCTAAATCAACTTCTGGTATAGATCCAAAAGTGCCTAGTGGTGTTCAATCACCAGGTTTATTTAATATTACTCCTGTTCCACTTACACCTTCACAAGTAAGAAACAATCGCAGAGGAACTGCTTTTAAACAATATGGTGGCAGTGTAACCCGTGGCAAAAGTTATTTAGTTGGAGAACGTGGAGAAGAGGTATTTACTCCAGGAATGACAGGGCAAATTACTTCAAATTCTGGTATGGGTTCTGTAAATGTTTCTGTAAACGTAGATGCTTCTGGAACTTCTGTTGAGGGTAATCAACCAAATGGAGAAGAGTTAGGTAGATTAATAGGAGCAGCAGTTCAAACAGAATTAATTAAAGAAAAACGACCAGGAGGTTTATTAGGTTAATGGCTACTTTTCCCTCAATCAGCCCTAGTTATCAGGCTCGTAAAATTACAACACCAAAAATAAATATTGCTCAGTTTAATGATGGTTATCAACATAGAATAAAATTTGGATTAAATACAATTCCCTATGTTTGGTCGCTTAATTTCGATGTAAGTGAAGCAGATTCTGATGTTATAGAAGCATTTCTTGAGGCCAGAGCTTTGGATGGTGCATCTTTTGATTGGCAACCTCCTGGAAGTGGTGCTGCTTATAAATGGATATGTCTTAGTTGGAATAAAACAATTCCATATATAAACAGAGCTAAGTTAAATATGACATTTCAACAAGTATTTGAACCTTAATGACGAGTCCTGTATCAGAACTACAAAAAATAAATCCAAGTAGTATTATTGAGCTTTTTCAACTTGAGTTAATAACTGCTATTCATGGTTCTAATACAATTTACTATTTTCATAATGGAGTAAATACTAATGAAAACCAAGATATAATTTTTGCTGGTAATCAATATACAAGGATGCCGATAGAAGCCCGTGGTTTTGATTTTACTTCTAAAAAATTACCTCGACCTCGTTTATCCATATCTAATATTTTAGGAACATTTACAACATTAATACTTACTTTGCCTCAAGGATTAGAAGGAGCAAAAGTTACTCGTATTAGAACTTTAAGTAGATATATTGATAATGTTAATTTTACTGGTGGAGATATTTTATTAGAGGATGGAAACTTTTTGATACAAGAAAATGGAGGGTTCATAGATATGGAATCTGGTATAAACCCATTTGGTACACCTGATCCTACTGCAACATTCGCTACTCAAATATTTTTTATAGACAGAAAAATTGCAGAAAATAGAAATGGAATAGAATTTGAACTAAGTGCTAAGATGGATTTAGATGGAGTGCGTCTACCAAAACGTCAGGTGCTACCTGAAGATTTTCCTGGTGTTGGATCGTTTTTTGCATGACTTGGCAGGATAAAGCATTAGAACACGCTATACAAGAGCAACCAAGAGAGTCTTGTGGTCTTTTAGTTATCAAAAAAGGAAAAGAAGTTTATTTTCCTTGTAAAAATTTAGCTTTTGATCCTTCAGATCAATTTATTATTGATGCTGATGATTGGGTAAGAATTGAAGATAATGAAGGAGAGATAGTTGGTGTTGTTCATAGTCATCCAGTAACAAGTGCAAAACCAAGTGAAGCGGATAGAGTTGCTTGTGAAAAGTCAGATTTAAAATGGTGGATAGTTCAGCCACAATTAAAAGATTGGCAATATTGTGAACCTTGTGGATATAAAGCACCTTTAATTGGTAGAAAATGGGTTTGGGGTGTAACTGATTGTTGGAGTTTATGTAGAGATTGGTATAAAGAAGAGTTAGGAATAGAACTTATTGATTGGGTTAGACCAAATAATCCAGAAGATTTTGTAAAAAATCCAATGTTTAATGATTGTTTTGCAAAAACAGGGTTCAGAGAATTACACCCAGAAGAAGATTTAGAGTATGGAGATTTATTATTAATGTCAATAAGTAGTAGCGGATTAAATCATATTGGTGTTTACTTAGGACAGCAAACAGTTTTGCATCATTTACAAAATAGGTTATCAAGTCGTGATCTATTAGATGAATGGTTGCTAAAATGTACAGGTAAAAGGATTCGTTATGTTAAGGAAAATTAGATTATATGGAGAACTTGCTAAGTTTTTAGGTCAGAAAACTTTTGAAGCTGAAGTGCATAGTGCTGCACAGGCAATGAGATTCTTAGTTGTTAATTTTCCACAATTAGAAGCTCATATGGCAGATAGATATTACAAAGTATCAGTTGGTGATTGGGAAATAAAACAAGAAGAAATACATTATCCAAATGGACAGGAAGATATAAAAATTGTTCCTATTGTCGGAGGAGAAGGAGGTCAAGGCACTGGTAGATTTTTATTAGGTATTGCTTTAGTTGGTGCAGCAATATTTTTACCAGGTGCTGCTCCAGTATTAGGTGCTGGTGGATTCACGGCTGCTGGCACTGGATTTGCTGCGACAAGTGCTGCAATTATTGGAAATATTGGTATTGCTTTAGCATTGACAGGGCTATCTCAAATGCTTACTCCAGTAGAGAATGTAAGAGAAGAAGAACAAGATCCTAGAAGATCGTTTAATTTTAGTGGCATACAAAATACATCAAGGGCTGGTGTTCCTGTGCCTGTAATTTATGGACAAACAATGGTTGGATCTGTTGTTATATCAGCAGGAATTGAAAACGAACAGGTAGAAGTATGAAAATTATAGGTTCTGGTGGTGGAGGAAAAGGTGGAGGTGGAGGCGGTGGTACTCCACACGAAGAAAAAGATAATCTTGACTCTAAAACCTTTGCCAGGATTCTTGATCTTATAGGAGAAGGTGAAATAGGTGGGTTAGTTAATGGTGCTAAATCTATATTTTTTAATAACACACCATTACAAGCTGCTGATGGTAGTTTTAATTTTAAAGATGTAGCGTTTGAAACAAGAACTGGAACATCTAGTCAGACTGTGATACCAGTAACAAGAAATGTTGCTACAACAAAAGCAGCACCTAGTGCTGGAACTGCTATTCCTGCTGGTAGTGCTGGTAGAGTTATACAAATTACAGATTCAGATGTTGATGCAGTTTCTCTTCAAATAACTGTTCCTGCTTTACAACAATTTAGTGACGAAGGAGATATTTTTGGTACTGCTATAGAAATAGCGATACAAGTTCAATATAGTGGTGGTGGTTATCAAACTGTTTTATCTGGTAGTCAAGCGAAGATAGCTGGTAGGACACCTGATCCATACGTTAGAGATTATCTTGTAAATCTTAATGGTGCTTTTCCTGTAAATATAAAAGTACAAAGAATTACACCAGATAGTACATCTTCAAAATTACAAAATGAGATTCAATTTAATAGCTATGTAGAAATTAAATACGATCAAAGAAGTTATCCAAATAGTGCATTAATTGGTTTAAAAGTAGATGCAGAACAATTTTCATCAATTCCTTCTAGAAAATATTTAGTAAAAGGTATCAAAGTAAAAATTCCACATAATGCAACTGTTCGTGCCGATGGTAGTTTGGAATACACAGGAACATTTAATGGAACTCTTGGTGCAGCACAATTTACAAACGATCCAGCTTGGTGCTTATATGATCTCATCACTTCTTCAAGGTATGGGCTAGGTTCTCATGTTATTGAAACTGAAATAGATAAATTTAGTTTTTATGCAGCTTCTGTTTATTGTTCACAACAAGTTGATGATGGCACAGGAACAGGTGGCACTGAACCTCGTTTTACTTGCAATGTAAATATTAATAATCAGCAAGAAGCATACAACGTAGTCAATCAGATGTGTTCTGTATTTAGAGCTATGCCATATTACGAAGCTGGTAATTTAACTATTACACAAGATTCTCCAAAAGATGCTAGTTATCTATTTACGCTTGCTAATGTTTTAGAACCTGGATTTACCTATTCTAATTCAAGTCAAAGGCAAAGACCTACAGTTGTAGTTGCAAAATATTTAGATTTAGAATTAAGAGATGTAAATTATGTTGAGGAAATTGATACTGCAAACCAAGCAAGATATGGGTCAGTTATTAGAAATATTAATGCGTTTGCCTGTACATCAAGAGGTCAAGCTGCTCGTTTAGCAAAATGGTTACTTTACATGAGCAATGTAGAACGTGAAGTCGTTTCATTTACTACTTCTATAGATGCTGGTGCTGTTGTAAGACCAGGACAGATTATTGAAATAGCTGATCCTGTTCGTAGTGGGGAAAGAAGAGGTGGTCGTATTGTCTCAGCAACAACTAATTCTGTAACTGTAGATGATGCTACTGGATTAAGTATTCAAGGTTCATCAACATTAAGTGTTGTTTTACCTGATGGCACAGTGGAACAGGTTGCAGTCTCAGGTATTACAAATAATGTTTTTAGTCTTGGTCAGCACTTTTCTGTTGCTCCAAATCCTAATAGTGTTTGGATATTTGAGACATCAACTATTCTTACAACAACTTGGAGAGTCTTAGAGGTTCAAGAGCAAGATAGAACTAATTATGTTATTACTGCAAGTGAATACAATTCTGGTAAATACAATCATATTGAAAATGGTATTGCGTTACCAGTAAGAGATGTAACAAATTTAGATATTCCACCAGAAGCACCATCAAATGTTACTGCAACAGAGGTTATTTATGAGAATACTGGAATAGCAAGAGTAAAAATTGTTGTAAGTTGGACTAGCACTTCGGATACGCATTATATTCGTTACAGATTAGAGAATGGAAATTTTGTATCAAGAACTGTTGATAATTCAAAAAGTTATGAAATTTTAGATACTATTGCTGGTAATTATCAGATTGAAGTTTATAGCGTAAGTTCTTCTGGTTTACGATCTACGACTTTTAACACACCTCAAAGTCCATTTTTTGTGGCAAAAGGTAAAACTGATCCACCTTCTAATGTTAGTGGGGTTAGTTTATTGCCGATTGATGAGACAAGTGCAATATTAAGTTGGAATCGTGCTACAGAACTTGACGTGTTGCTAGGAGGCAAAACCCTCATCAGGCATTCTAGTAAAACAACAGGTGCTCAATGGAAAGATGGACAGAATATAGTTGTAGCTGCTGCTGGAAACCAAACACAAAAAATTGTTCCTTTACTTGAAGGAACTTATTTAATTAAATTTGAAGATGATGGAGGTCGTGAAAGTCCTTCACCAGGTTCACAGGATTCTGCTTGGAATAACACTAGAGTTACTACAAATTTACCAGCACCGTCTGAAAGATTATTAGTAGGAAACGTAGATGAACATACAGCTAACTTTACTGGCTCAAAAACGAATACAGTTTATGATTCTTCTTTAGATGCTTTAACACTTGCAATAACTAATAATGCAGTATCTACCACTGGAGAATACGTTTTTGCTAATTCTGTAGATTTAACACAGCCATATGACGTAAATTTAAGAAAAGTACTTGAAGCATCTAGTTTTAACCTAGATAATTTATGGGATGATAGAGTCGATTTAATAGATGATTGGGGATATATAGATCAGATTGGTGGACTAACTGAGGCTACAAAATGTAATGCTGCTGTTTATGTAAGATCAACAAATGATAACCCATCAGGATCACCAACATGGAGTGCTTATAAAGAGTTTAGTAATGTTCTAATTACAGGTAGAGCATTTCAATTTAAAGCAATATTAACAAGTAATGACACTAACCAAAATATAGCTGTCACTCAATTAGGTGCTAAATTAGAATTACAGGGAAGAACAGAATCTATCTCAACTCCAGTTACTACTGGATCATCTCAATATTCTGTTTCTTTTACTAATCCATTTAAGCAAACACCAACTGTAGTAGTGACTCCGACTAATCAACAATCTGGTGATTTCCATGAACTTGCTAATATAAGTAGGACAGGTTTCCAAGTTACTTTTAAAAATGGCAGTTCCGCAGTTGCTAGATCATTTGTATGGGCTGCATCAGGTTTTGGTAAGGAGGTCACATAATGAGTAATACGTCAGATTATAATTTAGCTAACCAAGTCGGTTCTTCTTTTAGAGCCGAACTTAATACTGTATTGGGAGATGTTCAGTCTTTAAATAGTGGTTCTTCTGATCCTTCTACTACTGTTGCTTACAAGATATGGGTAGATACTTCAACAAACTTATTAAAAATTAGAAATAGTTCAAATAATGGTTGGTTAGTTTTAGGAAGTCTGACAGATGCTGGACATACTAACAACTTTGGATTAGCAACAAAAGCTGATCCAGATTTTACAGGCACAGTAGATTCTGCTGGTGACATTGTAATGGGTGGTACAGGTGCTTTAAAACTGCCAAATGGTACGACTGCTCAAAGACCTACAGCAGCTACTGGACAGATAAGGTTTAATAATACGACGACAGAGTTTGAAGGTTACAACGGATCAGCATGGGGTGGTTTAGCATCAGGAGTACCTGTTGGTACAATTCTTGCTCATGCAGCTAATACACCTCCATCTGGGTTTTTAGAGTGTAATGGGTCAAATATTAGTAGATCAACTTATGCAACATTGTTTTCTACCATATCCACAACATTTGGTGTAGGAGATGGATCATCAACTTTTGCTTTACCTGATCTAAGAGGACAATTTATTAGAGGTTGGGCGAATACTGGTAGCACTGATGCAAGTAGAGCTTTTGGTTCAACACAAACAGATCAAAACAAGAATCACACTCATACAACAGATTCAACAAGTTTAACTGGTGGTATTAGAAAAATATCAGAAGGTTTTGGTGCTGGCGGTTCTGCAACTGGTGTATTTACAAAAACACAGGATGGAACTAACTCTATAACAGGTTCTTCTTCAACAAGTCCTGTGGGTGGTGTAGATTTCGATGGCACTCACACTCATACAATATCAAGTAGTGGCGGTGGAACTGAAGCACGACCTACAAACCTTGCTTTAATGTACATAATCAAGTTTTAACTATGACAAATAAAAAGATAACTGAATTTACAGAGCTTACCGCACCAGCAAGCACTGATGTTCTACCAATTATTGATGCAAGTGATACAAGTAACAAGAAGATAAGTTATGCAAATTTATTAAGTAAAGCTCCTGATGGATCTACTTCTGCTCCTGCATTTAGTTTTAATTCTGATCCAAATACAGGAATAAGTGGAGGATCAGATACTTTAACGTTTAGCACAGGTGGAACTGGCAGGATGTCTATTAATTCTGCTGGTCTTGTAAATATTGTGGGAGATTTAACAGTTGGTGGAACGACCACGACAATTAATACAACCACACTTGATGTTGAAGATAAAAATATTACTCTTGGAAAAGTATCAACTCCGACTGATACAACTGCTGATGGAGGTGGTTTAACTCTTAAAGGTGCATCTGATAAAACATTTAATTGGGTAAATGCAACAGATTCTTGGACAAGTAGTGAGCATTTATCTGTTTCTGGACAAAAAGAAGTTAGATATCTAGATGCAGATTCATCTCATTATGTTGGTTTTAAATCTCCAGCCACAGTTTCATCAAATGTTGTCTGGACATTACCTTCTGCTGATTCTTCTGTTAGTGGATATGTTTTATCAAGTAATGCTTCTGGAGTTCTTAGTTGGGTAGAACCTGGTCAAAATGCAGATCCTGACTTTACTGGTACGTTAACTCTTACTAACGATGGAAATATTAGAGGATTTGCTTCTACTCAGGCTACATATACTGGATCTGTCAAAACTTTTACTGTTACTGTTGCAACTAAAACCGCAGCACATAGATATAACGGAAGTGGCTCTGGTAATGGATATTTAATAGATGGTAAAGAAGCACCATTTTTAACCCTTACACCTGGTCGCACTTATAAATTCGATCAATCACATTCAAGTAATTCTGGTCATCCTCTTCGTTTTTATCTTGAATCAAATAAAACTACAGCTTATACAACAAACGTCACTGTTAATGGTACAGCAGGGCAAAGTGGTGCATATGTTCAGATTGTAATAGCAGATACTACTCCAATGGTTATTCATTACCAATGTTCTTCTCATGCGTTGATGGGTAATGCGATCCAAACAAACTCTGCGACAGCTACAGGAACTTTGTTGTCTAGTTTGAGTGTCAGTGGAAATATGGATGTTACTGGCACATTTACTGTCAGCGACAATATTCTGATGACAGGTACAGGAGCTATTGATGTTGCATCTGGAACTACAGCACAAAGACCTGGATCACCTTCTGCTGGTATGTTCAGATTCAATAGTCAGACATCAGAATTTGAAGGATATGATGGTAGTTCATGGGGAGAGATCGGAGGTTCTACTGGTGGGACAGGAAGTGCGGATTTATTAGACATTGCCTCATCTTCTGGAACGGGTGGTGGGTCAGCTACATTTAATGGATCTGCTTATAGATTCAAGCTTGTCACGAAGGGTACAAGTACAGCAGTAACACCTGTAAATGCAGAGATTTTACGAGTCTCAATTAATGGTGTCATGCAACAACCTAATGATGGAACTGGGCAGGGCGATATGACAGATGGATATGTGGTTAGTGGTACAGATATAATCTTTGATTCTGCTCCTCCTAGTGGATCTACATATTTTATTATCAATATGGGAACGCAGATTGCTATAGGTAATGCAACCACTTCTACGATTGCTGATGAGAGTTCTGATACTACTTGTTTTCCTTTGTTTGCTACCGCAGCCACAGGAGATTTAGGCTTAAAATCAGGATCAAATCTTACGTTTAACTCATCAAATGGTACGTTAACTGCAACAGCCTTTTCTGGTGATGGATCTGCATTAACAGGAATATCGGCTGGAGCTACTGGTGCTGGAGGTGATGAAGTTTTTGTTGAAACAGGTCAAACAGTTACAACTTCTTATACTTTGAGTACTAATAAAAATGCAATTACTGTAAGTCCAACAATAAATTCGGGTGTTACGATTACTGTGCCATCTGGTGCAATATTAGTTATCTTATAGTTATGCCAGTAGTAATTAACGGATCAGGTTCAATAACAGGTTTATCAGTTGGGGGTTTACCTGACGGAAGTGTTGACGCTGATACATTAGCTTCAAATGCTGTAACTGCTGCAAAACTAGCAAGTGGTGTTGGCGGTAAAGTTCAACAAATTATTCAAAGTGAATTTTCAACACAAACACAAGTTAATAGTTCAAGTTTTGTAGATATTGGATTAAGTGCAACAATTACACCTTCCGCAAGTTCAAGCAAAATTTTGATTCTTGTTTTTCTTTCAGTGCAAGGAAGTAATTTTTATGGCAATGGTGATACTTTCGGTTTTGGTTTTAACATAGTTAGAGGAAGTACAAATATTGCAGATGGTGATAGTGGTCAACATTATATCTCTGTACCAGAAGAAGATGACTATATAGTATTTCAAAATCCACATTCACGTTCATTTCTAGATAGTCCAAATACAACATCTGCAACTACATATAAAATCCAAGGAAAAGAAAGTAATGTAAATGCAAATTGTCAGATAAATGGTTCTAGTCAGAAGTCACAATTAATATTAATGGAGGTTGCTGCATAATGATTTATGACAAATTCTATGCTTTAAAAAGTTTAAAACCTAGCAAGCAATTTGTTTGGAGGGGTACAGATTATTCTGGTTTGGAATGGCTTGAAAGTGATACACCACCAACTGAGGCTGAAATAAATGCAGAGGTAACTAGGTTAAATAATGCAGAACCTATGAGATTATTAAGAGAAGAAAGAAACAGATTATTAAGGGCTTGTGATTGGAGAGCTAGTTCTGATTTAACACTTTCAACAGCTTGGAAAACATATCGTCAAAGTTTGCGTGATTTACCAGCTAGTGCATCGCCAAAGTTAGACGCAAATGGTAATTTAGATATGAGTTCTGTTACCTTTCCTACTGAACCTACTTAACCATGAGCAAGATTAAACTAAACGCAGCATCAGGTGGTGGGTCAGTAAGCCTAGAAGCACCAACATCTACAACAGGCAATGCAAATGTAGAATTTAAACTTCCAGTAGCCGATGGCTCTAGTGGACAAGCCTTAACCACAAATGCTAGTGGTCAACTAGCTTTTGCTACTGTATCGACTGCGATACAAACTACGTCTGGAACAGATAATTTTACTGTAGCAGACGGAAACTTAGTAATTGGAACTGATGGGCATGGCATAGATTTTAGCGATTCAAGTCATGCGTCAGGAATGACAAATGAATTACTTGATGATTATGAAGAAGGAACTTGGACACCTATACTTAATGCTTCTTCTTATTCAGTTAGTAATGATATGTTCTATACAAAAATAGGTAGAGTTGTATTTGTTTCTGGCTCATTAGAATTCACGAGCATAACTGGTGGAAGTGGAACTATTGAAATAACTGGTCTACCTTATACAAATATAAATAGTAATGATGCGTTTACAACTATCTCTGCACACGCATATGAATCTTTAAATGTTGGAAATACCAGTTATCAATTTCAAACATTGAGAATTCAAAAGGGGTCTGCCACTCTTAGAATTATAATTCCAACTGGAAATGCGGGTGTTAGAACTTTTGGTAATTATTCCCATGTAGGCAATTCAAGATTCAATTTTAGAGTTGCTGGTTTTTATATAACTGCATAGACCGAGCTACGTCTATAAACTAAGCCTAAACCTGTTTTAATCGGAGATTAATCCTAATGGCATTAGCAGAATCAATTGAATACGACAAGATAGAAGTTGTTGGAATATATAAAGCGGTGCAAGTACGAAAGGCAAGCGTTATTAAAAAAGATGGTACAGAAATAGCAAGAACTTTTGAAAGATATGTACT
>VTLG01016894.1_pt1 | contig 15345 bp, 20 predicted proteins | sample 4694571 | NCBI WGS metagenome assembly VTLG01 (sample SAMN12604809, study PRJNA352737) | marine metagenome | biome: ENVO:00000447; feature: ENVO:00000209|ENVO:00000569|ENVO:01000036; material: ENVO:00002151; isolation source: viral sequences binned using virsorter ...
AGTTTTGTTGTAAAGCTAATTGAGCTTCACTATCTACTTTAGTTACAGCATCGCCTATAAATCGTTGAAGATTTCTTATTAAAATTTCTGGGTCTGATGTTTGGTTTAAACCAACTATTTGTAAATGGTAGGCTAAATCTTTATCAGATAATGTTCTACCTGTTTGACCATTAACTGCTGCTGCTGTATAAGCTAAAGATAACATTTGCGACCTTAAAGTAACGTCATCATAAACAACATCACCTAATAATTCTTTAATAGTAAGTCCCTTCGGATTATTTAATTTATCTTGTAAAAAACTTTCTTCAAAAGCTAACGTTGCACTGTTTATTCTATCAGTATCTCCTGATTGTAATGCTAAATATAATTGTTCTGCTAATTGACCAGTACCTGCTCTTAGTGGAGCGTCTTTATCTCCGCCCGCTATTCCGTTTTCAACATCTTTTTCAGTAGCGAATAATCTTCCGCTTGAACCAATAGCACCTATTTTTTGTAAGTTATCTAATTCTAGTCTAGCTTGGTTACCTATTCCGAATAACGCCGACGTAATAGTATTTGGAGTTACAGCTCCACTATCCATAATATCATTTAAAGTACGTATAGTATTACTACCTTGTTTTACTAAATTAGTTATCGATAATTCTTTTTCAAAAATAGGGTCTAGAATGTCGTTGACTAATTTAACATTAACGTTTTCAGGTAAATCAATATTCCCTGTTCCTGTTTGTTTTATATAATCAGGACCTGCTAGTTCGTAACTAAAACTTCCATCATCGTTTTTAATTTGAAGTTCTAATTCACCTGTATTTTCATTTTCACGCCCTTGATAAATTCCTTTAATACCATTAGCATGGTCAGATTTACTTAATAAATTTACAGTATTGTATTTAGGTTCTTTTTGACTTTTTATATACTCAGCTCTTAATTTTTCTGTATTTAATCTATCAGTTTCTTCAGCAGTTCTTAAATTAAAATAAGTTTTACCATAATCTTTTGCTCCTCTACCCATTTGGCTAGCAACACCTATATTTAATATTTCATCTAAACCAAAACGGTTTTTCTCTTTAGGAGGTCCATATAATTTATAAGCGTCTAATCTAGTTTGTTCATTAAACGTAGGGTCTTCGGGGTCAGCTCCAATACTAGTTAAATAATCTGCATCTGAAAGCACTTCAGGTCTACCTTGGATTAACCCTCTAATTCCTTCTGTTATTAAAGGTACAAAACCGCCTAGTTTTTCTTTAGTTGTTGGTTCTGGAGCACGTCTAACAGGTCCTCGTGCTGTAGGAAACCTCATTTGAGTTGGAGCTAATTTAACAGGAGTAATTCCAGCAATGCCGTCTTTACCGCCGAATGTTGGAAATGGAGTAAATTTAGCCATTATCTTATCATATAGTTATTTGCACCAGGAAAACTGCCAGTCATATTACCGCCGCCACCTCCACCAGTTAACCCGCCTATACCTATGTTAGTATTAGGATTAGTACCTGCTATTGAACTAGCTACATTAGTTCCCATTAAACCTGTTCCCATACTAGCTTGTGGAAGGTAATTAGTATTGTAAGTAGGAGCACCACCTGCATAACCATAACCACCTGCCATAGGTCCAAGAGAAGCAGTAAGTGCACCAACGTTTTGTAACGTTTGCATAGGTAAGTTGTATTGACCAACAAAGTTTTGGTAATTTAAATCCATTAACGATTGTTGTCTACCTCTACCTAAACCACCCATACCCATCATAGATTGAATATCTGCTTGTTGTAGTTGCGGTAATACTTGTGCCATTTGACCGTATTGACCACCAAAACTACCTAACCCTTGTGCACCTTGTGCACCCATGCCAAAAATATTTTGTCCTAATTGCGATTGTAATCCTGCTAATCCTGCAGTTCTACCCATTCTTGCTTCAAATGCTTGTTGTGCTCTATTAGCTGCGTCTTGATAACCACCACTTCTGATTTTACCTACTGCTTCTGCTGCACCTCTACCTGTTTGTCTAGCGAGTTCTTCTTGTGCTATTCTTCCTCTAGAGCCTCCGAAAGCTCCTTGACTAACAGCTCTATCACGTAGCCCCATATCTGCTTTAGCAAAACCTCTATTAATATCTTCTAAAGTTTGGTCTACTACTTGGTCCTCAAATGGATTATAAAAACTACCTATACCACTAGGGTCAAATCCTCTAGTTGATTCGTAACCTGTACTTTCTGCTCTATCTAAAAACCCACGTCCTAAATCTTGTCCTGCTCTAACACTAGAACTAGCTTCATCTAATAAACCTGCTTGTCTACCTAAATATGGTCTATAACTACCTATAGCAGAATCAGCAAGTTGCATACCATACTGTTCTCTAGGGTCAAAATCTGCTACCCTTTGTCCTGTATAAGTATAAGGACTAGAATCGGCTTGCCCGTAATCTCTAAATTGTTGTCTTAAAAACTGTTGTGCAAAAGGAAATACATCCCCCTGTAAAAACTGCCCTATATACGGGGCGGGAGCCTGACTTGAATATTCTTGGTCTTCTCTACTAGCCATATCTTCTATTTCCCATTTCGTTAAATTTATTTAAATTAGCAACACCTTTAGCATGACTACCTCCGCCTGCTGCGTCTACTGCCGCTTTCGATAACATATATTCTCCGTTACTTGCCATAACAGGAACTAAATCATCTCTAGGACCTCCTGGACCGTGTATAGTACCGCCGTGAGGCATAAACATTGGTCTTTTTAATACTTGACCTTTATCAGCAAAAGTAACACTTGAACCACCTAACGGTATTATATTTTGTAATTGACTTCTTCTCCGTGCTGCATTGCCTGCAGGTAATGTTTTAGTCATAACTTGACTACCTTTTTGTTCAGGCATATCTCTAGTTGCTGCCATTATAATATCTATAATACCGCCTGTAAGAGCATTAAAAACGTTAGGATTAGCTTCAGCATATTCGTTTATACCTAACATAGTGTTTTCTAAACCAGTAGGAACTTCTTCTATAGAAGCTTCAGGAGTAACTCCTGCTACAAGGTCTGATGGATTTTGCATAATAGGGTTAAAATCTTCCATCATAGTTTTATCCATAATTTGTTGTTCCATTACATCAGCTAAATCGGGTTCAGCTATAGAAGTAAAATCAATAATTTCACCAGACGAAGGACGTTCGCTCATAAAATCTATATCACCCATAAGTTTTTTTAATTCATCAAAATCCATTAAACTACCAATCCCACCACCCTTAGCTTTTTCTAATACTTTACCATAAGCAGCATTTACTACGCCACCTTCTTCATTTACACCTAATTGTTGTAATAACATAGCTAGTTGTTCTTCATCGGTCATTTCAGGCTCTATCATATTTTCATATTCAAAATCGCCAAAATCTTGAACTTCACTGCCTGCTACGGGGGTAAATCCTCCACCTTCTCCAGGCTGTATAGAAGGTGCTGTACCACCACCAATAGGTCCTTTAGGGTCTTTAGCTCTATTAGAAGCAACTTTACCCGCTATAAGGCTAGAACCAAGCATAGCCGCAAACATTGCAACAGGATTCATTAGAATCTACTCCTAGTCTTTATCTTCTTTCCTTTAGACGTGTATATAACAAAACCAGAACGGCTCTGTGCTTTTTTCTTATATGTAGTTTTATCTACGCCAACCATGTTTCTCCTGCGTTATCTTAACGTTTTGCGAGTTAAAGCTCACCCCGTAAACTGCAGCACTATGGCTGATACATTGATTATATATCAAAAAGTATATATTTTTAAAGCTTTTTCTTTACCTTTTACTTTTATAGGTTTTAATGGTTTTAACGAAACACCACAATATTTCTCAGTTTCTTCGCCTATAAGTATGTTTACCCCTGCTTCTTTAGTAGCTGATTCTAATCTAGCAGCCGTATTCACAGCGTCCCCTATAGCTGAATAATCAAACCGTGTATCGCTACCCATATTACCAATAACGGCTTCTCCTGTATTTACGCCTACTCCTATAGCAACACCTATATCTGCTTTTATTATATTTTCTTGTATTTCTTTTGCACATTTTACGGCTATTTGTTCATGGTGTTGTAGGTCTAATGGTGCGTTAAATATTGCCATCATTGCATCGCCAATATATTTATCTACCATTCCATTGTATTTTTGTACTGCATCAGATTGTATAGTTAATGCTTTATTCATTATCTTCGTTACTTCTTCTGGCGGTAATGTTTCTGATAATGCAGTAAAACCTCTAACGTCTGTGAATAAGAAAGTACATCTTCTTTTTTCTCCACCTAGTTTTAATAAATCAGGGTCTTTTTGTAAACGTTTAACTTGTCTAGGGTCTAAATAATGTTCAAACTGTTTCTTAATTTGTTGTCTTAATTTCCATTGTTCTCTAAATCTAAGGTAAAAAGCTACGCTTCCTGTTATAAATTGACTTATTAAAGCCCATGTTACGTCTATTAAAACACCTGTTCCTATCGTATAAGCCCCGTATAAGCCCGTTAAGGCTATAGTTAGTAAAGCTAGACTTACTCCCCAAGTTATTCCTAGATAGCTTATAAACGCCCAGATAAGCCCTACAGACGCTATAAATATTAAAAGTTCTAAAGCTAATGCGTAATCAGGAATATAAGGGCTATTTTGTATAAGAATACTTTCTGCAAGTGCTGCTTGTATTTTATGTGGTTCTAACAATCCAACAGGCGTAGCGATTTGCGGCATTACCCCGTTAGCAGTAACACCTACAAATACAAACTTACCGTTTACATTCATTTCTTGTAAATCAGTTTCTTCTGTTTTTACCCAACTAACCCATTTACGACCAAGACTATCTGTTTTAACTGGTGGTATTCCCCTAACAGCTATTTCTTGAACACCGTTATCGTTAGTTGTAATTATATACGTAGGCGTATTAGTTAAACTTTTTAAAACTTGCGTACCGAAAGAAGCCGACCAACCGTTAGGATTTTTTAATAAAAGAGGAATTCGCCTAACAAGCTGGTCAACTTCAGTAGGGGCGATAGCAACGCCTTGCGTTATACTATCGTATAAATAATAGTTTTCTTTTATTCCTGAAGATTGTAAACCACCAACATCAGGTCCTTTTATAACAGTTCCTGTAGTTTTAGGATATATACCTTTACCGTTTTCAAAAGTAGCTATCACACTTGGAGCATAACCTAAACTCGCAGCAAACCTAGAATCGCCACCTAATCTATCTGCTTGTGGAAAACTTATAACCCAACCAACACCAAGAGCACCTTTACCTAATATTTCTATTTGTATATCTGCTAAACGTTCTCTAGGTAATGGGTAGCCACCTTCTCGCTCTACATCTTCTTCAGTTATGTTTAAAATAACAAAATTACCGCTAGGCTCTTGTTCTTTTATTAAAGCGTCAAAAGTTTTTAATTTAATTACTTCGGTAGGTGTGCTTTGAAATAATAAAGGAAGGGACAATAAAGGCAGTAATATAAATATAAGTTTCTTCATCCGCTGCTTTGGTTAATTGTTATAACAGAATCTCCTCCGCCATTTATTTTTATTATATTAGATACTCCGTCTTGTATCAAAATTACTGTGTACCCGTTTCCTGAGTTTAAATCTACTTGCACTGATTCGCTTACTTTTCTACGTAAACTTATAACTTGTCCTGTTACTATTGTAGTTATTTGTGTGTCTGTATCTTGACCAATTAAAGTACCCGAAATATTTACACCCGTAGCTAACGCTAATTGGTCTTCTTCTTTTTCTATAGCAAGAGCGTCTAATACATTTAATAAATCTTCTAAAAAATTAACATCAAGATAATTAATATCTAATTCTGTAAATTGTAAACTATCGTTTTCTAAAAAGTCTTCTGCTAAATAATCTATATCTAAATCATTGAAATCTAATAAATTAACTGTTTTAGTTGTAGCTGTTTCTTCTTGTACAACAGCTTCTTCTTTAGGTGGAGTAACAATTAACATATTATCAATAATATCTAAAGTTAAATCTAATATTACAGGTTTGCTAGGAGTGTTTTCCCAAACAGAAACAGTTGTAGCTTGATAAGGTTTATTTAATAAAACACTACCTGTCGCAGTTACTACTTCTATTTCACCACTAGAAAAACCAAAAGGGTCTGGTAATAAAATAATAAGGCTGCGTCCTAACTCATCTACAGTTGCTGTAAAATCAGTTCCACGGATTGCTATGTTGGCTGTGGGTGTTTTAAGTTGTATGTTTTGCTTATCTATTCTATTAAGATTACCTGTAATAAACCTAGCTGTACCAAGCCCGAAAGTAAGTGCCATTTTTGCTTTACTTGGGTCAGGGTCATAAATATATTCATCTATGAGAAGTTGTGAATGTTCGGTGAGTTTTACTACTGATTCATCTAAAAAAGTAATAGCCATACGACCATTATTTGTAATAGCTTCGTCATTACTTTGTATAGCAAATTTTAAATTAGCGTCGTAAGGTTTATCTCTTACAATTTGTGCTGAACCATTTAGCTCAGATATGTCTCCGATATCAGCAGCTTGTACTTGTTCCGCCGTCGTTTTGAATGACGCAAACAGTACCACTATTGCCAATAGATAGAATCTTGAGCCAATCATTATCTAATGTACTCGATTGTGTAATATTAAATGTTCTACTGTTACCTGCTTGGTCTAAATAAAAATAACCGCCAGCATAACCAGAACCTGTAAAGTTTACAGTATTACTATCACCGTCAACATCAACATAAGAAGTACCACCGTCATAATTTATATCAAAATCAAATTGGTTTCCATCTCCTTGTATAATCCAATCTAAATCTAACGTAGCAGCAAGAGCACTAGTGCCGTGGTCAAGAGTAAAAGTGTTTGTACTTCCTGTTACGTCTACGTTGTAATTTGAACTATCAATACCATAAGTATTAGTTGGGTCGCCTTGTATTGTGAAAGTATTACTATCTCCATCAAATTCAAAAAAGCCTGTAATACTATCTCCTAATATATCACCAAGAAATTTGTTAGTATCGCCTATTTGATTAATATCAAGAGTTAATGAAGTTCCGTCTAAATCAAGAGCTGTTAAAGTACCTGCTACAGAATTCAAACCACCGATAATGTTTCCTGAACCAAGCTGTTCTAAATCTATATTAGCGGTAGCACCTGATTGGTCTACATAAATTTCATTATCAGCCGCGTATATTGTCGATGCATTCAGCATCACAATCAGGCTTATCAATCTCAATTGTTTCATTTTTAATCTCCCAAAAACCTTTAGCATAACCTATTTTGACGATTTGTAAAACTGATTCCTCTATAGCTCTCTGCAGTGCTAAAGTTGTAGGCTCGTTTTCTGCGTCTCCTGTTTCTATTTCTACTAATTCTGTACCTGCTTCTATAAACCTAAATACATCTTGTGATTGACCATAACTATAAATTTGTTTACTTACTAAAACATCAATTAATACTTCTCCTGTAGCTATAGAAATCATACGTAAAGCAACTGTTATATTATCTATACGATATTGTTTGCTTGTACCTATTCCTAAATATCTAGCACCTATACCACCACTTTTAATATTTGTGTCATAACCAATAACAGCACCTTCCATAAGAACACCTGCAAATAATAAAGGCATGATAGGTTTTTTACCGTCTGTTTCTTCGTTTTGTTCTCTTGCAGAACGTATCAGTTGTCTTTCTTTAGTCAGGTTATCTAACCCCACCCTTTCAGCTACTCTAAAAAATTTACCACCAGATGTATGTTTTAAACTTCTAATTAATAAATGACTTGGAGCTTGGGTTAGTGCTGTACTAAATAAAGCAAATTCACTATTGCTTTTACGTTGTCCTGTTTGGTCTGTAAAACTATTAGGATATACCGCAACAACGATAGGTATTTTAGGCTGTGGTGCGTTTAATAATTCTTCAGATTGTATTTGTAAAACACTAGGTAAAGTTTTACCTTGTTGTAAATTAGTATCTACAGGAGCTAAACTACAACTAGAAAGAAAAATCGCCAATAGGCAACTGTATTTCTGTAACATTTCCATCTGCATCGGTAATAATTAAACTTATAACTCCATCTTTGATACTATATTGTATAGTGTTGCCCTCTAAGGTTAAAGTTCCTTCAGTGCTAGGAGTTTCCCCGAACAAATTTTCTACTAGTTGTCTTGATAGCTGTGCATAAATACGTGATTCAAGATTCCTAATAAATCTAGCTAATGTAGTATTTTCTTTATCTCTTTCTATTTGGTCTTGTATCGCTTTTAATTCTTCTTTGATACTCATTTTTCTATTAAATTCTTGGTTTTCAATAGTTAAATAATGCGATGAAGTATTAATACCGTTAAAAGAAGGGTTTTTAAATTTATGTGTAATAGTATCTGACCAAAGGTTTTGACAAAAAATACCTACAAACATAGCTATCCCTAAAACCATTAATATTTTAGTTATTAGTAATTTTTCTTTTTCTTCTTTCATTACAACTCCTAATGTAAAACTCTATCTTCGCTTAAATCTTCTTCTACTCTCATAACTATTTCTATAAGACCTACTATTTCTACACCATAAACAACAGCCTCCATTTCAGCCTCAGCTAAACTTCTAGCATAAATATAAGGTCCTGAATATATTTTGCCATCGTGTTTAAATTCTGTTGCGTATACTTTCATAATTAATCTTTTCTTTGGTCATCTCTATCTGCTTTTGCGATTTTATTACTATCTATAAGTTGCGGCACACCTAGTATAGTTTTAATCAAAGTATCTTGTCTTATAATTTCGTTATCTAAACTACGTATTCTATCTATCAACGCTACTAAAATACCGTGTCAAGTTTTGTTCCTAAACGTTCTTCTATAGCCGCTATTTGATTTTCAACTTTTTCATCTACGGTATCTAGTTTAGTTTCCATACCGTCTACAATACGCATAATAAGTTTATATATAAACCAACCTAACCCTATTGCTGCTGCTATGGGGAAACCAACTTCTTGAATTAAAGTAACGGCTGATTCCACTAGTAGTCACCCCAGACCTTAGTCTTTTTTCCTCCGTCATATTTAACAGCGTGTCCTTCGTCTACAAGCATTTGACAAATATCTTTGCCATCTTCTGTATAAGGTATGCCTAATATACGACCGTATTTACCTTTACCTAAAGATTTAACTTTTATACTACCACAACAAAGTTCTTTTAATCTTTCTTTTGCAGCAAGACCTAATTTCTTTTCTGCTAAATCTCTAGTTCTAGATTCTGGTGTATCTATACCTGCTAACCTAACTCTTTGTTTATGTAGCTTTACGTCAAAACCTAAATCTAATATACAATCAAATGTATCTCCATCAACGATTCTATCTAATGTTGCATTATATACAAATGCATCTGGTGCTTTTTTAGCCATTTAACATTTCCACCTTTTACGTGCTTGACGTAATCTTGAATTAGGGTTTTTAGCGGCTTTAGGAAATTTTTTCATTTGTCCTGCACTTCTAGCACAATAAGACTTTCTTCTTTTTGCTGCTTTACTTCCTTTTTTAACTTTACCCGTAACTGCCGTTTTTAGTTTACTTCCAGGATTTTTTCTTCTGTAAGCTTTTACGCCTTTCTTAGTCATACCCGCACCTGATTTGGTTTTACGGTAATTACCGCCTTTACCTGTAGTACGTCTTATAGACTTTTCTTTGCGTTTTTTAGCCACTACTTTTTCTTTTTCTTTTTATAAGCTGTTTTTGCAGAACGTTTAAAAGCTGCGGCTGTAGGTGCACCTTTTGCTCCTTTTTTACGCATTTTCTTTCCTGCTTTTTTCTTTTTATTAATATTGTAGTAAAGACCTTTTTTAACTCGTCTACCGTCTTTAGTAGTGTGATACTTACTACTAGATTTCTTTTTAGATTTCTTTTTTGCGGGCATTTTATTCTCCTATTTTTTCTTTTTCTTCATTTTCTTTTTATAGGCTTTAGCTGCTGCCTTACCTTTTTTAGTGTATGAAAATTTTTTCTTTCCTACTTTTGGCATATTATTCTCCTTGTTTTAATACTCTATCTTTCAATCTTATAGCTCTTGGACCTACTTGTATAGCCCAACGACTATCTAACATTTCAACTGCGGCTTTATCCCATTTATGTTCTTCCATCGCAGCCAAAAACTTTTTAAATTTTAATAACCTTGTTATACCTAAATTAAAACACATATTCGCCATAACTCTTTGTAAATCTTCTGGTAAATCTTTCCACCACGTCATATTCCTATCTAAATCATTTATAACGTTTTGTATATCTTTTTCAAAACACTGAGTTATTCTTTCTTCAGAAACAGGAGTATCTACGTCTTGTCCGTGTTCTGGGTCTGTTTCTAATATTAAATGACCTATACCAAAAGTTGGATAACCTAAATGGTCTAAATATATTTTATCGATACAACCTTCATCAAAAGTTAGTTCTTCTTGTAATTTTTTCATATCCATAATAGTTTCCTTTATTCTATTGTTATTGTTGTTGCCCCACCAGTTGAAACGCTTACGTTCCCTAATGCTGTCGTTCCCTGAACTCCCTTCTCTGTTCCAGAATATATATTTATCCATTTAACACCTGTCCATAATTGTAATTGGTTTGTAGAAAGATTCCAAATAACGTCTCCTGTATTAAATTTATTTACGTTTCTTTGTGTTTCGTTTACCGTCAGTGTAGCGTCAATATCTTTAGAATTTAATGATAATTCTAAAACCCTAACTAATCTATTAAACAATGAAGGGTCTACAGGTCCTATGGCTTCAGGTAGTTTTGTTTCTAATAACTTAGTCACTATCGTTTTCCATCAGGTTTAACATCTAATCTAGTCGCACCTAATCTAAAACCCATTCCTATATCGTTTACATCATCATCATTAGATTGCACTCTTAATACAGCCTGTCTACCACGTAAACGTGTATCTATTTTTGTAGTATTTGAAAAACAAGATGATGTAGAAACTGTTGTAAGGTCTTCTCCAGGAAAGTTTCTTCTTTTTAAAACAAAATCTATTTTTTGTCCTGAACTACCCGTTGCATCTGTGCCTGTAAATTTTACATCAGGTATAAGTCTACTTATATGTTGAAACTCTTCTCCTTCACCTAAATCAAAATCACTAGATTCAATAAAAACATTTTGCATAGCAGAACCATCATCATCGTTGCCTACTTCATGGTTAAAAATACAGTTTGTATTAGAAGATGTTTCATATGTAGCAATAGGTTTATCAAAAACACCTTCGTCTAACCAAGCGTTTCTAGATAATTGTCCTATAGACCACACATTTTCGTCATAGTTATAAACTAGATATCTATCTATATTGGTTGCTCCTGATGAACAATAAAACCAACCTACTTCATTAAAAGCTTTATTAGAAAAAGCAAATATTTGAAAACTTTGTGAATCATTTATATCACTAAAAACATAGTCTAAAACAGAACAAGGTAAACTTTGAACCTGACCTGTATAGGTATAAAAACCTTTTTTATCCATCCAAAACACACCCTTAGGTGTATTAACCATAGCATTAGGACCAACTAAACCTACTCCTTCATTAACTAAATTAACACCAAAAGTAAAAGGTTGTCCTACAAAAGTTAATGAATATAAAGCTGTATCTGTCCAAACTAATGTTTCTTGTCTAGCTCTAAGTGCACCTATAATTGCAGAACCTGCAGACAACCTTAAAGAACCTGCAGTATTAGTAGGTAAAGGCTCCCATTCTGTAACGTTTTCTTGGTCGCTAAACGCTATAAGCATGGGGTCTATAGTTCCTGACCTTGACGAACCAACTATAGGGTCTGCACCAAAACATATAACGTGTCTATCTATGTCACTAACTAAAACTTGTAACGCTACCGTAGGGGATAAATTAGCTCCTGATAAATCCGATAATGCTACTGCTCTATTATTAGTCCCACTGCTTTTGTCCCAATAAAAAACACCACCATTTCTACCATTAAATACTAAATCTTCACCGAAATTATCATGTGAGTAAATTCTTAGTTGGTTTGAAAACGTTAAAGAATCTGGAGAACCAAACGTGCCTTCACCCCAACCGCTTGCACCCCACCCAGTTGAAGGGACATAAACATCTAATCCAACATTAATTTGGTACGCACCTACAACAGAAGAACCACCATTTCCTGTATCTGAAGAATTTGCTAAAACTGCCGTACCTGATGTATCTTTTGCTTCTATGGTGTAACTGTTAGCGTTTACTACAGTTGCTACTTGATATTCTTGATTAAGCACAGCAGCCGTAATATTTCCACCTAATGATGATGCACCGCTAAAAGTTACATAATCATCTTTAACTGCACCGTGTGCTGTATCAGTAACAGTAATAGTAGCATCGCTATTTGCTACTTTTGCAAATGTAACGTCACCAGCAGATGTAGTTAAACGTATTGGTGTAATATCGTAATAACTAGTTCCATCCAATATGTAATATTTTTGTGTTGCACCTACACCTACATATTGTGTTCCATCTAAAGCAGTCCATGCATGCAAAGCTCTGCCGCGTGATGTAAATGTAGAATCTATTCTTTTAGCCCATCCACCTATTTTTTCAGGCAATCCTTTTCTAAAACGTATTAAATTACTATCGAACCAACCTCCCTCGTTCGCGTATGCCGTAAGTTCTTTATTAATTCCTGGTTTAAAAACAAATTTTTGTAAAGGCACTAGTCTCTCCTATATAAAAGCAGCGAAAACTATAGAACCTAGTATAAATGGATAAACCCCCCATAACAACATTTCTAATCTTTTAAATTTAGCAGAACCTTCGTCTAATCTTTTTTCGATATATTCATAACGAATAGCACATTCTCTTTCGTGTGCATTAAGTTCTGCTAATGTTTCCTTTACGGTAGGCATTACTTTTCCTTTGCTTTACCTATATTTAAAGCACACCAATCAATCACTTTATAAATTGGTTTAAACCAATGATTATCTTTAGGTGTTGGTGTAATTGCAGCTATTACTGAAGCTATAGAAATTATAGCTGTAATCCACATAATTATATTTAACCACATCATTTTATTTCTCCTCCTTAGGGATATCTTTTTTAAGAACTTCATCAGCTTCTTCTTTAGTTGTAGCGATGAAAGTATTTTGAAAAACAGTTAAAGCCGCTTCTATTTGGTCCATCTCAAAAGACAACTTAGCTTTTTTATTTCTTAAGTCGGTTATTTGATTTGCAAGATATTTTTGTTGTTCTGTCATTTCAGTTTCTAAAATTTCTTGGTCGCCTATAACAGCTTTATTTTCTTCTTTTTGCATTATTGCACCTCCTCAGGTGTTGGTTGCACATCCCAACAGTTTAAGTTGGATGCGATAGTTCGTCTTTCTCCTTCTCCTTTGAAGGGATAGACCATATGTTGTAACCAAGAAGGGAAAAGCAATAACTTTCCTACTTCTGGAGTTAGAACAAATGATTGAGCTGGTTTTAATCTTTCGCCATCTATAACTGATACTTGACCATATTGAAAAGCTATACAACCGTCTGAATGTCCGCTTTCGTTATATAGCGAATAAGTAGGTGAATTAGCTGTAGCTTTTGCACCTATTTGTGGCGGTACTTTAGTCCAAGCTGTAGTTGATATACCCATTAATGTTTTAGTGCCGTGGTCATGTATAGGGTTATAGTCTCCATCGTAACTATGTACTGACCAAGTTTCGTCTATTTCTACTCGTTTGTCATTTTTAACAGTATTACCCGCCCTACCAAAATAATTAATATACTCAGCACCAAGCTGACAGATAAAACTATTATATTCAACCATTCTTTTATCATTGTGGTCTAACAGTAACTGCTCTCCTTTATCTATTTGTCCTACTAAAGTTTTTGCTAATGATTGTTTGTTTTTATTATGTTTATACTCATCCATATAATCGTTAACATCATCAATCATTTGCTTTGGCATTTGTGTTTCTAACACATATACCGCAGGCATATTATGTACCTGAAAAGAATGTCCTTCCATACTTAACTAGGTACGTTAAAATCTTGGTCAGGTGTACTTAATGTAGGTGGGTTAGTAATAACGCTATCTACTTGACTAGCAAATACTGTGTCCCAATGTGATACAGGACATAGGGCTACTAAGTTAGCGTTAGTCCAGCTACTTTTAGCTTTTAATGTAAAATTAGCATTTCCATTTTTATCTAATTGGTTGACTTTAATACTAAAAATAGAAGTATAGTAAGTGCTATCGCCTTCACTGTCATTTTCATATTTCATTTCTATATCCCACTCATCAACTTTATTAGATGAGTTTATATAGGGTACACATTTAGTTATTGCTTTTGTTACTGCCATTTTATTCTCCTTTTATAATTAACCTTCTAAGGTCGCAACCCTAGCTTCAAGTTCTTGTATTGCTTTTACTAACACAGGCACAAGTTTTTCATATTTCATACTATATTGTTTACCATCTTCTGATAAATGTATAGTTAAGTTAGTTTTATTATTTTTATCATAACCTGCTGCTTTTTCTAATATTTCAACATCTTGTGCTTTAAACCCTATATCTAACCAATTTTCTTTATGAGTTCCATCATGTGTAATAGTATCTAAATCTATATCTGGGTTTGTATCCCAATCAATATATTTATGTCTTTTGTCCCACTTATAAGTATAGGGCTTCATTTGTTTTACAAAATCTAGACCTATATCTAAATCAGTAAAATCAGTTTTATCTCTTTCATCTGATGCTACTGATAATGCGACCTGACAATTTAACTGGTCAATACTTGAATTACCTAAAACAATTTTATTTGCTGCAGTAGTTAATTGTCCACCTGGCATACCAGATTTACCTGCTTCTTTACCTAATAATAAATTATTAGAACCGCCTGTAAGGTTAGCTCCTGCATTGTTTCCTATACAGGTATTACTAAATGCTGTTGTAGCATCTTCCATAGCATCAACACCCATAGCCGTATTGTTATCAGCAGTTGTAATATTTTGTCCTGTACGCAGTCCTACAAAGGTGTTGCTAGCACCAGTAGTTAAATCTAATCCTGCATTCCAACCAACAGCTACATTTCCACCACCAGTTGTAGCGGCGTATAGAGCTGATGTACCCATTGCTGTATTTCCTGCTCCTGTGGTATTAAATCTAAGAGAATTTATACCAACCGCAGTATTGTTAATAGCAGTGGTGTTTGCATTTAAAGCAAAAGCTCCTACAGCAGTTATTTGACCTGTAGTGTTTGACTCACCACAAGAAACTCCTACTGCAGTAGAATTATTTTGAGTATTTGCTCCTAGAGCATCTACACCCATAGCAGTATTGCCTGTTGTTGTAGTGTTAGCATCTAGAGCACCTTTACCAACTGCGGTGTTGTTTCCGCCAGTTGTGTTTGC
>VTLG01007235.1_pt1 | contig 15344 bp, 17 predicted proteins | sample 4694571 | NCBI WGS metagenome assembly VTLG01 (sample SAMN12604809, study PRJNA352737) | marine metagenome | biome: ENVO:00000447; feature: ENVO:00000209|ENVO:00000569|ENVO:01000036; material: ENVO:00002151; isolation source: viral sequences binned using virsorter ...
GGCATCTAATACAAACCTTAGCCGGTGATAACACAGATGGCTACGCAGGCGTCCCCGGTATAGGGGTCAAGAAAGCCATGAAGATCTTTGAAGAAGAAGGATATAGCTGGAAGACAGTGGTAAAAACCTTTGAAGAAAAAGATATGACTGAAGAGGATGCGTTAGTTAATGCAAGACTTGCACGTATATTAACTGTTGATGATTATGACTCAGAGAAAAAAGAACCAATCCTCTGGACTCCCGGAGCCGACTATCGAATTGACAATGCAACAGGAGCTGGACCTGAGACAGATAGAGATACAAATAAATAAACCAGAAGCGAGAAAGGAAGATATAATTACAGTATTTATGGCTTTACAGCATCAAAACTTTGTACTACAAAATTGTTTACACAAATTACTACAGAAATGGCAGGAAAAACACCCAATCGAATAGCTAGGACAGGTCGAGTCCAAGCATGGATAGACAATCCCACCAATCGTCTGCCAGTATCATGTACGATATTCAACGTCGACGATAGTATGGAGGGACCAAATGGCATCGAAGCAAGCTGGCGTTTTGTTAGCCATGCTCTACGCTTTGGAGCAGGAGTCGCAGTCCACTTGTCGGACCTTAGACCAAAAGGAACAAAAACAAATAAGGGACCTGATACACTTGTTGCAAGTGGACCAGTCTCATTCGCAAAAATCTACTCAACATTAAATGAAATTCTTAGGCGCGGGGGGACGTACCGGAATGGCGCTTGCGTTCTCCATCTTGATATTACACATCCCGATATTCTTGATTATGTCAACGTTAATAGGTCGGAACTTCCGTGGGTCAAAAGATGTGTTGACCTCACCAAAGAACAATGGACTAATACAGAAACTGGAACAAAGGAAGCAATCCTACGAGGAATTGCAAAAGGAGATATTTGGCTCAACAAAATAAAACATGACAGAAATGGAAAACGAATCAGGAGCAACGTCTGCCTTGAGGTTTATTTGCCCTCACGCGGAACTTGCCTCTTACAACATATCAATCTCGCAGCCTGTCGTATCGGCGACTTACGACCTAGTTTCCGTGAAGGCATGCAAGAACTGTGCACTCTCCATGGTAAAACAGGTGTTGGACAATCTGGCGAATATTTAGAACCAGAATTTGATAGACAGGTTGGACTAGGAATGCTTGGCTTAGCCAACTTCTTAGCTAACAATAATATTAGCTATGCCGAGTTTGGTAAGGCGCTTGAAGCATGTAACAATGCTGAGCCTTACGAAGGTTACGCAGGATTAGCAGCACGCGAGCTCTTCCTCGGCATACAAGAAGCTGCTAACATAGCAAGAGAGAACAAGATGGAACGGGCATTTGCTATAGCCCCAACTGCTAGTTGTTCTTATAGAAGTAGAGACATACATGGATTCACTTCTACACCTGAGATAGCACCACCTATTGCACGTACTGTCGATAGAGACTCAGGGGAGTTTGGTGTAGAGACAGTAGAATATGGCAACGTCGAGATCGCATCTGAAGTAGGATGGGATAATTATAAAAAAGTAGCAGATCAGATAATGATTATGCTTGACAGAACAGGATTGCTTCATGGCTATAGCTTCAACAGTTGGAGCGACATGGTGACTTACGATGAGGCATTTATAGAAGAGTGGCTTGATAGTCCACAAACTTCTCTCTATTATAGTTTGCAAGTTATGGGAGATACACAGGATAAGACAGATGCCTACGCAGCACTGGAAGATACTGCTGTTGATGACTACCTAGCAAGTATAATGAGTAACAAACCAGACGAAATTTCTTGTGATTGTCAACAATGAATCCATATATAAAGTTATTGTCCCGTAAAAGAACGTGGACACCAGTACAAACATCTAAAGGAAAACTAAAAGAAGGTGCAGAAGAAACCATCTACCGTGCTCTTGCAATACGCCATATGGAGTTACCAGTTGGCGAGTTCATTACAGAAGCACTTGATAAAGAAGTTCCCGACACTGCTAGAGCACTTCTAGAGTCGAACGTAAAAGACGAGATCAAACACGACCTCGCTCTTGGATACATCACCAACGCACTAGGCGTCGATGAAAAAGCCGAAGCTGAAGCACTGCGCTTACGTGCAGCGTGGGAACAACATCCAGACCACACAATTTGTAAGGCGTTAGTAGCAGAAAGAGCAATCTTTTTTGTATTACTACCGTTCTTTAGATTTTGTGGAGACGCAGGGTTACGTACAGTATCAGCAGACATTTCCAGAGATGAGCAAGTACACGTAGCTACAAACAGTTTAGTATGTACAGAGTTAGGATTAAAACCTAGTAAGTCTCTTGACATGTTACGTAAGGCTACTATAAACTGGGTCATGGAACCACTTAGTAAAAGTGCCGATAGATATTTGGACAAAAAATTTTGGCTTGATGCTAGTGACAGATTAATGTACGAAGGCAAAGCGCCAGAGTTCCAACAAACCAAGGCAGCTAGAATGCCTGCATTTTTTGAACACTCGAATGTCAATCTCCCTCAATACTCTTAAGCTACATAACGATAGACTTAATGAGTTAATTAAGAAGTTAGAAGACAACTTCGGGTGGAAACCTATTCACCCAAAAGAACCAATCGAATCAATTATGTACAGAGCTGGACAAGCGAGCGTGATTGATTACATAAAATCTATAGAAGACGAGGAAATTTAATTATGTGTTTCGGAGGAGGGTCACCTAGACCACCGGCTCCAGCGCCACTACCACCACCACCACCAGTGCCACCAGCACCACCAGCACCTCTACCAACTCCTGAGCCAGTAGAGAAAACAGTAAACCCACAGGTAAGAAGGGCTAAGTCTAAGAAATCTAAGGGCGAAAGTGCTCAAGGTAGTTCACAACTTAGAGTACCTTTAAAACCAAGTGTAAATACTGGAACATCTGGTCCAGCCGGAGGACTTAATCCATGATAACAGCACGTGAGAGATATGAACAATTAGCTACAGGTCGTAGAGATTTTCTAGACAAAGCAGTTGAGTGTTCTGAACTTACGTTGCCTTATCTTATTCAGGACGATCTATCGTCTAGACCAAACCACGAGTCTTTGAAAGTACCATGGCAAAGCATAGGTAGTAAGTGTGTAGTTACTCTTGCAGCAAAACTTATGCTTGCTATACTTCCTCCCCAAACCAGCTTCTTTAAGCTACAGCTACGAGAAGACAAATTGGGCGAGGAATTTACGCCAGAGGTAAGAGGAGAGTTAGACCTATCCTTCTCCAAAATGGAGAGAATGATAATGGAATATATCGCAGCCTCAAATGACAGAGTAACTATTCATCAAGCACTCAAGCATTTGATCGTTGGAGGTAACGCCCTTATATTTATGGGTAAAGATGGTCTTAAAAATTATCCACTTTCAAGATACGTTGTTTCTCGCGATGGGAACGGCAACGTTTTAGAGATAGTTACAAAAGAACTAATTAATAAAAAGGTAATGGATATTGACATCCCGGATTCATTACATAAACAAGGGATAGTAGATGAGACAAGCTCTACGGACAAGGATGACATAGAAGTATACACTTGTGTTAAATTAATTGATGGTAGGTGGGTATGGTATCAGGAAGCATTCGATAAGATTATTCCCGGTAGCCGTAGTACAGCACCTAAAAATGCAAGTCCGTGGTTAGTGCTCAGATTCAATACAGTTGACGGAGAAGATTATGGCAGAGGCAGAGTCGAGGAGTTCCTCGGAGACCTTAAAACAGTTGAGGGATTATCTCAAGCTCTTGTTGAAGGAGCAGCAGCAGCGTCGAAAGTAATATTTCTAGTCAGCCCATCATCCACAACAAAGCCACAGACTATTGCTAAGGCTGGCAATGGTGCCATTGTATCTGGACGTGCAGAAGACGTACAGGTAGTACAAGTGGGCAAGACAGCCGATTTCTCTACTGCTGCAAACATGGCTAATCAGATAGAGAAAAGATTACTCGAAGCATTCTTAGTGATGAATATAAGACAAGCTGAACGAGTAACAGCAGAGGAGGTACGACTCACTCAATTAGAACTTGAACAACAGCTAGGTGGTATATTTAGTTTGTTAACTATTGAGTTTCTAATACCTTATCTAAATCGTACATTATTAGTTTTACAACGTAGCAATGAGATACCTAAACTACCTAAAGATATAGTCAGACCTACAATCGTAGCTGGTATAAATGCATTAGGTAGAGGACAGGATAGAGAATCATTGACACAGTTTATCGGTACCATTGCACAGACTCTTGGACCAGAAGCATTGATGAAGTTTGTAGAACCACTAGAAGCAATCAAGAGATTAGCAGCAGCTCAAGGTATAGATGTATTGAATCTTATTAAGACTCAAGAACAAATAGACGGAGAGATGCAGGCACAAATGCAAGCACAAATGCAACAATCCCTAGTAAACCAAACTGGTAAACTAGCTGGCACTCCTTTAATGGATCCTTCTAAGAATCCAGCAATGGGAATGGCTATGGAAGAAGGCATGGCAGCAGACCTTGAACAACCACCTACTGACGAATAATGGCAGAAACATTATCTTATGATAACACTCCTCAAACAGAGGTTCTTTCAGCAGAAGAACAGGACTCTCTACAATTAGGAGAAAAACTGGTAGCCGAACAAGAAGGGTTACTAGCAGGAAAATATAACAGCGCAGAAGAGCTGGAAAAAGCATACTTAGAACTACAAAGTAAACTTGGAAAAGGAGAAGAAGCTGAGCAGGCAGAAGAAGAAACAGATGATTCGGAACTATCTGAAGAAGATACTCAGTATTATTTAGAAGACGGTTCTGTTAATTTTGAACAAGTTTCTACTGACTATGGCTCTGAAATGAGTAATGTGTTTCAAGAAAAAGGTATAGACCCATACGCAATCAGTAAGCGTTTCCATGAAAATGAAGGTACAATTACTGATGAAGATTACTCTCAATTAGAAGAGGCTGGGTTTTCTAAACAATTAGTTGATGCATATTTAGATGGAAGAGCAATGGAATCAGGTTATATATCTGCTAACAGTGAAGCTGAAACAGAAGTTGACATCTCACAACAAGATGTAAACAGCATACAAAACTCTGTTGGTGGCGAAAAACAATATACAAATATTGTATCTTGGGCTGCCAACAATTTACCTGAAGACCAAGTAATAGCATACGATAACTTAGTAGCTTCAGGAAATGTAGAGGGTATTAACTTAGCTCTACAAGGACTAAAAGCACAGTATGATAATGCTTTTGGTAGCGAGGGAAGAACTCTACAAGGTAGAGCACCTCGTAGTAACGACGGCGTATTTAGATCGCAGGCAGAATTAATGTCAGCTATGAATGACCCACGTTATGAAACTGATGAGGCATACAGAGATGATGTCCTCAGAAAATTAGAGAACTCGGATGTTCAGTTCTAATGAAAAAACAAACAAAAAATTCTTACAAAAAATTTGGAAAAATCGTTTCCGAGTTTAGCAGTAACTGGAAAAAAATAAAAGATACTGCTAAGAAAAAACAAAAAATTCTAGATCAATACAAATGAAAACGAGAGATTTAGACACACTACTCGAAAACGAGTATCCTTACGAACCACCTATTCAATTAATCGAAATGTCACACCACAACACCAACCCAATTTTTACACATGAAGCAGAACGTTTTAACGGCTGGGCAGCGATGCTTGGTTTTGTTGCTGCTCTTGGTGCCTACATTACCACTGGTCAGATTATCCCCGGCGTACTCTAAGCCGAGGCAAATTCCTCCATATAAGTGGAAGATGACTTGCTTTGATTTTATGCAAGCAAGGCACAAAGTTCTTCTGGATGCGGACCTTCCTATGGTGGAAAAATATAAAGTCATCCAATTTTTCCTCTCTAAAGTCGAAGAGGAATGCGACAACATACATTCAAGCTAATCACAAATGGCAGCAATCTCATTACAAAGAGACACTACTACCAACTGGGAGAAGTTTTGTAACTGGGTCACTAGCACCGACAACCGCCTATACGTAGGTTGGTTTGGTGTGCTAATGATTCCATGTTTACTAGCAGCTTCCACATGTTTCATACTCGCCTTTATCGCAGCACCGCCTGTCGATATAGATGGCATACGTGAGCCAGTTTCCGGCTCGTTATTATACGGAAACAATATTATATCAGGAGCAGTCGTCCCCTCCTCGAACGCAATCGGACTACATTTCTACCCTATATGGGAAGCCGGAACCTTAGACGAATGGTTATACAACGGTGGACCATACCAACTTATCGTCTTTCATTTTTTGATAGGCGTGCTTGCATACGCAGGCAGACAATGGGAACTATCATACAGACTAGGTATGAGACCATGGATATTTGTGGCATACACAGCTCCAGTCTCAGCAGCTCTAGCAGTATTTTTAGTGTACCCTTTCGGACAAGGGAGTTTTAGTGATGGTATGCCTCTTGGTATTTCTGGTACTTTTAACTTCATGTTTGTATTTCAGGCAGAGCACAATATCCTTATGCATCCGTTCCACATGCTCGGTGTTGCTGGGGTATTCGGTGGAGCTTTGTTCGCTGCTATGCACGGAAGTCTCGTTACTTCCTCTATTATTAAAGAAACAACAGACGATGTATCGCAGAACTATGGTTATAAGTTCGGGCAGGATGAAGAGACATATAATATTGTCGCTGCACACGGGTACTTTGGGAGACTAATTTTTCAATATGCTTCTTTCAATAATTCTCGTGCTTTACATTTCTTTCTTGGTACTTTCCCCGTGGTTGGCATATGGCTTACCTCCATGGGAATCTGCACTATGGCTTTCAACCTTAATGGTTTTAACTTCAACCAATCAGTAGTTGATGTTAATGGTAAAGTCATACCAACATGGGCAGATGTACTAAACAGAGCTAACCTTGGTTTTGAGGTTATGCACGAGCGTAACGCTCACAACTTCCCACTTGACTTAGCTTCCACCGAGTCTACTCAAGTGGCTTTATCAGCACCAACTATAGGATAATGTCAAAGAACGTAAGCCTCAAGATGGGCAAACATAAATCTCGTACCGGTGGGCTTACGGCTGCTGGCAGAAAAAAATATAATGCTGCGACTGGTTCTAACCTTAAGGCTCCACAGCCTCAAGGTGGACCTCGCAAGCGTTCCTTCTGCGCTCGGATGAGTGGAGTAAAGGGACCAATGAAAAAACCAAACGGCAAGCCTACACGTAAAGCGCTTGCTCTTCGCAAATGGAAATGTTAATCATGCCCGGACACTACGGAAAATCAAAACCAGCCAAGAAAAATGGCACAGCCAAAAAACTTATGGCTAAAAACCCTAAGATGCCTGCTAAGGTAGCTAGGGCTATTTCTAAAAACATGAAGAAAAAGTAATGGCACACAAAGGCAAAGGCTCCTGTAAAGGGGGCATGAAAAAAGGAGGAAAAAAGTATGGCAAGTAAGCGAGGCTTATATGCTAACATCCATGCCAAGAGAAAGCGCATTGCTGCTGGCTCTGGTGAAAAGATGAGAAAAGTTGGAGCTAAAGGTGCTCCTACTGCTGCTAATTTTAAGCGTGCAGCTAAAACCGCAAGGAAAAAATAATGTCACAACAATCTGAAGGGGGATGTTTCGGGAAAGCAAACGTCACTCGATATGGGTTTTATGAAGAAGAGGAAAAAAAGAAAGAAACTGATAAAGAACTTTCTGACTCTAATAACTCTGATAACTAATATCTTTATCATTTCAGGTGTCACCCGACACTGGCAGCCACGTCCGTTCATCCCTGATGGGACGCATGAATCCTAAGCATGGAACGGGGCTTAGGTATATGGAGATAGCAATGAAAGTTACTTTCGTATATCGTGGCGTTGCTTACACAAGAGTAGTCAAGTAGTTTGACCATAGGGGAGGTGCAACTCCTCCCTACTCAATTTGGCTTTTGCCCTCTAAGGAGGATACCATCAGCCGTATATACGGTGGGATAGACCACAAATCTCAATGAGTCCAATTAAGACTCGCAACTTTTTACGCGTAAGAACGATAGTTTATACCTTTAATTTTTAACCAAAAAAATGGCACAACAAAATACTGGTGCGTCTCAGGCAGCCAAGCTAACCCGTCCGGGTGCGCTGAATGGCGGTACTGACCCACGCGCTTTATATTTAAAGTTGTTCAGTGGAGAAATGTTTAAAGGATTCCAGCACAATGCAATCGCAAGAGATCTCGTTATGAAGAGAACTCTTAAGAATGGAAAATCTTTACAGTTCATCTACACTGGACACACAAAAGCCGAGTTCCACACACCCGGCAACAGCATCATGGGTAACTCCGACGGAGCACCTCCAGTTGCTGAAAAAACCATAACTTGCGACGACCTATTAATAAGCTCGGCGTTTGTATATGAGCTAGACGAAACACTAGCACACTATGAATTGAGAGGAGAAATATCTAAGAAGATTGGATATGCTCTTGCTCAGAAGTACGACAGACTTATCTTCCGTCAAATCGCGAAGGGAGCACGTCAAGCTTCAGCAATCACTAAGTCTGGATTTGCAGAACCCGGTGGTACACAAATAAGAGTAGGTACAGGTAACGCAGAAAACGCTTATGATGCATCTCTACTTGTAAACGCATTCTATGATGCTGCTGCTGCACTAGACGAAAAAGGAGTCAGCTCTGACGGACGTGTAGCCGTTCTAAACCCTCGTCAATACTACAGTCTTATCAATACTGTAAGTTCTGGTGTAATCACATCTGGTCTAATCAACCGTGACGCACAAGGAACAGCTTTACAGTCTGGACAAGGCGTAGTTGAGATCGCTGGTATTAAGATCTTCAAGTCTATGAACATTCCGTTCTTCGGACAGTACGGTACTAAGTTTGGTACTGCATCTGCAACTAACCCCGGAAAAACATCTCCCGGTAACTTAGGTAACTTTGTAGGTGAAACAGTAGAAGACGGTAGAGCTTCTGTAACAGGTATTAACGGTAACTACGGTAATGCTACTGACTTCGCTAACTCTTGCGGACTTATCTTCCAGAAGGAAGGAGCTGGAGTTGTAGAAGCTATCGGACCACAAGTTCAGGTAACATCTGGAGATGTGTCCGTGGTATACCAAGGTGATGTGATACTCGGACGTCTAGCTATGGGGGCAGATTTCTTAAACCCTGCTGCTTGCGTTGAGCTTATCGCTGGTGCTGCTACTGGATCTTCAGGTAACGCTGCATTCGGTAACCAATACCCAGCTAACGCTAACTAATTTTATTCTTTATACGGGAGCTTCGGCTCCCTTTTTTTTACTTATGACTACACCAATAGCAACCGATACCGAACTATCCGCAGTTAATTCTATCTTGGGTAGCATAGGTCAGTCACCTATCACACAGTTAAAAAATACAACAGGTGCATTAATTAGTACAAACCCAGAAATATCATTTATATATAACTTGTTAGTAGAGACTACAAAAGATGTATTAAATGAAGGGTGGCATTTTAATACGGAAGAGCATATTGAGATCACTCCAAATACTAATAAAAATATAATTATTCCTACTAACATGCTACGTTACGACATACATGATGGACAAATGTTTAGAGATACTGACGTTGTAAAAAAAGAAGGTAAACTCTATAACAAATCAGATCATACTTTTGAATTTTCAGCACCTGTATTTATTGATGCTACATATTTATATGATTTTGAAGATGTCCCATCTGCATTTCAAAGATATATTATAGCTAAAGCATCTACTAGAGCAGCTACACAGTTAGTTGGTGATGCCAACCTTGCTAGATTACTACAAAATCAAGAAGCAATAACTAGAGCAATAGTCATGGAATATGACACACAACAAGGAGACCATAGTTACTTTGGATTCCGAGATCAACAAGGCTACGACGCCTATCAACCTTACAAAGCATTAATTAGATAATGGCAAGTGTTACACAATTAGTACCTACATTAACCGGTGGTGTTTCTCAACAACCAGATGAATTGAAAATTCCGGGACAAGTTAATGTTGCAAACAATGTTTTACCTGATGTAACACATGGTTTACTTAAACGTCCCGGTGGAAAATTAATTACTTCTCTTAGTGATGGAACTAACAACTCAACTGCTAATGGTAGATGGTTTCATTATTATAGAGATGAAGACGAACAGTATATAGGTCAAGTTAGTAGACTTGGTGATATCAATATGTGGAAGTGTAGTGATGGTTCGGAGATGAATGTCAACTATACTGCTGGAAAAATTGCACACATTAGTATTGATAACGAAGGAACAGGTTATACATCTGCACCTACTATAACTATTTCTGGAGGTGGAGGTTCTAATGCTACCGCTACCGCTACTGTTAGTGGTGGAAAAATTACAGCAGTCACTATTACAAATGGAGGACTTGGTTATAATTTTCATCCAACTGTAACAGTATCAGGAGGTGGCGGTTCTAATGCCGTTTTAACAGCTTATCCAGAATTACATTTTTATTTAAAACATAGTAATGATGAAGATGTACAAACATTAACTATTAATGATTTTACATTTTTAACTAACAGAACTAAAACTGTTGCTATGGCTGATACTATAGAACCATTAAGACCTCCAGAAATATTTGTAGAATTAAAAAATAAAAAATATGCAAGTCAATATTCTTTAAATTTATTTAGTACCACAGCTACTCAAGCAGTTTCTACAGCTACTAGAATTAGTGTAGATTTAGTTAGATCTAGTAATAACTATTGTACTACTAATGGTCACATGGATACTCATCTAAACAGAGTTAATAACAGTACTAGATGTGATAGCGATGCAGGACAAGGGTCGGATGATTTAGGTCCTAATACAGGAACTAGAATTTTTGACATATCAAGTGGTATGACTTTAGTTGATAGAGATGCTGTAGGCGGTACGTTAGATGCATCAGGAGACCCACAAAGTGATACAAGCTTTAGTTATATTGTAAATGTTTACGGAAAATTATTTGGAGGAACTTACACTCAGTCAGGAACTACTGTTACTATTTCTAGTAATGGACATGGTTTATCAACTGGTAATGAAGTGTTCTTTGACTTTTTAGCTGGTAATGGTGTTGACACAACAAAGACGATAACTGTAGTAGATGCTAATACTTTTACATTTACAGCAGATGCATCAGCCACACAAAGTTCAGCAGAAAATGTAAACTATGCATTAAATAATGTACAAGGTAGAAAAGACTTATATTTTAGAATTACTAACACAGGGCAGTCTACGCCCGTAGGAAGTGGAGATAACATTCAGTATAGAACAAGGTACACAACTAACAACGACCTTCTCTATGGCGGTGAGGGATGGCAACAAGGCGATCATTTTTATGTCTTTATGAAAGATGGTTATTATAAAATAACTATTGATGAAGTTAGTACAACACAAGTACAAGCTAACTTAGGATTAGTTAGACCTACTCCAACATCCTTTGATACTAAAACTACAGTAACAACAGAAGGTATACTTGGTGATCTAAGAGCAGAGATAGTAGCTACAGGAAACTTTAATAATGTACAACAAATAGGTAATGGTTTATATATTACTAGAACCTCTAATGTGGTAAATGGAGTTGAGCAAAATTTCTTTAACGCTTCTACACCAGTAACCGAACTACTAAATATTGTAGCTGGAGAAGTGCTTGATGTAGATGATTTACCAAGACAATGTAAACATGGTTTTGTAGTAAAAGTAGCTAATAGTGCAAATGAAGAAGATGATTATTATTTAAAATTTTTTGCTAATAATGGTCTTGACGGTGAAGGAGTATGGGAAGAATGCGTAAGACCGGGAGATAAAACTAATTTTGATGCTGCTACTATGCCAATCCAATTAGTTAGATCTAACGCTACAACTTTCACAGTATCTCAAGTAGATTGGGAAGGAGCACAAGTAGGTAGCACTGTTGTTGAAGGGACTAACCCACAGGCATCCTTTGTAACTAAGACTATCAATAAAATGGTATTCTTTAGAAATAGATTAGTAATGCTTAGTGATGAGAATATAATTATGTCTCGTCCGGGAAACTTTTTTAATTTCTGGGCTAAAACTGCTACAACTTTTTCTAATGTAGACCCTATTGATTTATCATGTAGCTCTACATACCCAGCTATTGTTTTTGATGCAATACAAGTTAATACAGGTTTAGTTATATTTACAAAAAATCAACAATTTATGTTGACTACAGATAGTGATGTACTTAATCCTAACACAGCAAAAATAAACAGACTTTCTTCTTACAACTTTAATTTTAAAACAAATCCAGTTAACTTAGGAACTACTATAGGATTTTTAGATAATGCTAATAAGTATAGTAGATTTTTTGAAATGGCAAATATTAGAAGAGAAGGTGAACCACAAGTTGTTGAACAAAGTAAAGTAGTATCTCAATTATTTGAAAAAGATCTAAAAATTATATCTAATTCTAGAGAAAATGGATTGATATTATTTAGTGAAGAAGATACATCTACTTTGTACGGCTATAGATATTTTACTTCAGGCACTGAAAGAATATTACAAGCATGGTTTCAATGGACTTTAACAGGTACTGTTCGATATCATTGTATGTTAGATGATTCATTATATGTTGTAGTAAAAAATAACAACAAAGATCAGTTATTAAAATATTCTATTAAGTTAGATGACAACGGTCATTTTGTAACTGCCGGAGAAGATTACCCTGTACACTTAGATCATTGTACAAGTGTTACTACAGGTGGTGGTACTTATGATAGCTCAACTAATAAAACTACATTTCCGAAACCAACAGGATTTGAAAGTACTAATGCTATAGCAGCTTATGATACTGATAGCTCAGGGTCTGGAAACTTTACAAACTTAGGTAGATTTGCAGACGCAGTTATTAATAATTCTACTGGTAATATAGAGATAACTGGAAATTGGTCTGGAGAGACATTTCTTGTTGGATATCAATTTGAGATGGAAGTTCAATTACCTAAAATATTTTTTACTTATCAAGCTGGTAGCGCTACAAGAAAAGATACAAGATCTGATTTAATAATACATAGAGTTCAATTTAATTTTGGAAAAGTTGGATTATATAAAATGGAAGTAGATAGAATCGGAGCGAATAAACCTTTATTTACACAAGAAGTAGAATCTACAATAGCAGATGCTTATGCTGCAAATAACATAGGTTTTGTACCAGACTTACAAGGAATAGTACCTTGTTATGAAAGAAATAAAAACTTAGTAATTACTGTAAAATCTAAACACCCCTCACCCGCTACAATAGTTTCTTATCAGTGGGAAGGAAAATACACTAACAACAATTACACTCGTGTTTAACGTCACCCTTACCGAACAAGAAATACGTATATACATACAATGGTTAAAAAAGAACCGCATGTATAAAGGTATGAATATCCCCCTAGGTAATCCTTGGGAATCTTGGATGCAAGATACCATAGATAAATTACAACACACATTAGATGAATAAATTTATCCACCCAATAACACCGGAAGCTGCATTACATGTGGCTTCCAATCTTTTACCAGATGATTACAGAGAAGTAGCAGAAGGTCATGGACATGACCCATTGGTAGCGATCCCTGCATGTTCTTTGATAGGTGATACTGTATACTTTACAGCACCTAATGATAAAATAGCTGGAATAGCTGGAGTACAAAAAGATGGCAAAATCTGGATGCTATGTACACCAGAAATCCTTAAGTATCCTCATACGTTTGCTAAACAAGCAAAGTACTATGTGGAAAGTAGACAAGAGAAGTTGCTTTGGAACATCGTTGATAAACGAAACAAAGTTCATATTAAACTTCTTAGATTCCTAGGGTTCAAATTTCTAAGGGAAGTAAAATACGGACCTAATCAATTATCATTTATGGAGTTTTGCCGTGGCAATATCAGCTATACTCGGAGCGGGTAAGGCTATTCTCGGTGGCATTGGTCAAGCCCAAGCTATTAAAGCTGAGAATCGAAGAAGAATAAGAGAGTATGAGCGTGCGCTAGAAATACGTAAACGTAACTGGTTTCAGCAACTCTCTGTTTATAGCGCTAAAGTTAACAAATATAATATTGATCTAAACGAAAACGACCTAGCTGCACAACGAGGTTACGCTAAAGCACAAGCTAGTTTACGCGCATTAGGTGGTCAAGTAACAGCGCAAAATGAAAAAAAGTTTAGAGAACTTGTATCAAAAAAATTAGGAAGACGTAGAGCTAGTGGTCAAACTGGTAGGTCAGTTAGAAGAGGTGAAACTCTTGATATGGCTTCTTATGGTAGATATACTGGTAGACAAGCTTATGCTATCTCTATGGCTAGAGAAAGATTTAAAGAAAATGTAGAAGGCATTAGGAGAAAACAAGTCAGTTCTCGTAGACAACTATTTTCTCAAGTAGCATTTAACCCCGTACCTTCTATGGCTCCAAATCCTCCAGAACTAAGAAGTACAGGTATGGTTATGATGAATGCTATGTTAGGTGCAGCAGGTTCTTTAGCAAGTGGTTTTGGTGGTCAAGATATGGGAGCACCTATTGGTGATGATATGTCAGCTTTTGGCACATCGTTTGATGTAAATTATGACTTTGCATCGGACGGTATAGGCATGGGTTCATTTATGGGAGACTTTGGAGGTGCTGGTTCGTTCACTCCTTTCGATATGAATGTAAACTCATTTCCTGATTTTAACTCTTCAGGTTCTATATTTGGTAGTGATATGTATGGATTTTAAATTATGACAGACTCATTTCAAGGTGGTTCCTTTGAAGCCGAAAGATCCGAAGATTATGTAGCTCCTTTAATCAATAGCTATCAAGAAATTAATCAAGGGATGAATAATTACTGGTCACAAGAACTAAGTAATTATAAATATGCAGCACAAGATGCTGGTAAAGATATGATGCTACTAGCCAATATGTCTGGAACTCTCAGCGAGTTTTTCAAAGAACGTGAAGATCAAAAACGAGAGGAAGACATTGCTAAAGGTTATGAGTGGTATTATGAAAATGGTTTTAGCGACCAAGAGGTTAACGCTTATAGAGAAGCTAAAGCTGGTATTATAGAAGATGGTATAGCTATAGATGAAGCTGCTTCTTCATGGATATCTAATGGTGGTGACATCTGGACTTCTGAAGAGTTCAGAAAAATGAACCCAGCTATGAAACAAGGAGCTGTAACAGCCTATGCTAGATCAAGACTTGCAGAATATAATCCTAAAGGTGACCCTAGATTAAAAGGGGCTACAACTTACGAGGAATATAAAGCTGCTGAAGCTGTATATAATAGAGAATTTTTTAGAAAGTTTAAAGGTATAAACCCAATACTTTTACAAGAAGAGGGTATATATGAAAAACAACGCGACACAC
>VTLG01006412.1_pt1 | contig 15338 bp, 18 predicted proteins | sample 4694571 | NCBI WGS metagenome assembly VTLG01 (sample SAMN12604809, study PRJNA352737) | marine metagenome | biome: ENVO:00000447; feature: ENVO:00000209|ENVO:00000569|ENVO:01000036; material: ENVO:00002151; isolation source: viral sequences binned using virsorter ...
TTATATCGCCATCCATGATTGGTGTGGTAGGATAATTATCTCTGTAAGTATTTCTAGCTTCCTCTACAAACTCGTTGATTGCAAGTATCTTACCACCTGCAAGTCTATAACCTGTGGATGAACCTCCACCACCAGCGAAAGTAGATATGACTGTAAACTTGTTTAAAGCTTCTCCAGCATATACGTCTTTCATTAAGTAAGGTTTATACTTCATACTACCATCCCATGTAACCTTTAAATAAACAACCTGCAATAACTATAATCGCAACTAAAATACCTGGTATAATAGCTGCAGGGTGCATACGTGTCATTATATCTTCATTATCTTTTTCTATTTGTTCTATTTCTTTTTTGTTCATATCATAAACTCGTTAAGTGTTGCACCAGTTGGTTTAGGCCAATCTCTAACCATGTCCATTACTCTAGTTCTACCTTTGTAATTAATCTTATTATTATTTAGCAGTCTTTCAAACAACACATTTATTTTTGAATCTAACTGTAAGTTTAAATGTTTCTTAACATCTTTGTCAAGATTAAAAGCAGTTCTTACATGATGTTTTTGATAAGGTTGATTTAACTGATACCAATCCATACTATAAAAATAATCTTTCACATTCATTCTTAGATATGGTGTAATAAATTTTTTATTATACATATCCGAAACTTTTTTATGCATTTTATATCCAGCTGCATTTTCTGGTAAAAAGTATTGATCTCTAAACTCATCAAACTTTTCTTTTGTGTGTTTATAATGGATGTTTGCTTTTTTACTTACTCCATAATAACCATCTGCTGCCCAACCAGAGAGTACATAAGTCTCTGCAATCTTTGGGTACACATGTAAAAAAGGATACACACATTCATAATGGGTTTTCTTTTTACATCCTAAACTTACCAACTTGTAAAAGTCTTCTTCAAGTTTTGTAGTATCTATTATAGTTCCTACAAATGCCCAATTGTGATTCTTTGCAATCTCTTTAGCCTTATTATAATCATATGAGGGTTCATTGTCAAGGCAAAAAGAATATGCCGTTATAGTCTTTCCTAGTCTCTCAGCCGCCAATGCAACTGATATACTATCTACCCCACCAGACAATAATACTGCTACATTCTGATCTGGTGTTGTTTGTTCTATGTTTTCAACTAATAGTTTATCTATCATACAAAAAATTCATCTAGGGTACCCTGGGTACCATAAGTTCTATCCACATTCCATTTAATTTTTTCAGTAATATAATGTAGGGGTTCAATAAAAGACTTTTCAAATTGTGTTTCATAATCAACCGCAAACTGTATTTCTTTTGGTAAAGTTGTAATAAATGAAATACTAGATGATTGAAATATGTTTGGTAATTGCATATGTAAAAATTTAATCTTATCACCCTCTTGTATAAATGGGTATTTGTGTGATAGTTTGTTTTTCTTAACTAGATGATTGTATAATATAGCACCTTTGACATGTATTGGTGCTCCCTTTTTAAATAGGTTGTGTGATTCAGTCCACTTCTCTAGACCGTTTACACTTCTAGGATATGCCACATCTTCTGGTGGCAATGTTAGAAACTCTTTTCTAAAATCTTGAATAAAAGTATTTAATTCTTTTTCATCACCATCCATAATGATACGTAATGCTTGTTTAATTTTTTCACGACAAGGTGCTGGTGTTGATGACTTGACTGCTTCTATTCCCATAATCTTTAGTTTAGGTTCTTGATAACGAACACCTTCAACGTCATGTGCATTTAAAATATATCTTTTCTTTGCTGTCCATATACCTTTGTCTGCAATTACTTCACGTTTCATTTGCATTTTTTGATCGTATGCATGAGTATAATCAGCAAGTTCTTGATATGCACTATTAATAAATGGTTCAATCTTTTCTTTTGCAATAGTGTCAAGAAAGTCAACAGGTGATTTAGGTTTAAACTTTTCAATCAGTTCATCAAAACGTATATAAACTGAATCAGTATCAGAGGCAATAACATAATCAGCATCTTTTGTTTTCAACAAGTCATTCATATATTCGTTTATCTTATGTTCAATCCAACGAATAGATAACTGACCAGAGGTAGTAATCGCTTCTGCCATAGGTAGATTGTAATATCTAAACCAGTTGTTACCAATCGCACCATATGCTGAGTTAAGTGAAATCTTTCTTGCCATTTGTATGTTATCAAATTTAGATATCATCTTTAGCAATTTTGGATTTTTAGTTTTTTCATATTCTTGTTTAGCATCTAACATTGCTCGTTTGTATTTGACTCTATCGTCATACATTGTTTGCATCATTTCAGGTAAGAAACCTTTTTTATCAGTTCTAAACAAAGCACCATTTGGTGTCATAGTTGTATCTTTTAAAATAGAAGTATCAACTTTCTTTTCTAACATCTTATCTACATTCATGTTAGGTACAGTCTTTTCACTCTTTAATGTTTCTGGTGAAATATTATATTGCATGATTAAATGTGGATACAAACTATTTAAGTCAAACGACACAACCCATTTGTGTTCACCAACCTGTGGGTCTTTCACATATGCACCTTCATACTTATCAGATTTTTCTTTGTTAGTCTTTTGTGGTATTACAATCTTTTTATCCATTAAATAATTGTGTATTAGAATATCCCAATAACGAACCGTACCAAGAACATCAACATAATTTACTTTTGCTTCGTATGCCATGGTTAAACATAGTTCGATTAGTTTCATCTTATCTTCTAGTTGGTCAACTATCTCAACGTCTTTAATATTATAATCAATAAAAGATTGAAAATCATTTGTGTACCAATCTCTAAATGTATCATGTGGATTTTCATCTTTTTTGATACCAAGTTCTACACTAGCGATATGATCTAGTTTATAACTTTCTTGATTGGTGTATGTAAATTTTCTATACAGATCATAATAGTCAAGAGCCGCAACACCTTGTATTTCATATACTTGATGTTGTCTACCCATTTGATATATTGTTTTAGATAATACTGATCGCCATGGTGATAAGTCTTTTAAAGTTTCTTCACCCATTATTCTTTTAATACGATTACACAAATAAGGTATATCAAAAAACTCTGTATTCCAACCAGTAATAACATCTGGTTGATTTACTTTCCAAAACTTTAGAAACTCTGTAAGTAATTCATATTCATTATCACATTCAATATACACAACATCTTTTCTATCCGTCTTATACTTACCCACACCCCAAACAAATATTTGTTTATTCTGCTGGTTCTTAATTGTAATAGATAACATTTCCTCAGCTGCATCTTTTACATTTGGGAAACCATTTTCACAAGCGACTTCAATATCAATTGTAATAATTAATACTTCATCCATATTCCAATCAAGATTAGGATATTGTTCGTATAGATAATTAAATTGAAAGTTGGTATTACCATATACCAAATGAGGTTGATCTTCGTATTGTTGAACCCAATTCTTAGCTTCTTTTATAGTTTCATGTTTGACTGGCATCACATATTTGCCATCAAGAGTTTTATATTTTGTTTCTCTCATGACGGGGCAAAACATCGTAGGCGAATACTTAACCCTACGATTAATACGTTCACCATTAACAACTTCTCTTAATAGAAGGTTGTTTCCCCATTGTATAATATTTGTATAAAATTTATTCATCAATTCACATAACTGGTTTTGAAAACCACACAGGTTCTTAAATCATGACATATTCTTGATACAGGCATTGCTTGATGTGGCAATGATGCTGTAAAACATATTAGTCTATTTCCTTTATAGTTTATTAGAGTCCCTTTGTCAAGGGTCTCATCGTAAATAGTTGTGCCGCCACCAAAGTTTACATTCCATTTTAAATTAGGATAGTAAATAAAAGTAACATCACCATCATCTTTATGTATTGATGGTTCAACCCCAGGTGTGTGTGCATTTAAATAACATCTTTTAATTTTAACTTTTGGTAGTTCTCTATGATTTTCAATTTGTTCCCACAATGGTAGTAAATATTCAAAACCACTTTTATCTATTTCTTCTACCGTTTCACCACAATATAAATGCCAATGTCTTGATGGAATATCTTTGTTTGCCTTATAATGCCAAGACCATTTTGTATCTGTATTATGAATACTGTCATCTACTAAGTGAGCTAAATGAAACTCTAATATATCATCTATAACTTTTATCATTTTAAAAAAAACATATCACAACCAAAATTTTCTCTTTGTCTTGATAGATATGCCTCATATCCTTTCGATTTAAAATCATCTATTACCTCAATTATGTCAAACATTTTTTCCTCTGGTTTTGGGGAAAGTAAATGTGCCCTAATATGAAAACATCTTATTGGTATATTATGATCTAATATCTCTCTACAAGTATCATACCATACACCCCAAGTATCTGCTTTTACTAAGTCAGGTAAACCATAATGTCTAATCATGGTTCTTAAATTTTGTGTCTCAACGTTTACATATTGTTGTTTATCATCCTCGTATAATGGATTTAACGAACTAATAAAGTGTGGTTCTAAACTATATTCTCTACCATATGGTCGATTACCATATCCTATTCTATTTTCTATTTCTGGTACTGGGTTAAAATAAAATGGCATCGTGCCATTGTCTTTAGCATAAGATACATTATGAAATTGCATCTGTGGTTTAAATGACCAAGTTTCAGTATCCCACCATTGTTTTGATTCGGGTGAACCATCGAAACAATGAAACTTTAAATTAGGATTATCTGTTGCCATTGCGATTTCCATATCGCAATCTCTTGATACCCCAATACTATAAACTAAAGAATATTTTTTAATTTCTTTTCTAGGAAAACGATACCTACCATATTCCTCAAATGGAATATATGTTAGATGATCTTCCTCTATCAGTCTTAATTGTTTTTTAAGTTGTGGTAGATTATCGAAGAATTGATTTTGTTGTATTGCCATCACTTGAGTCTTTCGACTTTCCAATATTATATTTTGTTTCTAAAGTCCAATCGTTTTTTTCTTTAAATGCTATAATTTTAATTTGACTTAACGGAGCGATAGGTTCTAATTGACCTAGTACTGATACCAAACCCCAATCTGAAAGTAATGATGCAATACGATTTCTACGACCTATATCATTTTCAGACAAGTTTGTTTCCTTGCCGTCTAATGCAAATAGCTCTTTGAAATGTACTATGTAATACTTGCCTTGTTTGTGAAGTATATGACAAGATTGATATAATTTTTTTTCTTTTCTTGATGCAACACCGATACGTGAAAGTGTTTCTCTCACTTTAAGGAAATCATCAGGTTGCTTTAGTGTAATTTCGAGCATGTTATCTCTCGACCACTTAACGTTTTCCATGTTTACCACCCTTATTCAATTTATCTTTTATTGTTTTAATTTGTTCATTGTTTAATATGCTAAGAGCAGATTTTGCCTTTTCATTGTTATAACCATAATACTCTTTTACACACTCTAAGTTTTTGGACTTACTAGATCGCAACCAAGGTGCAAATCTTTTACGTGTCCTTAAACTATTTAGTAAAAAGTCATATTGTAACTTTTTATCTAGATGATGATTACGATTCATTTCATTTACTAACTGAATTGTATCACCAAAGGGAGCCAAACATTTGTTAACAACATACGCTGGATATTTTTTCTCCCACATTATATCTCCACTATCCATGAGGTTATTTTTACCATAGTTAATAGTGTTTAGATAATCTTTTAATTCGTACATAATAAATTCCTTACAAACTTACGACCATTCATATTGAAAGATTTAGGCTTAAGTTTTTTCGCATTTTCTATTGCTGTTCCTAATGTAGAAGTATTTAGATTATCATACATTAAAACTTTCCCATTGTCAACCTTTTCATATCTTTCAGCTCTAAATTGTTCCTCATTGCTAATCACATTACCTTGCTCATCATATATTGATGGCGAGTTTCTTGGTATTGGGTTTGGTATCATGACCGCAGGTGTTTTAGTTATGTTGACATCTAAGAAAGTTCCAGCACCAAAGTTACTAACAGAGACTTCATGACTTGCTAAAAGTTTTCTATATCCGTCAGTTTGTTTTCTTTTTTCAATATAACAGTTTTGTTTTCTTAGTTTATTAATTAATTCTTCTGGTGTTTTGTTACCAACTATAAATGTAAACTTACCACCTATTTGTTTTTTTAAATCTAATGCGATATTGTAAATGTTTTCTGTATATGGAAACCAATCACCAAATGCAAATAAGATACCTTCTCTTTTTGTTTCATAATTAAATGGTGATGTTGAATATCCATCGGTATATAAAAATGGAACATCTATGATAGGGTTATGAATAATATCTTTAGTATCTATAAAATTTCTATCGGTATGAAAAATTATACCATCATAATATTTGTTTAGTATACCTGCATGGAACCAACCATCATCTGGGTTTGCCCAAGGCAAATCTCTATCTAACGAATATATTTTTTTATTACGAGACTTTGCATCTTCTAATATATCTACGATGCCCCCATGTTTAGTCATGTCCTTATTAAAGTGTGGATGCCAACCATATCTACCAAAAGGAAATCCCTCTGTAATAAGAATGTCTGGGTCGTATTCTAGATAATCAAAAAGTAAATCATTCCAAGTATCACCAAAGAACTCTGTATCTTTACCTTGGCCATTAAAAGGTTTTGTAATTATTAATCTATTAAGGTTATCTACAGCATCAGCAAAAGCATTTACTCTAGCGTGATGGCCTTTGCCAAAATTACTTTGTACGATGAATAGCGTTTTCATTTTGTATCATATCCAATACATGCGTTACTCTTTTAGCATGTTCAAAGTTTGTAATAGGTTCAATATCATCATGACAATAAGAAATAAATTTTGATAAAGATATATCTAAAAGATTATCTTCACCCTCAAAATCAATTATAGTATCGTCAGCAAAAATTTTTACTTGTCTAATCTTTTCATTATAATACCATCCAACTTGTAATTGTGCTGTCTTACCATTCATGTATGTTAAATCAATTGTAACATAATCAGGTTGAGATTTTTTAGAAATATGGTATGGTGTTTTTTGTATAAAAATTGGTATATCATCCATCAAATAATCTAGTATCGATATGTCATGTGGTGCTAAATGTATAATAGGATTAATATCTTCTTGCACTCTACCCCAATTTAATCTTCTAGATTCTATGTGTGAAATATTTTTAACAGTTTTCTTTATGTAATTTAGTTTAGGACTATTTAAAAATAAATGCCCACACATAAATTTACCCTTAGTTTTTTTAAGAACAGTCTCTATTTCTTCACACTCTTTCATATTAATAAATGAAGGTTTTTCTACTAAAACATTTTTACCTAGTTCTAGCATTGTCTTAGTTATGTCTTTGTGAGTTCGAGCAGGTGTAGAGATAATCACATTTTTAGATTTTATTTTTGTGATGTCATTATCAATATCAATAGTTTCTACCTCTAAATTTTTACTCTTTAGTAGAGAAACTATTTTACTTCCCCAATAACCTATACCAATAACTGCAATCATAATATACTACTTTGTGCTTACATCAAAATTTTTATCACCCATACTTTCAAAAACTGGTAGTTTGTGAATATCTGGGTACCAATCCCAATCTCTTCTAATTGGTTTTTTATCTTTTACCTTTTCGAAATTTCTTAATCCTAGTTTTGCTTTATGTGGTGTCATGTAATAGTGATAACCAAAAGTATCTATACGTTGTTGATTCCAACATACATTTGATCTTTGTCTACCATCATAACACATTATCCTTAATAGTTCAGCATCTTCTTTATTATCTAAAAGAATCATTCCACCTCTATCTGTACTTAAATGTTTTCTGTAAAAGAAACTTAAACACATTCTGGTGCCTGGTTCATAACCATTTCTTTTCCAATAAACAGCTGCATCAATTGTTTCTTTTGTTAGATAATAATATTCGTGCCAACGAATATCGCCCCATTGAAAACGCCAACCATTTTTAATTAACATGTTTGGTACAGATATGTAAGTATTGAATGGAACCTTTATAGAACGAACTTCGTTACCTTGCTTTTGTTTTTCTAATCTTAAACAAAGCTCGAGAGCATTTGTGCAACAATCTGTGGCAACCGCATATGGGGCACCAAAGAATTCTGCTATCTTGCTTTCAAATTCTGTTACGACATGCCATTCGTTTTTCATACCTAGACCTGTTCGTAAGAATTCGTTTGTGTCGGAGTCGACTTTATTCTCATACATCGTAACATGTATTTATCCTATTTAAACTTTACCTGAGACATTAATTCAGTCATACAAGCAAGCATATTAATCTCTTGGTCTGCGACAAAAGCTGACTTGTATTGATAATCTGCGATAATTACAACTGCATGTGGTATTGTGCTATGATCTAAATTGTCATATAAAGAATTATAAATTGTTCTAAAAATTCTTGATGGGTCATTATCTAAATTGTTAACAATCCACTTACGAACATTTGTAAATTCTTTTGCTTTCATAAAACTAACAAGCTCTTTTATATTTTCGCTTGAAAGGTTTACAAGTATACCTGCATCTATTTGACCAGATGTTGAATACCTTTGTAATTCATTTAAACATCTTCGCCAGTCGGGGAAATACTTATTAATTAATTCAGCAATAGCTTTAGGTTCAAATTTAATTTGTTCTTGACCAAGAATATCTTGCACTCTTTTGAAAAAAGATTCTGCAAGTTTAACTCTCTCACCATTACGTATTGTAAAATCAATATTAGAACATCTAGATTGTAAAGGTTCAATTAATCTATTCTTGTAATTACAAGTAAGAATAAAACCACAGTTCTTATGAAACTCTTCCATAAATCCACGTAAGGCCGGCTGAGTTGATTGAGGATTAAGGTAATCTGCCTCGTCTAGTATGATATACTTTCTACCACCTTCCAACGATACAGTTGATGCAAAGTTTTTAATCTTTGTTCTTAATACATCGATACCAGATTCCTCTGAACCATTTATTAACATCCACGTACTACCAATCTCTTCCACCATTGCTTTTGCAATAGTAGTCTTACCAGTTCCAGCAGAACCAGATAAAATTAGATTGGGAATATGTTTGTCTTTAACAAACTCTGAAAATGATTTTTTTAATTCACTAGGTAGAATACAATCATCTACTGTCTTTGGTCGATACTTCTCGACCCATAGAAATGTTTCCATAATTACGCCTCATATGTTGATTCAGGTTCTAATGCAATCCAATATTCTACATTCTTGTTTGAGTTTTTAAAGTTACTGATATTTTTTTGTGATATTGTTATATCATATGTACCAGGTAACAGTTTTAAATTCTCAACTTTAAAGTAAAACTTAAACGATTTAGCATCAGAATCACACTCCACATCGATAGCGTAATTGTTAGCTGTGGTATTCTTCTTATCAAACACCATTAACGATACACCAGCATCTGTTTTTTCAAGAACCATATCGGGTGCTTGAACGACACTAGCTGCACGTTTTAGTTTTTCTATGTCTTCACTTGCTAAAGTTAGCTTGACATCTTCACTTGGCATTGTAATCATCTTACTAGGACTTGTTACAACACTAGGGTCTGAATACCAATATTTGAGAGTTGCCTTAGAACCCTCATCTTTCATTGTCATATATTGTTCTTGAAAATCAAGAACAGGTTCAGCAAATAGAGATAACGATGATAAAAATTCATTCAAATCATATATTGCTACCTCTCTAGGAAACGTTTCAGTAACGTCTGCCTTTGCCACAATATTTTTCATTGCTGACATTGTGGTCATGATGTTACCTTCTTTGATAACTAAATTTTGATTTATGCTACCAAAGTTTTTAAGTACACCAATTGTCTCATTGCTTAGTTTCATGTTCACTTTCTCCATTATCTTTATCTTCACTCGACATTAACAGTATAATATAATGCATTGCTTTTAGCAAGTCTTTTCTGTTTCTGCCATTCTTTTTACCATACCTTGCAAGATATTTAATTGCATTGGCCTGACAAAAATCTTTATCAATTCCAAGTTGCCTTAGCAAATCTTGTACTTGAATCTTACCATCTTTACCAACACTATAATGTTGGTTGTATGTACCTTCAATATAATCTTTAAGTTCTTTAAAAATTTTCTCTTCGTTATATTTCATAATCAATGCCTACTTCAATTACAGGCGACTCATCTAAATAATTTTGTGGTGGTGATGTTGTAATCATATTGTAACTAGGATATATTATTAGTACACCTGGTTCTGTTGTTACAGATTCAAAGTTATCTGGTCTTAAAGGATGGTCGTGTAGTTCAACAGAGTTCCATTGAAAATCAAATTTGTTACCACCATCTGTAAACAGTAATGCTTTTATTTTATGATTGTATTCTTTACTTGCTTCAATACCTGGTTGAAATAATCTAAAATCTATCTTTAATTGTTTTTCTATTCCATAACATTTTTTTAAAAACGTTTTACCTATTTGTTTAAATATATTATTTAAATTATCTCTAAATTGTTCATCGGGGTTTTCTATACCCTGCTCTATCTCTTCAATAATTTCTTTTGGAAACTCAACACGCATCATAGGACAAGCAATTTTATTTCTTAACTCAATTGCTAGACCTTTGTTAGTCTCTTGATGTTGTCTTTTTAATTCTTCTTCTTTATTAAGTCTATTGGTTTCTTCTTCGTTGAGTTTGGCTTGTCCACCATCTTTTAAACCTCCAGGCTCTAAATCAAATACTTTTACCATAATTTAAATCTCTCTAACTTCTCTAATATTTTTTTGATAGGTTCATAAACTTGCCATATCTCTTTTATATGTCTATCAAGTTTCTTTTCAAGTTTATCTAATTTCTTTTCTATTCTATCCAACTGTTCATTCATTATATTAAGCCTAAGATACAACAAAAGAGGCCTCTTTGTCAAGGCCTCTTTTATCTTTTTTGAGGTTATATTACTTTACAGTAATTTTTTTTAGTTTCATTGCCTCTGGTACGATTCTTTCCATAGACACTTTCAATAGACCGTCTTTTAATTCAGCCCCATTTACTTTTACATCTTTTGCAATTGTAAATTGTTTTTTAAAGTATCTCTTTGATATACCTTTATGCAATACACCGAGCGTGTCTTCTTCTTTATCGCTCTTGTCTTTAACAGACTCGATGGTTAATATACCATTCTCAACTTCAACTGTAATGTCTTTTTTACTGAAACCTGCTAATGCGATTTCTACATTATAGTTATTATTGTCAGTTTTGACGATATTGTATGGTGGATAATTACTTGGCGCCATACTTACCATTGAATCAAAGTGGTCGAACATGTCATCGAACCCTACTGAGAATGGTCTTAATTGATTGAATATGCTTAGATTGGTCATGATTAGTACCTCCTTATATTAAGCAAAGTTTAATTTTGACACCTCTTATGAGCATGTCATAGTTATTTATATGGGGATTGACCTCTAAAAAGTCAACCCCCAAAATAAATTTTATATTGCTGTGTCGACCTCTTCTTCTTTTTCGTCTTCTTCGACCTTAGTTTGGTCGTCAGCGTCTAAAGAGTCAACTGTAACTCCAGCATCAATCTTAGTATAAAGGTTTAAGAATGATTCCTTAGTATCATCATCGAACCTTGCAACACACAACTCAATTGATTTCATTTTATCGCCAAAGATAGAAAATGCTTTGACAATGTGGTCAAGTCTTCTAGTTGATATCAACTCATCAACTCCACCATCATAGAAAGTTTTTCTGATAACCTCTGCCCAAGTACATAGGTTCTCGGCAAACTTCTTATCAGACTTACCATATTTTTCCATAGAACCAAGAATAATTTTCTCTTCTACTTTTTTAGAAGCATATGGTTGTTCGATTGTAACGGCAAATCTTTCAAGAAACGCTTCGTTCAAAACGTTAGTACCGATGAACCTACCGTCCTCAGAACCTTTACCTTTAGTATTCGCTGTTGCGATAATGTTAAATCCAGCTTTTGGTGTAATCCATTTATTTACTTTTTTAAGATAAACACCTTTACCTTCTAAGACTGGTTGTAAACACATAAGTTTGTTAGAACCTAAATCGCACTCATCAAGAAGAAGAGTACAACCCTTTTCCATTGCTTCGATGATTGGACCAGGAACAAACTTAGTCTCACCATTAACAAGTCTGAAACCACCAAGTAAATCATCCTCATCGGTCTCGATTGTAATGTTAACTCTGATTAAGTCTTTTTTGGCAGCTGCGTGAACTTGCTCGACCATAAGAGTTTTACCGTTACCAGATAGACCAGTAATAAAAATCGGATAAAACATACCAGACTTAACAACCTGATTGATTGTAGAGTAATGACCCCAAGGTACGAACCCTTGAAACTTACTAGGAACTAAAGACTCCATACCAGAGTTTGTAGCGATTAAATTAACTGACATTGCATTATCAGTATTATTAGAAACTGCCGCACTAGCAACTGTCTCAGTTTTCGCTTCGGCGTTATCTGATGGCAATTTGTATTTACCATGACCTACTTTGTAAGCAGGTTTCTTGAACCAACTAGGATTTGAGAATCCATTGTCAGCTGCAAACTCATTGATCTCGTTCCTACCAACGATTGCACCGACTCCGAAATGTTTCGAAGCAGCATCAACGAATTTTTGTTTATTGGGTGTTAACATAATATAACCTCTCTTGTTTGTATTGTTTGTTTTCTCACCTTATATACTAATAATAAAGGGTAACGTGGTGGATTGTCAACCAAATAATATGGTCAATTAACCAAGTAATATCAATCATTTACGCCACCATCTTTATGAATTTATTGAGTAATTGTCTGTTTACTGTCTTAGAACCACTAGATTTCATGAAAGCTCTTGCGATCTGATTCGGCTTCGCACCTTCTTTGATTTCTAGAACCTCATCTTCAGCACTATCTACTGGGCCTCTTGGTAAGATATAATACTCATCATAACCTTGAGATTTACAGACTAATACTTTTTCTTTTTTAAGTTGTTTTTGAGCATCCAAAATCTTTTGCTCGTCTCTACCTCTAGACCAACCCATTTTTCTACACATATTGTCAACGTTAACTCTACCATGTTTACCTCTACCATCGATAAAGAATCCAACGATATTAATATCTGGTACTTGTTTTTTCAACAACTCTAAAAGATTTTTAGTTTGATTTATTCTAGAGTAGTATTGACCCTTAGCATTAATATGTGTAATGTATCTTTTTTTATCTTTGTAAACGATATCAGAATCATAATTAGTTGATACGGCATGAATACCATCACCAAGATAACTATTTTTTTCACTAGGATAATCATAGTAATATTCAGCAGAATGACTATCGCCATCAGTTAAGAATATCACATTAGTTTTTTGTACTCTAGTTTTTTCTTGAAAGTTTTCGATAACGTCAGCTGCACAAAGTATAGCATGATTAAGTGGTGTACCACCTAAATTATATTTGTCCATAACATATTCAACATTTAAATATGGTAGGTCTCTGTTTGATCTGTAACCAGTCCATGAATAAGTCATCTTCATTAAATGCTTAATCATTTTTTCTTGTTCTAATTTAGTCATATTAGAACTAAACCATTCAATCAATTTAGTCTCTTCGATACATGCATCACCAAGAACTACATCTTGAACAACAGGTCTGTCTTTATCAGAGTCAGCACTTCTTCTATGATCTCTATCTGTAAAACCTAATACTTGAAAAGGTATCTTTGTTCTATTACAGAACCAAATCAAGTTGTATAATTGTTTTAAAGTAAATGACATGTTATCGGCCATTGAACCAGACCAGTCAACATACATAACCATTCCATGATTAGTTGCACCAGGTATAGTAGTCATTTTTGCAAACAAGTCATCATTGTATTTGTAAGTATGTAACTTACTCATATTAAGTACACCAGTTTTAGAAACTGTTGCTCTCTTATATAAATCTGCTTGTTTTTTCATTTCAAATTCTTTGACCATATACTGAACTATTTTTTTGTTATCATTAACAAGTTTAGTATATTCATTGTCAAACCATTCTGTTTCACTACCTTGGTAATGATTATCTAAATCTGCTTGTTTTTTCATTTCAAATTCTTTGACCATATACTGAACTATTTTTTTGTTATCATTAACAAGTTTAGTATATTCATTGTCAAACCATTCTGTTTCACTACCTTTGTAATGATTATCTAAATCAGCAAGAACAGTTTTGTAATTGATGATTAATTTACTAAGATGAAACTTTTTAGGAATGTTAACATATTCTCTATTATTTGCTTCAGTATCATTATGTTCATTCATTGCTGATTGATAAGCACCATCAGTATGAGCAACTAAATCACTTTTTTTGATTCTGTCTTGTCCTAGACCTGCACCATTTCCAGCACCATTATTTTGTTTTGCGCCTGTTGACTCTTCTTCTTGATTGTCATTGGCTTCTTGATCTGCTGGAGCAGACTCGTTATTGTCCTCTTCTGTATCATCTTCTTGTATATCTAATTCATCTGAACCCGAAGAGTCAGTAGTATCATCTGACTCTTCGTTTTCATCTTTAGGAGCATTATTCGGTATATTAATTTTTAATTCACTTTGTTTTTCCTCTTCGCTTTTCTGTTTGTGGTAACCTGCAATTTCAACAGCAAGAGCAAGAACATCTTCAGGTGTCTTACATTTTGCAACTTTGTCAGCAAGTTTTTGTTCTGTATCTGTAAATCCTACATCAAGACCAGTCTTGAAGAAGATATTAATTTTATCGATGATATTAAGTTTAGTAATATCTTTTTTGTTAATACCAAAGAAATCTCTTTGTAATAATTCTTTGTAACCTTGAGTAAAGTTTTTTCTAGAACCAGGATATCTGTTTTGTATCATTGCTTCTATTCTAGCATCTTCGATAACGTTAACAACAGATTTATCAATACCATGTTTGTGAACTTGTTCTAACATATCTAAAGGAGTCCACAATGAGTGGCCAACTTCATGACATACGAACATGTCATAAACGTCATTAGATATTTCTTCTTTAAATATTGGTAATACTAATTCTCTTTTCTTTACGTCAAAAGAAGCGGTCTTAGTTTTTTTGTGAACTACTGAAATATCTTCTTCAGCAAGTAATTTTGCGATAGTTGACTTTTTCATTGATGTAATAACCTCTCTCATACTAGCTAATCTATCAGGTGGGGGTTATATTGTCAAGGCCTAAAAAAGCGAGTAAAATCAATGATTTTTGGGGGTACTAACCCACACGGACACCCCTTTGCACCGGCTGAGCGGCGATGCTAGCGTGTCGATTCTAGACGATTCTGTGTCGATTCTAGGATTTGCCCGAATATTCGTATAATCTCGA
>VTLG01007236.1_pt1 | contig 15337 bp, 17 predicted proteins | sample 4694571 | NCBI WGS metagenome assembly VTLG01 (sample SAMN12604809, study PRJNA352737) | marine metagenome | biome: ENVO:00000447; feature: ENVO:00000209|ENVO:00000569|ENVO:01000036; material: ENVO:00002151; isolation source: viral sequences binned using virsorter ...
GACCACTTTTCGACGAGCTTATCGTATGAAATTACGTTATGCATTTCTGATAATCTCCCTTAGGATTTGATTTGTCTATTGATGGCATTCATGTACTGAGCCATTGCATCTGAAGTTTCGACTACGGCATCACCGTCTTCCTCAACTTCTTCTGTAACACCTTCAGCTGCTGCCGGTTTCTTGAAGTAAGATTCCTTTACGGTATTAACTTTTTCAGCGAAGTTGTCGCTGTAGTCAATATCTTGTACAAGGGATTTTAACTTCTCGATTTCTGTCTGAGCCATATCTTTAGACGCCTCACGGATAACCGCGTCACGCTTAAATTCTTCTAGCTCACCAGACATTTCGATGATTTTACCTGTTGATTCATTGAGTTTGCCTTCCAGCTCTTCAACTTCACCAGCAAGTTCGTCAACTAGGTCGACTTTAGACTCTGGTACGTCGATGTAGGATTCAGTAAACAGATCTTTAAGACTGTTCATGAACTTTTCTGCAATCTCTGTACGTAGGCCAGCCTGTACGGCTACTTTGTTGTCTTCCATCCACTGCTCAACTACGTAGTTCAAGTAAGAATCTACTTTTTCTACCATGTCAGCTTTGGTTGTTGAGACTTCTTCTGCCAATTCCTCTTGATATCTTTCTTCCAGACGATCAATCTCTTTTGTAAGCTTTGATTTAATCGCAGCTTCAAAGATTGTTCCAGCTTTCGCCTTGAACTCATCTGATAGTGTAGCCTCTTCGGATACTAAAGCATTTAGATCTTCTTCGAAGTCTGCCTCATATGCAATTTCTTGCACTGGTGCATCATCTTCAGTGTCTAGATCTTCTTTCTTCATGTCATCATGATGCTTCATGGACATCATTTTACCATACATGGCATTGAGCTTTTTCTTATCCATTTTACCCATGTCATGCATCATGGCGGCCATTAATGCAGCTTTAGTTTTTGGCATTGGATCCTGTTTACCAGCATCTGATGCACCACCTGAGGTACTACGCTTTGGCGCAGAACCACCAGCATCGGCGGCTTTATCAGCACTTGCAATAGATCCAGCTTCGTGATCATCCATCTCCAAGATAGTCTCGTCATCTTGGAGTTCAACTTCTTGATCTTGATTTTCTTGATCAGTCATTAAATTGACTCCTTATTTTAATTTTTTAACAACGAGAGGAAATTTTTGAACTCACGAACCTGTACCTCATAGAGATCAGCACGTGGAGCTTTTTTAATTTCAGTCTCCATTTTTTCAATTGCTTGAGCTGACAAAATACCGTTATCCCAAACCCAGTCAACACCTTCCATAACTCCATTAACAAATGCAGACGGTGCAGATGGATCTTGTACTATATCAATAGCATTAAGCATAAAGTCGTCTTTGACGACCATTGCGTTATTTTGTTGCATCAAACTTCCCATACCACGAGTCGAAACGCCCAGTTGAACACCACCATCAAGAAGACCTTTAACAATCTCACCCATTGGAGTATTCAATACTGTGGCTTTGCCCATAACATCGTTTCCCTCAAACTTGAGTTCATCGATCTTATGAGAAACTTTATCTAAATTAACGGTCGGTCCTTCAGGGTGATTTAGTTCACCAACAGCTCTACCTTTAGAAACTTGCTTTTCGCTATAAGCGTTGACAGCCTTTTCTAAAATAGGCTTTGGATATATTCGACCGTTTCTGTTCTTTTGTTCGGCTTGTGCAAATACACCTTCAATAAGATATTTCTTCTTACCAGATTTCTCTTCGGTAATAACATTATATCCGATTTGATGATCTACAAATTCTGAAATAAGTTTCATTGCACAATCCTATCCGCGTGGATGTGTAACAGCCGTTAACTTAATGGCCGCATTTGCAGCGTACATTTTAGTGGTGGATTCTTTTGGTATCAATACTGTTTCTCCACCTGTTAACGTCATTGTTGCGCTGTCATCCAGCGTGGCGCTAATTAAAAATACTTCGTAAGCCGTAGTTGATGAATTAACGGCTCTAACTAATGTTGTGTCACTTACCGTAGATGCTGCACTTGCTAAAGTGGGTGAAGCAATCTCAGCTTGTAATGGTCTGTAATATTGAACCATAATTCACTCAACCTTTCTTACGTGTAATATTATTTATATGATTTTAATTTTCTACTTCAACGGATTCTTCAGCGTCTTCTTCATCGCCCAGATCATCCCCATCGCCATCGTCCATATCCCCTTCATCATCAGAATCTTCCACATCCATATCATCATCAGATACGTCTTCAGAATCTTCCATATCTTCATCTTCTTCGTCCTCCTCATCAGAAGCGTTGTAGATTGCGTTTGATAAACGAATACGTTCTTGGTCCATAACATCATCTAGTTTAACAGTGATAGCCTGACCAAAAATCTCATTGGCTTTATTATAATCTTTTGCCAGTGCTGCGTCAACTAAATCTGCCAACGGGTTTTCTGCCACTGGTGGTTCTTCAACTGCGGCTTCTACTTCACTCATTTTCATCTCCTTGTTCGCCATCTGCTGGCAGGTTCATATTTTTTATTTCATCATCAGTAAACTTTAAGACATTCTTTTGTACCCAAGCCTGTGAGAAATAGGTACCGATATAGTTACTAACCTGATCGAGGGTTTGTAGCCTCTCTCTAAGTATTTCTGATTCTTTTAATTCAGAGAAATAATTATCTCTTGCAAATACTACGATAATATCATTCTTCATGCTGGACCAATCGTCTTCGGTCATCACGCCTTTAAGTACTAATTGCTTTTTCAGTATGTCTAAGAATAATCCAGCAAATCGAGTACGTAAACGATCTATGAACTTTTGAAACTTAAGTTCATCACGATTAATCTCAGTAGTTCTACCGATAGCGAATGACGGGCTATCTTGTTCTAACCGGTTAATCGGTACGTTTAGTGAACGATATAATTTCTTTTGAAAATAAAATATATCTTCAATCTGTCCAAGGTTTTCACCGCCAGGCAGTGAAGACACTTCTGTACCTCTACCACCTTCTCGGCGTGGCATCCAAAAATCTTCGAGTAATGACTGGTGTTTACGATCGTCTTTAATCTCACCAGTTTGTGAATCATACACTAGTTTATTACGGTACCGAGTCATGATGTCTTTCATGTACTGCTCGGCTTTACCTCGAGGAAGGTTACCCACGTCGACGTAGAAGATCCTACGTTCTGGTGCACGTGCTAAACGATAGATAACCAACGAATCTTCCATCATTCTTAACTGGTTCAAAGGCTTTAATGCTTTATGTAAGAATGATAATACTTTTTGTCGTTTTTCATCAAGCAAACCCGACGTGCAATATGATATTGCGTCAAGTGTTAATTTAACTCCAGCTGCCTGGTATCCAGGTTTTTCTTGATAGATAAAGTATTCCTCTACCTTTTTAACTAAGTTTGCGCCAGTTAGAGGATCTTTCTTTTTCTTTACTTGTCTTACTTTACGAATACGTGCTGCATCAATAGGACGAATATCAATAATACCTTGTTTTAAATTTTTCTCATCAACTACAAGGTGGTGATATATTCTACCATCGACGTACCATCTTCGAAAAATGTCATGCCCTAGTTCTGTAAAATCCATCATTGATAAGATACCGTCAAACTCATCTTTGATAGATTTTTTAATAGTAGCCGGCGCTATAAGACTATCCATGTTTAATGTAACAGGTTCGTTTTCACCGCCGATAATAGCTTCGTTTGTAATATCTTCGATCGCAGCATCAACCTCTGGATGCATTGCGGTGCCACGATACTTCATAATCAATGAGTGATTATCTTTTGCGTCGTAGCCATCTTGATTTATGTATTGGCCATAATGAGAACCTGATACAGTTACATAGCCTGCACCATCCTCATCTCGGGCTGGAACGATTGATGGAGCCGTAACTGGATTCTCAGCGCTGGCTCGTTTAATCTCAAATCCAAATAATTTAAAGCCGTCTTGTTCTGCCATGTAAATTCCTTATAATAAGAGGAGAGCGGAGTACCGCTCTCCCTTTATATATTATTACTGATCAGTGGTGTTACTGGTCCAGTACTGATACTGCCATTCGATCTGGAATCTTTCAATCTGGTCATCAGCATAGCTGAGTTCGATTGCAGATAAAGATGATGGCCAAGCATCCTTGATTGTGACTGTCTTAATGACTGATTCGTCACGATCAAACTGCTGTACCTGAAGATCAGCGAAGTAGAGTTCTGGATTCTGCACACCACCAGCATCTGCATGGTTAGCGATTGCGTTCATCCATTTTTCCATTTCGTCTCTGATCTTAAACCCTGTATCGTTAATCACTGTTACAGTCCATGGATCGAATACTCGATCGCCTGCTACTTTCAATCTACGACCGCGGAATGGAATCTCAATTGTTCCTACGGTTGATGCGGGCAACTGAGCTGCCTCACACATAAAAGATGCAAAGTCAACATCGAGTGCGACCCCTAAACCACCACGTGGGTTGTTCAAGGTAACCTGGAAGAGATTACCGCGAGCACCACCGCCAGTGAGTCTTGACTTAAATTCGTCTACACTACCAAGTGCCATAAGTTATCCCTCCTTAGAATGCCTGTCCGGTTACTTCCTCGAAGGAAATACCGGTACGAACTGCGACAAAGTTTAGTGTTACGAAGTTAATCGAACGAGCCGGCTTAATAAAGATATTAGCGATGAACTCATTACGATCAACAACTGCTGGAGTATTTACTGTTTCATCAGCAATAATCCTGAAGTCTGTAATGCCGCGACGTCCCTTTACATCTCTTAGTACAGGCTCAACGATATTGACAAATTCAGCTCTTGTGAACTCATCATTGAACTCGAAGAGTACGTTCTTAGCAGCCCGTTCAATGGCCCGCTCGAGAGTTAGGAACAATCTACGTACGTTAATACGATCGAACGCGGATGGTCTAGACAAGTGTGTCTTATCACCAAACAATAGTATTCCTTGACCTGGAATATTCACGATCGGGTTCACTCCAGCTTTGTAAAGAGTATCTCTACGTGTCTTGTTTGGATTGTACTCGACTGCTGTCACACCAAGTAATTGACCACGGCGAGTACCAGCAGGTGAGAACCAAGATGCAGCTACACGATCTGTTTCAGCCATCAATCCAGCCACAGACGAGCTTGCTGGAATCTGAATGAATTTATCGTTGTACTTATCGTAGACTTTCAAGTAGTTACCTGCAACAATGCTGTAACTTGATCTTGTAAATGTCGCGGATGTTGTTGTGATGTTTGTTGTAGCTGTTGCTTCACTGGTTACATTTACAACGTCTGTTCTAGCAGGACTTGTTACAACAACGCAATCTTTACGTGCTTTTGCAATTGCAATCAGATCGTTTGTTACGACCGTTTGATCAGACCGTGATGACATACCAGGTGTGATTAGAAAATCAACTTCGACGATATCTTTATCTTGGAAGAAATCAAACCCGAGTAAGTATTGGCTAGGAGACAATGTGCCTGAGTTTGCGCCAGAGTCAAAGTTAAAGTCTTTTACTGCCGAAGTTACAACAGCGGTACCTAAGAAATCTTTAGCTGTACCCGGTGTCATTGCTGTACCAGCGTTACCTGTGTTTTTAAAATCTGAATCGAATCCAACCATGTGAACGTATTCTGATCTTGTATTGATCACATCTTTTACAAAGATATTGGATCCATCAGTAAGATCAACCGCGTTTGTTGCGACTGATAAGAATGGGTATGTTTCTAGAACTGTGCCTTTCGTTCCAGTAAATCCTCCATTTTTATCGACAACTACCACGTGAACTTCATCGTTCGTGCCATCGTTTTCAGCTGCAAAGTCAGACAATGTTGGTGCTGCGTCGAATTGAGCTTTGTAAGTCCATCCGTTAAACGCTGAATCGTTAAGTGAGGGTGGACACATAGAAACTTGTAGTGAGTTGCCGAGATCTCCCGGAAACCTACCAATAAATGTAAATCCATCAGAATCGAGTGAAGATTCTTGAGCATCGAATGCTGTTGGATTTTTAACTGTTGGGACTGAGTAATTACCTACAGCATAGTTACCTTTAGCTACTGTTCTCCGACCGGTTGTAGATACGGAGTTAAGGGCTGAAGAATCTGCTACACGTAATAACTGCAGTGCGTTTGAATACTTTAGAAACGTCGCTGCGTCGTGGTAGTCTATTGAGTGAGAATTATCCGGTGAACCAAAGGTTTCTGTTAGTTCTTCTTCATTTGCAACTAACGTTCTCTGGTCTGCAGGTCCCCACATAAACTTACCTACGTAGGCGCCAGTAGAAGTTTGAACGTTAGGCACTCCGCCTGTAAGATCAACTTCTTTGACTACTACTGCAGGACTTTCGGATGGTGTAAAAAGTGCCATTAGTTTACCTCTTGGGATCTATTTATATGGTTCATGATACGGTTATTTCAATTACCCAGTTATTTATATAATTACCGAATTCCATGGTCATCGAACTCGACATACCAATCTGGTTTACCGTCATCTTCTATCTTTTTAATAAACTCTGAACCGTCATCTACGAATCCAAAAGGTACAATGTCATCCTCAATTTGTTTCATCCTTTCTTTAAATAGCATTTCTTTTAAGTTAATATCTGTCATATCGTTAAACATTTGCGTTTGAACAAAGTAACCAAACAATACCAGATTCATCACTAAGTCATCATGGTTACCAGTTGAAGCTTCAAACGAGTTACCTCTAGCCACAAATGTAGATATTTCTAAGATTGTATTTTCATCAACAATCTTTAACTTATTATTTTCTAAACAGTCTTTTAATCCAGAACATCCGAGTCTTTTTACTTTACGTGTCATAGTAATACCGATCGCATCGGCTTTAATTGAAGATTCCATATGCACGTTTTCATATTCTAGATCATAGTACATTCCATTACAAACTACAGAACCCTGATCGTTTGATTCTATTACTACATAAGCGTTGTTGTAGACTTTTGCGTACTTATATATAATAGTAGGGAAGAGTAATGGAGAGATAGTGTTGTTCCGATATACAGCCACCTGTTCAAATGGTTTAACGCTAATATCGATTAAAGTAAATGTAGAGTAATCCTGTCCTCTTCCCTTCCCAACATCTACTGTCATAATGTAATCATGTTCTTTTTCAGGATGCTTATAAACAGCGCCATCTCCATTTTCAATATAAGAAAGTGGATTAGCAGCCCGCAGTTCCATTAAAGCTTCAGCATTAATTAACGTATCGCCGGTACCGAAGAATGTATTACCAAACTCTTGATCGAACTGCAGCTTAGATGTATTGTTTATCGTTTCTTCTTTCCATCTCTCATTCCGGCCGGGCACATCCCACCAATCAACTCGAAAAGAATGATACTCATTAACTCGCTGTTCTGCACCTTCCCATATCTTATAAAACATATTGCCAATACCATTTGCTGTAGACGTGACAATGACTTTGGTGTCTATACCAGATGAAATAACAGGATATGTGGAAGCGTAGAACTCTGCGGCTTTTTCTACGAATGCGAACTCGTCTAGATAAAGCAGGTTAATACTAAGACCACGGATAGAAGAACCAGTGGTTGCAGAAGTAATAATTCTAGAATTGTTACCGAATTCAAGAGAACCTTTGTTGACAGACTTAGCTCCGGCTTGTAGAAAGAACGGTAGGTTCTCAAGCATAAGCGTGATCCTGCCGAGCATTTCTCTTGCTGTTGCTCCTTTGTTAGCAAGAATCGCAACACTTTTTTCCGGGTAAAACAGCGCATACCAGAGCAGGTAGGCACACGCGGATACCGATTTACCGCTTTGTCTGCATGCCAAAACAATGTTAAACCTATGGTCATTGAAGTTTTTAAACATCTTTCTTTGATAAGGATAAAGATCGAATGGTACTAAACCCTTATCAACTGATACGACTTTTACGTAAGTTCGTGCAAAGTATACGGGGTCATCCATACACCTTTTATATTCTTGTATCTTTTCAGGAGTCCACTCTTCTTGAGCATCAGCTCGTTTGAGATTTATGTTCCCCAGATACGTCGGTACGCTCGGTTGCTGTTGCATCTACGATATCGCCTTGAAGCAGTCGTTGAATATCGGCCGTTGAGCCTATGTAATAATTATTCTGTTGATTTTCTACTTGCTTCGTTTCATTCTGTTGTTCAAGAGCTTTTTGTTTCTTATTTAGTTCCATCAACTTATCGTTAACGTCAGAAACATTTTTAAGTAAACCTGCTAATACTTCATATGCTCTAGGATGTTCAGATTCCCGAGCTACATCTATCATATTGTCTAATGCGTCTTTACCCTTTTCAATCAATTCATAATATGTTTCTCTTGAATAGTTGTAATCGTTCTGGTGATTACTATCCTGGTGCATCACTATCTCCATCATGATCTATGCGGGTGAATCCAAAGTCGGAATCAGCAAGTATGTTCAAAGAAGTTGGGTTAGGTACTAATTGTATCGTATTCAATCTTATGTCCGAATCATTTAATCCAGCTCCAATATCAAAAACTTTGGCACGTACATCACGAACAACCTCTCCAGTATTTATAGCACCATAGAATCGTACTCTCATTTCAAAATCCATGGTGTATATGATTGTTCTACGTGCGCCTAGTTCACCTTCAAAATCGTCTTGAAAACTTACACTTGAAATTGCAATTGGTATATCTTCTAAAACATCCGGAAAATCTGCAAAAGGTTTTAACGTAACAGAATATTGCGGATTGAAAGTTGGTAATATTTGTTCTACTATTTGTAGCGCGTCATCTTGTGTTTTTGTGTATACGTTTAGTTGAAAAGAAATTACATATGGTACACCAGCGAAAAATTTATTTCTATTTGTGTTTGCAGTACCAAACCTAGTAAAATTATTTGTCTTTGATAGCTGCCTTTGATTATCGTATGCAATGGACGTAATTTCAAACGACATACGTGGAAGTTTAATCGCTACTTTTGTATCAGTATCAAGATCTTGATTTTCACGAATTCTATCTAGATATTTTGCTTTCGGCGCATACGCAAGTGGAACTTTTACCTGTGATACGGTAGCTCCTGTAGTTCTATTTTTACGAATCACAAAAATATTATTAAACAGTTTACCAAATATGGCAACCGCTTTTCTAGTTTTTTCGTGGTAAAAATGTGTTCCAAACATTAGCTATTATAAATCTTTTGTAAGTGTGTTTCAAACTGTTCTACTTTATTTAACCTATCCGGCCAAAGAATATATTCTTTTTCTGGATTCTTTTTCAGGTTATTTAAAAGCGGTACGATAGCATTATATAGTTTATCTATCTTTTCTTGAGTGTTTAACTTTTCTGCAGCAACTGTTTCAGTTTTTGCCGCAGCCTTTTGAACAGCCTCGAGTTCATTCTCGTCAACTGCTGTAAATCCAAAATCAAAAAAATCGTCAGCCATGTGGTCCTAATACCCTATCTACATCAGTTACAAATCGTATAATATTATAATCTGCATCATATTCTACTTCTAATTTTTTACATGATAGTCGAACAGAACCACCATATTGTTTTGATCTACCACCACGCAATGAGCGTTCGATAGTGCGCTTTGCACCTAAACATTCGCTTAAGTCTTCTCTTATAGTATATTCTTTGAGGCTTGTTGGATCTCCAAAGAACATCAGTAATATAAAAAATTCACCGACCATATTAGTGTCCTTCGTGCCCGTTACTTCTTTTCATGCCATTCATGTCATGTACCATATTCATCATGTCTTTTCTTATATCTTTTATGTCTGATTCTAACTGTGTAATTCTATCTTTATAAAATTCAAGGGTAAGTGTTTGCTGTTGATCATATGGTGCTTGACCAGTTTCAATATTCTCAGCTAACTTATCTAACTCTCCTGCCAAGTGCTCAATCAACATAAACTGCTCAGAGTCTGCCGGAAGTGAACCCATTTCACCACGTGGCCATTTAATTCGAAACTCAGTGTTCATACCAACATCGGCTTCAGACATAATAATTTTGTTTTCAATCGTATTTAATCTTTCTATAATACCGAAGTACGCCCATGTTCCAATTGCTGCACCAACTACCATCGCAATCAGATTCCGAATCGGCATTGACAATTCGGTATTCTCACTTAATTTAGTTGCCATTACCACCTCCGCCGTTTCCTCCGGCGTTGCCTCCTCCGTTACCGCCGTTACCGTTTCCTACATTACCATTACCGTTTCCATTGCCATTACCATTTCCGTTACCATTAGTAGGTTGTGGTTCGGGTTTCGATCTACCAAAGTATCTTCCAAACCGAATAGGTTTGTAGTCTTTGATGACACACATCTTTAAACTTTTGCTATACTTGTAACCCTTAGGACATTTTTTCATTAGTCATTTCCCGATGGATCGCCAAATGGATTTGATTCACTAAAGTCTAAGAAGTCATCTCCAAATGTCCCAAAGTCTGTGTTTTGTTCGTTAGCAGAAATCACATTATCTTGAGCAACCGAAGCGATTCGATAACTATTGTTTGCAGAATCTACCGTGATAGTACTGTCAGCCGAGAACAATCCAAATGTTCCATCGCTCTTGCTCAGATGTATCGCGTGTATCACTTTATCTGAATCTGAGAACTTAGCAACCTCAGCGGTAACAAGAACACCACTTTGGTCTTGTGTAATTGTTCTACCTTCAAGTATATTGTAAGAGGACGAAGAGTCTATTGTAAGCAAGTAGCGATAACCAAAGTCTGTTTCGATATCTTGAATTGCTTCTACACCAGTATCGAAATCTTCGTTGTTGTAATCAAACAGATGCGCTCTACACTTAAACACAGGTAAGTTTGAAAGCTGGTAGAACGGCATTTCATGTTCTACGTGTGTAATTTGAAACATAGAATTTGAAAGTGGAAGATATATTAGATCACCCTCACGCGGTCTTTCGCTGTTTATGTTATTCTCAAATTTTCCTACTACCTGTTTCCATCTTTTTCGTGCAACAACAAACGTGCATTCATCTCTTATCTCAACACCAAATCGAGTAAACAAGTCTCCCTCACCATCAAAACCTTCGATGTTGTCGAGATACATTTCTATCTTGTAACTAGAATTATAACGTGATGGGATTTCTTCACCAAATATTCTATCTTCAAATACAATATCGCGTGGAAGATAGAACACATCTTGGCCATGTATTTTTAAAGATTCAATTACGATGTCTTCGTAAAGGTTTTGTTCTGACCTTACATCCTGTCGTATGTAAAAATTTCGCATGTCATCACCCTACAAAGAAGTCTGTCGGCATTTCAAATTCGAGTCTAATCCTCTCTCTAAGGTCTTGAATCTCACCGGTTGCATCGTCATATAGCTGTCTACCGTTTAATATGACACCACCGGGCAGTTGCATGCCTTCAAACTTTATTAAGTTGGTGCCCCACTGTAGTTTAAATAAAGCCGTGGTATATTCTTTTAGCCATAAATCGTTGTAGATAGACGTGTGAGTATTTGGATCTACTGTGCTGAAATATTCATAAACTATAAAATCGCCTGCCTTAACATCTAAATCTTCAATATGGCCAAAAAGGTAAATACGCCCTTGCCTACGAGCAAAATCAACCATCGTGTGACCGTTTAATTTCATATCTAATAACGAAAGGTATTGTTGTATTTGTTCGTAGTAGGCGATATCACCTGCAAATTGCGACATGTCAGTAAGTTCTGACAAATGCATTTGATATCTTAAATTAAATAGATTTTTAGATGATGTTGCCGAAGAGATTAAAGGAAACACTCTTGATACAAAATGTACGTCTGAAGGAACAGCAATGAATTTATTAGTTATATCACTCGCGGTTAACTCATGTGAAACGTAAGCTCGATGCGTAGCATCTGAGTGATACTCTTGGTAATACTGAATAGCCTCGTCAACCCGATCTTCTTGTTGATCCTCATCAATATTAATCTCGATGACTGGATCACCAAGACGTCTTTTACAATAAGCGATCAATTGATCTCTGGTTGCGGGATTAGCCATTAACTACCGGCTCCTATTACTGTCTTGAGGGTTGAACCGGCAGCGTTTTTAATCAGCAATGTACTTGCACTTGCTAACTCGTTTGAATTAACAGTGTTTGCAGCAAGGGCTACTGAAATACTAATTCCAGCGGTTCCATCAAAGTTAGCAGTACCTGTCGCATCACCCGCGATCGCGATTGCTCTAGCAGTTTCTAATGCTGTGGCAGTGGCAGCGTTACCTGTGCAAGATCCTGACGAACCAGTTACGTTACCGGTAATGTTGGCAATCAAGCCTCCAGTTGAAACTGTGAGGTTACCAGTTTGACCAGCAGAATCTGTAGTTGTACCTAGTTTGAATTTATCTTCTGATTCATCCCAGATAAGAGCAGCATTATCACCAGTTGAACCACGCTCGAAAATAAATCCTAAGTCGTTGGCGTTTGAACTAGCACCTTGGTTAAGACCGATTAGTGGATCAGTGACTGTAGTGTTTGTTGAATTGACTGTTGTGGTAGTACCATTAACAGTTAGACTACCACCAATTGTGGCGTTTGTACCAATGTGTAAACCAGCAAATACCACAGAATCAGATGCCGCAACAGCCTGTCCAATAGTAATTTCACCACCCGAGAACCCAACGCCTGTACCACCAGTTATATGAGCACGTACTTCGGAGGCAGAAGGACCGGTATACGTAAACTTTCCTAGTGATGAGTCGTATGCGAATGAACCATCTCCTCCAGCGTCAACCGCTGATAGAGCATCAGATACTCGTAATAAGAACTCGCTCGATCCAGAATCTCCAGATACAAACTGTGAGGTTGGTGCAAGACTTGAATTTGCTCCAGCGCTATCTTGAATCGATAACTTATTACCATCAGCCCGTAGTTTAACACCACCTAAGTGTATCGTTCCTGACGATAGAAATAAGTCTTTAAATTTAAGTGATGCCGAGCCAATGCTATGAGCTGAGTCGGTGCCCGGTGTAATATTACCGTTAACCTCCAGTGCTCCTTGAACATCAAGCCTGTCGCTTGAGGGGATTTCTCTAATACTGGTCCCCGATATAACTAGTGGAATACGATCTGCCATTTTCTGATTCCTTTAGGTTCCTTCTATTTATACATTAAAGACTGATAGTAAACGATGAACTATCAGCAAGTAATACTGAGATTGTGTTGCCAAATCCAATTGGCGAACCGGTTACAATTGTCGGTGCCTGTGTGATTGGTACTAAAATTTTTTGGTCGCCAGCACTGTCATCTACTTCTAAGTTAACTATAGATGCACCTTGCCTGAGTGCTACGTAGTTTGAGTCAACTAGAGTCGTTATAAACTCACGAGTTAAAAGTGTACCAGTTGAATCTGGTAATGTTAGTGCGTGATCTGATGTGTAATTACCAGGTGTAAGTAACTGATGGAACGAATCGTCACTAAACGCTACTTTTTCGTTTCCAGCAAGTACAATACCCGTTGGTGTAAACTTCATCTTTGTTCTTTGTACACCAGATTGTGTAAGCACGAAGTGCATTTCTGCATCTTCAGTATCGGCCGTAGCGTCATTTATGAATGTTTGTATCTGAGCGTACGATATCGCAGAGTCAGAACTATTTCTGCCTCTAAATTCTATACTTGTTAAAGCATCTGAGTCCGCAGGACTTGAACTATTTCTGTCATAAACTATTCTTGGTCCAGCACCAGTGCCGGCATCAACAAGGGTGTACTTAAATTCGTCTCGTACTAAATTGAACGAACGTAAATTTACATAAGTAGAATCAATTAAAGCAATTGCTCTTTCTGAATCTAGTGATACTGTTTCGATGTATGCTGAATCAACATGGATCGGTATAAGTTTACCACCGACTGTTAAAGTATCAGCAGCTATTAGGTTAGTGAATGAAGCTGAATCACCACTTATGCCATTTATTCTTGCAATATTTGCTTCAAGTCTAGTTGCATAAGCTGAATCTGTTGATAACTGACTTATTAAACCAGTATCATAGTTTATCGTCGTGCCAGATATGTCGGTGATAACTGCTGAATCAGCAGTGATATTAGTAGCTGTAAATTGATTTACGCTACCAGAGTCATAGTTAAGACTACTGCCTGATATGTCAAATATAGATGCTGAGTCACCAGCAATAGTTGTGGCAGTAAATACGTTTACACTACCAGAATCATAATTTAAACTACTACCAGAAATATCAAATATGGATGCTGAATCACCAGTTAACTGCCCAATGTTGCCTGAAACAAAATTAGTTGTGGTACCAGAAACATCTGTTATAATAGCTGAATCTGCCGTGATATTTGTTGCAGTAAACTGGTTTACACTACCAGAATCATAATTTAAACTGCTACCAGAAATATCAAATATAGACGAAGAATCAGCATTTACAGTTGTAGTTGTAAGAGTAGTTACAGATAATACATTAATGTTACCAGAATCGTAATTAGCACTACCACCCGATACGAACGATATTACCGCAGAATCAACCGTTAGATTAGTTAAGGTTGCCGAATCGCCGATCAAACTAGCAACATTCAGATCAGCTTTTGCGAATCCAGTTGCAGATCTGTTAATTGTTAAAGATGAATCAAGTGAAGAATCAACGACGTCTCTAAATAAGTAATACTGTTCGTTTGACGCGTCCCTTATAAGACCAGTATGTCTTTGCTGGCCATCACGATAATACTTACCTACAAACCCAAGATCAACAACGTCTGAAACTTCATTACTATCTGCAAGGTGAATGATAGGATCATGAACTTTAACGGTTTGCGTATTGATGGTTGTCTGAGTACCAGATACTGTAAGGTCACCGGTAATCGTCATGTTACCTATTCTGGCTGAGTCACCTGTAATATTAGCTAAGTGCGCAGTGGTATAGTTTAACCCAGTGCCTGAAGCATTTATTATTCTAGCTGAATCAGCAGATAAACTTGGTGTAGTAAGAACTGTGGCTCGAGCAGAGTCAGCAGATAACTGACTAATCAAACCAGTGGTAACGTTTACTGAAGTTCCAGAAATATCAGTAATAACTGCAGAATCAGCGGTGATATTTGTAGCTGTAAATTCATTGACACTACCGGAGTCATAATTAATACTACTACCAGATATGTCTGTAACGACAGCAGAATCAATTGTTGCGTTTGTACCTGTAAAGGTAGTGGCCTGAAGATTATCGTATCCGCCAATTGCTGTCGAGAATGAATTGCCATCAGCCGTAGATATTGTGATTGTTTCTGTACCTGAATCAAACGATACACCAGTTACACCAGCAACTAGTACTGAACCAGCAGAATCAACTCTACCCTGTGCGTTAATCGTAAGAACCGGAACTCGAGTTGAAGAACCGTAGATAGCAGA
>VTLG01011697.1_pt1 | contig 15336 bp, 21 predicted proteins | sample 4694571 | NCBI WGS metagenome assembly VTLG01 (sample SAMN12604809, study PRJNA352737) | marine metagenome | biome: ENVO:00000447; feature: ENVO:00000209|ENVO:00000569|ENVO:01000036; material: ENVO:00002151; isolation source: viral sequences binned using virsorter ...
TATCTCTTGCGGTTATGAGTAAAATCTACACGGTAAGAATTATTTTTTAGTTTGATCATTGATCCTCCAGTCACGACTAAAGTAACCTGCGGATTCCCATTTGTCAACCGATAAGAATACATTCACGACTAAAACTATCACTATCACAAAAAACCCCTTGCTAACCGTTAAGATTAACAAGGGGCGAAAGAAAAGAATATATATATTATTGAGGATGACCAATCCTCTCTTTTCCTCGGAGGACTTTTAATTGTACCATAAGGTTATTTCTTAGGGTTGAATATTTGAAAAATTTCTTCCCATATATCGAATTCATTTGGTCCGTTCATGGTCGCTTATCCTTTTTCTTGTTTGGTCCTCCTGGCGTTGTCTCTCTCGGCTCATATCTTGGAGACGCCTCGCTAGGTCTCTGCTCAATTCGTCCGGGTCTTCCCATCGGTAAACAATGAAGAGAACAAACACGACTAAAGTAATTGGTATAAGTAGCTCTATAATCATAACTGACCCCCTAGCCAATTTTTATACATTGTACTGGTGTCGATTTCCCCATCAGCCTCTTTAAATACTTGAAGTAATTCAGGGTCTTTAATTGACCGATATACACATCCTTGATAAGCTGATGGGTCTGCATAGGTCGAATTTTGACCGCTTCCCTCAATATTTTTAATAGTTAATTCTACATAATATCCGTAATTCTCAAAGTCTTTATGGTTTGGGCTAGTTTCATAACAATAGGCAATTCTCTTAATAAGTTTATTTTTTTCCATTGTGTACCTCCTTAAATGGTCTTGTTGTCTCACTATTAAAACAACAAAAAAGGCACGCCCTAAGGCATGCCCTTCATGTCGTCTTATTAAAATTGTTGAATTAGGAATTTATCGGTATTTGGGATATCTATGACCATTGTGTAATCTTCTAAAAACCCCATGGCAATCTCTTTGCATTTGTTTGGGTCTTTTCCTAGTTCAATAAGATCAAATATTGATCCCTCATTGATTACATAGTCCCTAATATCCTCTTTCATGTGTGAATAATCCTCAAGGAATTGTGCAAAGTTATCATACTCAGAATACTCACAACGCCAAGCAACGCGGTCGAATTTTATGTCCTCCCCGATGTCCTCACTGAGTTGCTCCATGTAATCAATTAGAGCGTTTTTAGCTTCGTATGAAAAATCATTTTCCATGTAGTCCATTAGTTCGCTTTTAGTTGGTGTATCAATAATCATTTGTAGATCCTCCTTTGGTCTATTGTTTTTTAGTATCCTAACCACCCAAGCAACACGCCTGGAGTAGTGCAAGTTGTATTGTTATCCTTGCAGTATTGTAAAAAGTCGCTCCAAGTGTCTGGTATATCATGTTGGTTAAAAAAGTGACGTGCTTCTCTCTCTGTGGGTTCGTATTCGTCTGCCTCAATTATACAATGGCAAACACGGTTAAGATTGTTTACTTTGATCATTTTAAGATCCTCCTTTGGTCTTAGCTAAAGAACTATTCTTTAACTGTTACGATTGTATCATCGGTAGATTATTGGTCAACACTTTAACACAATAAAAATAAAAAAAAATACAATCGGTATAAAAAAGAAAGACAAATAAAAACAAATTAAAAGTACTGGACATCATTAAAATAATAGACCAGTAGACTCAAGATCCACCGAAAAGATAAGAATTAATAGTATTTATTTACATCGACTGACCGCTCTGGTGACTATCATCAACCCAGTGCCACCCTGGAAAAATTTACAGGCTACACGATCGACAGGACCCCAACGGGGTGATCACGACTATGACAACGTATATAACCCTAACGAATTTTTTTGTCAAATTATTTCCTAGACCTATTGAATTTCTTAGAGACTTTCCTCAAGTTCCCCTTTGAGTTATTCATAGGATTCCCATCTTTATGGTCTACATCAAGTCCATCCCCTTTGCGACCGTTGGCTAATCTTCTGGCTTTGTTTCGGGAGGCTCTACGTTTGATCTGAAGTTTAGTCCCGTGGTACTGATCGTATTCTCTGCGGTAGTTTCTTTTAGTCATTTTAAGATCCTAGAGGTCCATTCTTCAAACTTCTCAGGGTTATCTCGAACGACCATAGTAAGTGCTTGCTCAAGTGTACAGATAGTTGATTCTTCTAGTTCCAACCCATAGTTAGCATCAATGCACTCTAGGACTTCATGGAGTAGAGTCATGGCTCTGGCTTGGTTATTGAGCTTATAGTTTATTTTAATCACAGGCTCAGGGAAATGGTGGTATTCACCGAAAGTAGATTCTTCTAGTTCTTTACTAAGTACAGGGACATTAAGTGGACCTATTTTCAACATAATTGGTTTCTCCCCTGGAATAAACTCCCAATTCATTTCTTTTTCTTTTTCTTAGGTTTCTTCTTAATCTTTAACTTAGAGTGATACATAAGGTTCTCCTTTAGTTATCTTTAGGTATAAGTACCTATAGTTGTTATATTTATAAATAATAAACACTAGGGTTTGACCTATAGTCCTACCTATAGTTGTACCTAATTAATCTTTCGTCTTCTCAAGCATGTCTACGATGTACTCTGTGACCTCTTCAGTAGACATTTTGTCTAACAAAAATTCTTCCCAAGCGTCAATAAACGAAAAGACCGCATCTTTTAGAATTTTGTGTTTATCCATGAGTTACCCTTTGATTTTCTTCCTAAAGCAGAATCCATAAATTTTTGTAGTCCTTTGGTCAATCTATCGTTATGAGCGTCTTTAATCGCATCGTCTACATTCCTAGCCATTTGTTCTACCCAATAGTTCACCGCTATAGCCAATACGTCTAACCTATCGTCATGAGCTAAAGCTCCTCGTTCTTTGGTTATTCGTGTCATTTGATAAAACAATTGGTATCTCAGGGCTTTTTCTGGTGTGTAATGCTTGGTGGACTCATAGTCATTCTTAATGACTGCTTCGTCTACGATCAGCTTATGACTATTCATCACAGGCTCTAGGGTATCTACAATGCGTTTTTCTTTCTGTTTGGAGTGTCTTACTTCAGAGATGGTGACTCTATGTATCTTATTCATCACAGGAGTCAACAATTGGTTGAACATACCGTCACCGAAGTTAGACTCAATGATGACCTCATTGACCTTGTGGTCTTTCGCAATCATAGACAACGACTTGAGGACATCCTCGGAGTACCCTCCTTGAATACCTCCGCACTCGGCTACGAACAACTGAGAGTTCAACATCTTGACCACCGCATAAGCAGTCTCATCAGCTCCTCTACCCGCAGGGTCTATGGCAAGGACTGAGCCTTGATATGGGGCAAGTTCTCCATGAGTACCCATAGGCATAAAGAAACGATCTCCCGCCATACCAACGCAAGGTAGATCCTTGTAGGCATACTCTGGAGTACCAGCCCACACTACCTTCTCAGGTGCATTCTCTTTGTCCAACCTCATCACAATAAGATCCGACAGTTTCAATGGGTATCTATGGGCATCACTAAGGGCTGTGTCTAGCATGAACTGCAAGGCAAACCCAGATCGTCCATAGGAAGCCTCACGTTCCATGAGATCGAAGTTATTGAACCTAAGTGGATCTGTGGGTGTTCCTGCCTCGGACTCGTTAGACGCAATCGTAGGGGCTAATTTAGACCCATAGCCTACCTTCTGTTTTTCAGTAGGTATTCGAGCAGTCCATATCCTTACGTCATACCCTCTGGTAGGTAGGTTGTTGTAGATGGATTGTTCTGTTTGAGGAGTACCAAGATAAATAATATTACCTTCGGGTTTAATCACAGCGTCAAACTCTTGGATTTGCTGTGACAGTTTGTCTCGCATCATTTGGGTAGCTGAGTTGTTCAGAGACTCAACGTCATCGGCAACAATAATGTCAGCACGACTTCCTGTGATCTGTGAGGTAATACCTTTGGAAGTAACCGAAGGAGCGTGACTAGCGGGAGCAGGTCCAACATCAAATGCCAACTTAGAGTTCCTTTGGTTTTCTCCTGGTTTAAGGTGAGCCAATATGGGCATCTCATCAATCAACCGCAGGGTAAACGTACTGAAGTCATCGGCTCGTTGTTTAGACGCTGAGATGACCAAGATATTCTTAGCGGGATCTAAGAGTAGTTGATGGCACACATAAGCAGAAGTAATCCAAGATTTACCCACACCCCGAAACGCCTGTATGCAACGCCTCTTTGGACCATCCTGAATGTATTCAGCAATGTCATACTGGATAGGAGTAGGATCAGGGAGTCCGAGTTGTTCCCAAGTAAGATATAAAAAGTTTCTAAAATCATTTAGTCTTTCATCCATACTACCACTTTACCTTATTAGCCCAGTAAGCAGCAGACATTTTTCCTTTAGCTATGTTTTTACCGTGACGAGCTTTGAACGACTTGGCTCTTTTTGTCATGGTTCGGTCGCCAGTTTTACCCTGTTGTCCAAACCGAATGATCTTAAGTTTATGTCCTTCTTGGGCTAGAACAATATGGGATTTCTTAGGGTGCTTTGGAGTACGCTTGGCTTTGTTGACACCTTTTAGCCCATACCTTTTGATCATTAATTTTTTTCTATTAGCGTGTGGCATTTTATTTCTTCTTCTTAATTAACAAATCCTTGTCAGCTTTTCTAGCTCCACCTTTACCAGTTACAAAACTTTTTACACGACCCATAGCCCATTGATGAGCAGAGACCTTTGGTCTTGAACCTGAAGAGTAATACGCTCCAAGACCTCGTTTGTATACTTTGTCTAGTTTTTCTTTAGAGAATCTACTAGCTCCTGGTATAGATTTGTATTTAGACATTATCCTTTACTCCTTTGAATACTTATACGATCCATCATAGCTTTGGTTAACTTACCTTCTCGGTACAGCCTTGCCGTTCTTTTTATTTCTGCTTCTCTAGCCTTAGGGTTCTTAGCTCCTTGTACATACTTTTTAGGAACTCCACCTTTAGTCTTGGCTACTTTTTTAAACTTACGTTTCATTTACCTACCTCTTTCATAGCTTCTTTATGAGCTTGTGTAAAAGATTTACCCTTAATCATAAGCTTACGCATAAGAGCCATATGCTTTACGCTATGGTGCTTTTTATGCTTTTTCATAGTAGATTCTTGACGTTTACTTAGCTTTGCCATCTTGTTTTCCCTTCCACACTTTAGTAGACATTAAATACTCTTGAACTAAAGGGTCTTTTGATAATTTTGCCCGTAGTTTTCTAACGGCTCGTTGGTAATATTCATGAGCGTTGTTTGCTGATATAACTTTATCAGTACCTTCTCGTTTAGCTAATTGTTCAGCCACCGTCTGCCAAGAAGGTAATGAAGTATCTCGTTCGGGATACACATCTTCTTTTTCAAACTTTAAAGTCACGTTAATCCTTTCGTCTGTCTTCAGGATCTAGTTTACCAGTACGCTCCCAATCAGGTGGGAGGTCGTTCATTAATCTCATAAGTAATTCTAGTCGAACAATTGAATTATCTAAAGCACGACAACGATCAATCAGTTTTACAATCATGGCATTGTTTTGGTCTAGCTTCGAGACAAGACTCGATTTTAGCCAGGAGATCATACACCATACGACAACACCTGCACCTATCGCAGCAGCAATGGGAAAACCTACATCCTTGATGAGTGTCGTCACTTCTTCCATGTTCTGCATCGTGTGTCATCCTGCTTCCTCTATCTGTTCTTTAGCTTCAAACGGAAGAACCTTCGCAAGGTTCAATAAGGGTTCACTTTGGTTTACATTAGCATCAATACCGTTGTCTCTTAGGAACTGACGGGCTACACTCAGATCGCCTGAAGAAGCCTCACCACTTTGTATCTTTTCTAAAAGCAATTCGGTAAGCACCGTATGTAAAGACGATAGTTTTTCTTTGTCCATTGTTATCTCCGTTCATCAAATACATTAAGTCCTTGCTGTAAATCCGCAGGGTTTTTTACCGAAGCAGACAGCAAAGTAGTCGATAAAGTCTGTTTAGCTACGCAATGACAAGCTGTAGGTGGACCATCTTTGTAAGCATGAGTAGACCCTGTAACAGTAACATTGTACTTATGAGCTACATAACCTTCGTTTAACTCTCGATCAAACGTCATGTTTGGAGAGCCATGATACACAATAATTTCAGCTATAAGACCATCATACGCTCGGTTACTGTTTGATCCATCAGGTGAACCTTCTCGTCCTAACACAAACTGGCGGTTATCTGCTCCTGATATATCTTCAATATTTGCTTTAGTTGTCCCTGAGTTTGGAGCGTCTTGGTAACCAATTAAATCGGTTTCCGTATCATCGTATTCTAATTGTATAATTGTAGTGTTTGTAGTAACAGAACCAAACTCTAAGTTTCCATCTGGAGTGGTAACACGAATATCACTAGACCTTCGTAAAATTGTTATAGCATTACCAAATACAAATTCAGCCATTAAACAATCTGTTCCTGATGTAGTTCCGTGTTTACATACAATAGTAACTTGTAAATCGTTTACACCTGATTCTAAAATATTAGCACTAGCGTCTGCAAACAAACAAGAACCTTCAGCACCTCCTGAGTGTGGTGTGAATTTCCAAGCAGGTATATTATTAATAAACTCCCCAGTTTGGGGGTCGGTATCGTTTGCATCAGTACCTACTACGTTTAAGTGAGTGTTGTTACCGCTTTCATCGTACAAAGCAATAATATCTGTACCTGAAACTGTTCGTTGACCGTTTCCTCTAACCCAAAACTTAAGATCATTATCACTACTACTTGGATTCCATAGGGGCATAATTACTCTCCTAAATAAGCACGAATAGAACCTGCTTGATCTTGGATAACTTTCATATAAGGAAATAAAGTTACAACGGCAGAAGCAGCATCAGTTCCGTCAGACTCTAAAGCAGTAAATGTATGAACAGTCACATACGAATCTGTTTCACCATCCATTGAACCTTTTAAGGTTACATTTGTAGTTTGTGCATTTGTGTTTTGACAATGAAAAATCCCTGTTCGGACATCGTTTACAAAATTTACTCTTATAACGGTTGAGTCAGCTTGGTCTACAATAGGAAACGTAGTACCATCTGCTTCAAAAAATTTATGAATTATCATTTTAATTCTCCAACTTTAAAAATTTAACTAAAAGAGATACGGCAGCCCCGACCATCGCAGCAGCACCAAGTACCCAACTTTTACTTTGTTCTAGGGAACGTATACGTTTTTCTTGCCTTCCCAACTCTTCATCTATAAGTGATTGCCGAGTTATCAAAGCATCGACTTTACCCTCTAGTCTACCTAGAGCCACTAATATCTCTTCATTCATTAGGTGCTTCCTACTCTTAAATACTGGAAGTATGTTTTGTTTAAATTAGTATCACCTACTATGGTAGCAGCACCGTTGGTGTCATATCTAAATCTAGCAACTGTGGTACTGACATCAGTAACGTCCATTACGACTGAAGCATGAAGCATCATTCTAGGAGCATCAGTATGTACACAACCAAAAGTATCTGCTATTTGTGTATAGGTAGCTGCACCACCTGAGTTATCAAAGTTACTACTTGCTAATATACTTAAACCTAAACTAGTAACATCAGCACTCGCTCTTGCAATATTAGAAGTACAACTTACTAAGTATATTCCTGTTTGTGGAAAGATCATTTCTCCACCGTCTCTACCTCCAGTAAACCTAGAAGAAATAACGGTGTTACTTAAAGGTGAACCTGCGTTTGTTATAGTTCTATTACCCGCCGTCCCAGTAGTATCTTGTGTAAGCGTTATAACATTACTTGATCCACTTGCAGTAATTTTACCTGCGTGTCCAGCACTAACAGTATTAATACATGTTTTCAAAGCTTGAGCAACGTCTGTATTGCTACCTGCTACACTAAACTCTCGGCTACCTACAGTAGTAGTATCAGCATGTCCTGTGTATACTTTTCCAGTTCCATCGGCTGACGTAATAAGAATAGTGTCACCTGCGTTTGGACCAGGATCGTTGACGGTTATAGTTGCCGTGGCAGCCGAAGCAGCAGACATAGTTCCAACACCTTTAAACCCATAGCCTCCGACTTCTTCTAAATTGCTTGCAATAAACGATTGCCCCGCAGTTGTAGTTATATCTGAGGTTATTCTGAACTGTCTAAAAAGAGTAGGGCTTTCAAGAAAACTTGAGGACTCTGTTGCAGCAGCGTGTCCTGCTAAGGCTATCTTGTCAATTTGTACATTGGTTGGCATTGGTTACTCCTTTATAGATTAATCTGCGAAATAATGACCGCTAACATAGATTTCATCGTCAGCAAATAAATGTTCAGTTATCGAAACAACATTTCCGTTTGCTTCTTCTAAAGTAATGTACGATTCCCCTTCGTCTATTGTCCCCTCAATTGACAGACCAGAACCGAATCCCGAAGCAGCTTCTACTGCAATTGAAAAAGCAGACGCTCCTGCACCCTCAGTTAAATTAGCAGCAGGGAAAGGTAAACCTGTTATTTTTGCTCTTTTATTAGTATATGAACCAGAAAGTGCTGAAATTTTAATTTTACCTGTTATATACACAACACGACCTATGCGTGTATACGCAAGTGTGTTAACACTAGTATCTAAAGTAATTGTACCTATTCCACTAACGCTACTTAATCCAGCAGTAAAAGTCCCTTCTTCATAGTAATTAAGACCTGTAGAAGATGAGGAGGCTGTTCCAGTTGTGCTTCCGTTTGCAAAGTGAACACCATCTTTAGTTACACGCATTCGAGAAACAGCAGTCGAACCAGAAGTTTCTTTATTTACTTCAAGACTTATAGTGCTTTGTGGAAGTTCATTGACTAAACGAAAGTTTGTGTTAGTACCACCTTTAGCTCTAATTTGTTTTTCATTTTGTCCATCTAGTGTGATTATAGCATGATCGCTGCTGTTTACTTCTAAAAGCGAAACTGGAGACGTAGTACCAATACCAAGTTTACCATCTTGAGTTAAATCCATTTTCCGAGAGTTGTTCATAAAAAAGCCTAAGGATTTAGTAGAACCCTCTACATCAATTCTAGGAGTGCCACCAGAACCTAAACCTATGGACATTCCATCAGTATTTGCTGTGTTAGTGTAGAAAGTTTTAGATTCTCCACTCCCACCTTCAGCGTGAATTATTTTATTAGGAGTCGTAGTACCAATCCCAACTTTACCGTCAGCTTTTACTCTAACTCTGTCTGATCCTGCTGTTTGTAAAGTAATATCATTAGATTCTTGATTACCAAGCACTAATAATTCACCAGAACTTAAACCAATTATTGCTCCGTCACTATTTGTAGTTCCAGTCGTAGAGTTTGTTAGTTGAATATATTTAGAACCCGAATCACTAGCGTTTAAATGCAAAGCGTTTTGTGGACTTGTAGTACCTACGCCCACTCGGTTATTCGCAGCGTCTACATGAAGAGTACCTTCATCAAACGTAATATTACCCTCAACTGATCCTGAGAATACATTGCGAGCTAACCCTAAGTTTCTAACATGAACATCAGTAGTAGGTGCTGACGCATTTAATAGTGTTAAAGTAAAGACACCATCAAGAGAAGTTATAGTGTAATCCGTAGTTGGTTTTTGTATGACTCCACCTACCTCAACAATGTACATCAAGTCATTGTCAGACAAAGGTGTCGGATCTGATAAGGTTGCTACTTGGTCACTACCACTTGTGCTAAACGCCGTAGTAGCAAGAGTGTACGATTGAGGTGCTGTAGTTGCTCCGTACAAACTTAAATTGTCAACGTATTGTTTAGTCACAGCGTCTAGACTAGAAGTAGGATCTGATAAGTTTTTAATACGTTTATTCTGAGCATCCCATTGTTGATCGGTAGTATCAAAAGATAACGCATTGGTAGCCCCAGAGTCGTCTGCTTCTTGAGCAATATAAAGTAACCCTAAGACCGCATTGTCTAAGTCTGTTTCAGTTAATACCGAACCATCCGCAAAGTTAACTATTTGATCCTGAAAGTTAGCTTTTGTTTTTGGGGTTGTTCTTTGAATAATAACTACAGATCCACTAGGAGGAGCAGTATCAAACGTAGCAGTTCCAGAACCACTAGTCCCTGCAATAGTAACACCACTCGATTGAGTCACTCCGTCCACAGTCACGCTTAGGTGAGATGTAGACAAGAACTGAACGGTAATGTTAAAAATAGTTTGATCGGCAGTTGATGTATAACGGTTGTAACTAAATGGCATAATTAATCCTCAAGTAATTGTAGAAGTTGTTGATAAGACCGACCTCTACGCCTTTCTCTTTTAATTTGACCCAGAATACTATTTCTCTGAGCTACCTCAGGAAACTCTTTTAACATCTGCTCGAAAGCCTTTGCTCTATACTCGGACAGAATTTTTCTCCACTCATTAACACGAGGACTCTTATCAACATCCTCAATAGATTCGTAAGGTAGACGCTTGTAACCTCTAGATTTAATAAGCCTAGATAGCTCTTGACGCAGGGTCTTACGACCAATCTTTACCTCTCCATGAAGTTGCAACCAACGGTCATACGCTGACTGACCTTTAGAGGAAAAGTATTCTCTAAGTTCTACTCCATTCTTAAACGAACGAGGAGACGAGAAGCTGTGGCCTATCTGTGCGAGTTCTCTCTTCAATGGGTCATCTGTTACTTCAGAGTAATCAAAGGGAGAGATGAAGTCTACGCTAGGGTGTAATCCTTTTCGTAGCACAGGCTCACCAAACATATTGCGTACTGGAGGAGCATCTTGAGAGAACCCTGGAATCCTAGCTCGAACAGTATCTATAAAGTTCTTAATGTCTTTTGTTTCAGAATCAAATGATCTGTTTAGTTGTGTCGCAAAGTTAGGGATAAAAGAACCACCTACACTTCTTAAATACGCACTACCAAATCCTTCAGGATCAGACAAAGCGTTTGTAAGTTTCGTAACACCTGTTAAGTATGTTTTACTTGTTAGATTACGAGCCATAGCAACACTTAAAGCAGAAATATAGTCTCCTGCGGTTTGTCGTATTTGTTCATCGCCTTCTAAGAAAATAGTACCAAGATCCGCAAGCATACCTATAGTCATAGCAGCAGGATCTAACCTTCGGTAAGACACATAAGCATTCCCAATCTTAACGGAATAAGGTTGCCACCCTGCGTCTTCCATTGCTTTTCTTCTAGCTTTATCAGTTGGTCCACCACCTGTAATAGTTCCAGAAGACACGGCTGTTAGACCTGCAACTGTAAATATAGATCCTGTAGCCAACCTTCCAATAGCATCGGCTCTAATTTCAGCATCCGCATGGTTTAATTCTTTTCCTAAATCACGCATAGCTTTTCTTTGGCTTGTACCTAATAAAGGAACACGATCAAAGAAGTGTTGAATAATGTTTGCAGGAGTTCTCATAAAAGGTAGAACTAAACGAGCAGCAGGGTTTTTATTTACAAAGGTAGATAAATCGCTACTCATTCCTATAAATGCACCACGATCTTTTGTTAAAGGTTCTGTAAAGGTAACTTGTTGTGCTGTTAATAGTGCTTTTTCATTCATTAATGAATATTGTTTAAGTCGTGAATTTATGTACTCAGATTTTGTCATTGCTTTTTCAATTGGTTGTCCTGTTATAGGATCTACAAACTTTGTTCTATAACTAGCAGCTCGACCTTTAAATTCTTTTATGTTTCTGGCTTGTTGTGCTATTTGTTTTCTTGCTGTTTGATTTCCTTTTTTAACAAGTTTATCAAACCTTTGATCTACTAAATTATTTATAAGTTGTGGATTAGTGTGACCTTCTTTAACTACTTGTTCCATTAATTGATGTTTCATCATACTTCTATAGTTAACTTGTTTAAAAAACTCATCACCACCTAGCAATGCTCGTGAAGGTAAGTTAGCAATTGTTCCTAACCATTGAGCAGCCAAGTGACCCATAGTGCCTTCTTTAAGTCCTTTGTTTACTAAATAATCAGTAATCTTTGATTTAGACCCTGAAGTTTCTACGGTTCGTAATAAAGGATCTAAAATAGCTTCGTTTTCTTCTACAGCTAATTTAGCTATTTTTAAAGAATCTTCTACTTCAGTAAATAAATACTTATATCTAGCAAGTTCCGAAGAGGCTTTACCCATATCTCCAGTAAATGCATACCCCAACGCTTTTTCAGCAGGAGCCATCAGAGTAGTTAAAGCTGCTGACGTAAAGTTAACTACGTTAGTAATAGGACCAGAAAGAATAGAGTTCATCCAGTATTCAGTAATAGCTCCTAATCCAGTTGCAGTTTCTTTAGCACTTTTTGTAGCTTGCTTCCAGTTTTGCGATAACGCCATTCGCTGCATATCTGTTCTAACAGCCGACTCTCCTCCTGCGGAAGCAATCATTTCATCAAGTAATTTTGGATTATCTCTTAAAGATTGCGAAGTAATACCGTCTAATTGTTTTCCAACACCACCTGGTTTTAATTTAAGAGAGCGTAAACCTGAACCCCAAAGACCATTAACACCTTTTACTACTTCTGTTATTTGATTCACTTGATGTTTAGCTAAAAGAAATTCTCCTATTTGTTGTCGAGATATTTCAGTAGGATTTTTTACTACTTGTTTGGTAGTTTCTAAAAGTAGTTGCCCTCTTTCTTCTAATACATCTCTTAAAGCTCCTGTTAATCCAATTAATTCTTCTAAGTTTGCTTTGCCTTTTTTGCCTTCCGCTAATAAAGCATTAAATTCTTCATCTGTTCCTATGTCAACGCCTGTACTATCAGAAATGTCTTCTCTAGTTTTTTTATTTTTTTGCTTTAAAACGTCATCTGTAAGACCTGTGCCTTTTTCAGTTGCTTCTTGTAATACTTTATTAGCTGCGGTAGCTATGCGTATAGCATCGCTGACTTGTGCATTAGAAGAAACATTTTTCCAATTTAAGGCTTTGTTCTTTATTTTTTTAATTCTTTCAACGCCTCCCTTTTTTTTTATTATTGTCCTAAAGTCTTTTAATTCATCTTCTAAAGTCCGTTCAACTTCAGGTTCATCTTTAGGTTTAGCATCAGGTTCATCTTTAGGTGTAGCATCAGGTTCATCTTTAGGTTTAACTTCTGGTTCATCTTTAGGTGTAGGAGATTCGTTTGTTACTTCTTCAAGCTTTTTTGCAGATTTATCACTATTAAGAACTTTACCGTCAGGACCTACGCCTCCTGCTTTACGTCCTGCTTTAACACCTTTAGCTAATAAAAAGATTCCATCTAAAGCAAGTCCTAAACCAAGACCTTCAATAGCTGCTTTAAATCTACCTTCTATTTCTGTATCGTCTTCATCGGCTGCTAAGTATTCTGTCAAAGGGTTTGCTAAGTCAGGGAACTGTTCGTTTACTAAATTAGAAAGCCTAGCTTCATGTGCATCAAATACAGTAAAGTCTGCTACTGCTCCTGCTGCTGCATATTTAATAGCTTCAGATCCTCTAGTGATGGCTAATGCTGTCTTTTTTCTATTTTGATCGGTAGCTTTAGCTACTGCTTTTGCAACTTTACCAGTAGCTCCGCTTATTTTAGTAAACTTACCTGCTTTACTAATAAGACCAATTCCAGGAATAAACCCTGTAGCAAATTGAGTAATGCCTTCAACAGCACCACCAACCATAGTTTTAGATTCTCCAAAGTCTAACCCAATACCAAAATCGTCTGGAATATCGTAATCAAGCCCAAAGATATTTCCTATTTCCAAACCACTTTGAACAGCACCAGCAACACCTCGTAAAGGAGCTAAACCTACATCTACAACAGAGTCAAAGAAAGAATTTTCTTCTTCTTCATTTACAGTCTGAAAAACTGTTTGTTGATCTTCGCCAGTATTTTTATTTTCTTCTTCGAGAATTTCTCGGTAAGTAACCATTATTTGTACCTCATTAATCTAACACTTTGTTTTTTCTAAACAACGTTAATCTATCACCTTGGTGTTTAACTAAAAGTTTTATTCCTTCTTCTCCAACATACCGTTGCCTTATTTCATCAGGTAAAAACTCAAGAAGACCTTTAACATCTGTATCACTTAAATCTTCAGGATTACCTTTAAAATCAGGAAGCATAATTACAAACTTAGGATCTATAAGGCTTTTAGGAATAGGAACTCCTAAATCTGTTTTCCCTTCTTGTAATTCTTTTGTAGTCAACCCAACAATTGATTTTGCTTGAAAATATTCTTTTAATTCTTCTTTAGTAGGTTCGTTTGAACGCTCAGTCATAGTGAATCTAGGTGGCCTTACAGGTCTAAATCCTGTGACTTTTTTTATTCTTTCTTTAGCTAGATTATATAAATCTTCTTTTTGATTTTCATGTGCTAAGACTAATTCTTTTAAAGTATCTTTATCTTTAGTATTTTTAATTTCTTCACGATCTCTATTGTGTTCAAAATATCTATTTCTAAACGGAGATGTAAATGCCCCAAATAATGCCCCTCGGTCTTGCGGTTGTAATTGTTCAGGAATTACCTCGTCTTGTGGTATTGCTTCTTCTGCTATATCGCTTTGGAATAAATTAATACCTTCGGAATCTGTACTAATAAATTTACCTTCAGCAGCATCGTAAAGTTGTTTAATTTTTTCTTGAGCGTCTATACTTGTTCTTCTACTAATTTCTTGAGCTTGTTCTCTAGGCGTTTTATCTTTAAAATTTTCATCTGTTAAAACGTCATCAATATGTTTTTCATGTTGTTGTTGTAATTCATTTTCTAACTGTAATAAAACTTCTTCAGGTCTAGTTAAATTTGCAGAAATTGTTGGGCTTCTTAAAGCAGCAACAAGTAAACGACTTGAATTATCAGGAGTAGTTGTAAGTTCTTTTTGAATATTCCCTCGAACTGCTTCTTCCCCTTTAAATCGAAAACCAAATTCTGATAAATCTAATGCCATTTTAGCAGTTATTTGTCCGTTTTCTTGGGCATCATCTATTCTTGCTTCAATAGCTTCAAAACTATAGCCTCCTCGTATCATCTTTCTTATTTCGGTAACTACGTTATCGTCATTTACTTCAGTAGTATTTTTACCATATCTAATAATTTTAGTTGCAACGTCTTGTGCAGTTTCTAAAAGCTCATCTTCAGAAACTCCTCTTTCTCTTAAACGAGACATAATATCTTCCATATTTTCGGGATCATTAGGATCATAAAGAGATAACTCTTCTTTGCTTAGTAGTTCATTTACAATAATTGATTTTACTGTAGTAGAGTTTTTGTTTATTCTAAATGTTTTTCTATTTTGTTCTTGAATTTCACGATTATAAGCTACATCTTCTAGTGCAGGTAAACTATCTTTAAGAGCTTGTATTTCAGAACGCCTCATGTTGTACACAGAGTCTTGTCCTGCTTTTAAATTATTTAACTGATCTAATAAAAGCAACGCTTCGTCTGCTCGCCCATC
>VTLG01013460.1_pt1 | contig 15334 bp, 19 predicted proteins | sample 4694571 | NCBI WGS metagenome assembly VTLG01 (sample SAMN12604809, study PRJNA352737) | marine metagenome | biome: ENVO:00000447; feature: ENVO:00000209|ENVO:00000569|ENVO:01000036; material: ENVO:00002151; isolation source: viral sequences binned using virsorter ...
AAACAATACTTAAGACGTTAGCAATTTTTTGAAACATGATTAAAGAAGCCCTCCTAAAAGCTAGTGTGCCAATTACTTTGATGACTTTGGCTTTGATTCTTGGGTTAGCTCCACTGTACCTGTTGGCTGGGATTCTTGTTCGATCTTCCTCAGTAACATCTCCTTCGCCTGTATCCCACCCTCAAGCAGTAAAATAGTTTTTGTTTCTTCTTCTAAAACTTTTTGTGCTTGATTTCTAGTTTGAACGTGTTTTGCTAATTCTTCTTTCCATTGAACTAATTGCTTTTCAATAATACTTTTCATAATTAAACAATAGTAAGAGTTTCACCTGATCCAACAGTAACAGTAACACCGCTATCTATAGTGATCGGACCAGCAGACATAGCGTTCTTGCCGTTAGTAATAGTATAGTCAGTTGTTACATTCTGACCATTTTCGTAGAAAATTTCATCAGATCCACCGCCTGTAGCTCCAGCCGATATTCCTGTTAAATTCGATCCATCAACAGCAGGAAGTGTAGAAGGAAAACGTGCGTCAGGTAATGTTCCAGAATTTAGATTTGAAGCACTGCCAGCAGTAAAACCACCAGATGTTCCAGTTGTATTCTGGTTTCCAGCAGTATTTACACCAGGAAGATTTATATTTCCTGTTCCGTCAAACGATACCCCACCAATGTTTCGTGCAGTTTCAAGAGCCGTTGCAGTAGCAGCATTTCCTGTAGTGTCCTGATTCAACGTGCCAACAACAAAATCTATAGTGCCATCGCCATCTTGGTACGTTACTGTTATGCCTGTCTCAGTATTACCTGTAAGCATACCTCCGACAATATCTTGGACTTGCTCATTAGTCAGAGTTGCAGTTATGTAGCCAGCACCATTGGTAATTGCATTATTGTTCAAAGAAATATTTGCTGTGCCATCAAACGAAACTCCTGCAATAGTTCTGGCAGTTTCCAAAGCTGTAGCTGTAGCAGCGTTCCCAGTTGTATCTTGATTAAGTGTTGCGACTCTTGCAGCAGCCACAGTTCCAGAGGCAATATTACTTCCATTTAAATCTGTAAGTGCTGATCCGTTAAGTGCTGGCAACGTAGAGGGAAATCTTGCATCAGGTACAGTGCCCTCTCCAAGATCATTTGCATCAAGCGAAGCGTATTCTGCTTGACCTATCGCAGTCGAACCCGAACCAGAAATACTTTTTATTTTTAAATATTTATCAGCAGCAATTTGATTATCTGGAAAAATTAACGTGTAAGATTGTCCTGCACTGTGAGCAGGTGAAGCTAGTATTATTCCGTGACTTTGTGCAGAGCAGTTTAGTTGTAATTTACCATCATTACCTCCAGCACCTCTGACTTCAACAACACCAGTGCCATCTGGTTCGATTTTTACGTTTCCATTGCTCGTTGCTGTAGTTATCTTGCTTGATTGAACATCTAAATCACCTCCAAGTTGAGGCGAAGTATCCTCAACAACATTTGCAATAGCACTAGCAGCAATTCCATCAAGTTTATTTTTTAAAGTAGTCGTAAAATCATTTTCAGTTTGAGAGGCAACTACAAAATCTAGTGTTCCATCTGAATCATCATAAGTAACAGTAATACCTGTTTCAGTATTACCAGTAACCATGCCACCTACATAATCTTCTACTTGCTCTTGAGTTAAAGTTGCCGTTATATACCCTGCTCCATTCGTTATTGCGTTGTTATTAAGTGATATGTTTGCCGATCCATCGAAACTGACTCCAGCTATTGTTCTTGCTGTTGTTAAAGTATCTGCTGATCCAGCAACTATACCAATCGCAGAACCTCCATCATTTTTACTGAATAGCTTGCAATTACTGGTTCGTATAGCTAATTCACCAACAGAAAGATCACTATTTCCAGGATCACTACCGCTTGCTCTTTTTAATTTAATTGTGTTCGCCATTGTTCGACCTCCTGATGGTTAAATTTAGTATGTTCCTCCATCTATATCAAAACTAGAGGCACTTTCATCTTCTAAAAATGTAACTAGATCAGATAACGCAACTTGTTTCATTGTTCCAGCGTCATTCATCACCAAACGATCTGCTGCTGCCAAAGTTGTAGATGTTGCAGAAGTATCTCCGTCCATGATGTTCAACTCGCTAGTGCTTACCGTTGCTCCGTCAAGAATAGCCACTTCGGTTGAAGTTAAAGCTGCCAAAGCAGCAGAAGCACCAGATTGACAACCAGATAAATTAGCTAAATCTGCATCATAGGCTTGAACATTAGTTCCAATAGCAAGACCTAAAGCTGTTCTAGCTGCACTTGCACTTGTAGCACCCGTTCCACCATCGCCAATCGCAAGTGTTCCTGTTATAGAACTAGCAGCCAAATCAACAGCTAATTCAGTTGATTCAATAACTAAACCACCATTTGCTTTGAGGTCAACACTTAATTCATTACCAGATTTATCAAGCCCATCTCCAGCAGTTACGTTACCACTAGAAGAAAATGTACTGAATGATAAATTATTTGTTCCTACAACAGCAGAGCCTTTGTTAGAAGTACAAACAAAACCTATATCGGCATTAGTTGATCCTTGCTCAATAAAAGCAAACGCACCAGCAGCATCAGCACCCGTAGCTAAATCATCAGCCCTTACTGGTGTATCTCCTACAACATAGATTCCGTTTTGTGTGGCTGTACTTTGATCCTTAACAAGAACTCTGTCACCATTTGCAAGAGTTACTCCATCTATTGAATCGCCACTGTTAAGAGCAGTTGCAATTGTAATATTTGCTGTTGTAGCTGCAACACAACTTCCTTTTACATCTAATCCCTCACTGACAGAATCTACATATCCTTTTGTTGCAAAATGAGCATCGGCTGTAGGGGTAACTCCAGAAACAGTGCTTGTTGCACTAGCTAATTGGTCAAGTCTATTTGTTCTTACTTGTGTATCGAAATCAGACACCTTAGATGCTGTTAGCGTTGGAATATCTGCAACTACAAGTGATCTAAATGTAGGTGCAGCATCACTACCTGTTGTTGGTCCTGATAATACTAAATTAGCTCCTCTTACTGTTGCTTTATCAAAAAATGCTCCCTTACCACCAATAGAAATAATACTCGTAGCGGAACCTCCCGATCCCCCTGTGCCCGTACCATAGACTAAGACTTCATCGCCTTCTCTGAAAGCAACTTCAGCATTTTCTAATGACGTTGGGTTTGACGATCCTGTTGATCTTTTTATTCTTATCGTGTTAGCCATTAGAAGTTACCTCCATCTACGAGTGTAAGTTTAGTTGTTGTGGTATCTGCCTTAAAGTTACCAGATATGGAGTCATAATACAGTATAGATCCATCAACTTTTGCAGAAACGTCAAAAGTTAGACCACTAAGAGATCCTGCTGGACCTTGTGGACCTTGTGTTGTGATCTCAACTGTAGTTACATCAGAAACCTGTGAAACTACAACTTGATTAGGATTGCTCATGCTGTGTAACCCTCACTTATAAATAGTTTACCCTCTAAATAATAGTTTTTGCTACCACCTGGTTCTGTTAATAATACGTCATAAAACAAAATACTTGGAGTAAATGTAGCTGTTTGAGTATCTGTAAGAGAAATATCTATAATTCCATTGGTTCTATCTGTGTAAGCCACTGTCCAATCAGCATATTTTGTGGTTCGTGATTCATCATAAACCTGTGCAGCTACAGTATATCCAGTTAAATTTATTGCCGATCCAGTTGAATCTTTAAATGTCAATTTTATAGGAAAGTCTGCTCTCCTATCTACAGTAAAGTTTTTCTTTCCTGGAATTATTGCCATTATGCTGTTACTTCATAAAGAGTTAAGGTGCTTATCCCATGATAATTGTCAGCTTCACTATAACGATTTAGACAAATTTTGTTATTTGTACCATCTTTGCCAATCTGTAATTTATATGTAGTTGCAGATGTAGTTGCTGGAGAATCTAAAAAATTCATTGACATTGGAAACATTGTTATGGCAGACAAATAATTCATCATGGTTGATGTTTGAGCTACCGAACCCGAAGGCTGTGCAATATTTGTACTTCCTCTAACAAAATTAATTTTTGCAGTATCTCTACTACTATCCGCAGACATATAAATTTGAGCCACTATTAAAACTTTATTACTACTTGAAGATGGGGTAATCGAGGCAGATAGACCAGTAATATCTGTAAAACTTGTTCCTGTAAAACTAAAAGTGTCTGTTTTTACTGCTTGAACAACCTGTAATATTCCACCATTAGCACCACTTGGCAGACCCCCTGCTGGAACGATTGAATTGACTTTAAGTTGGCTCATGATTAACTAGGCTTTGGGTTGGTGTCTTTTACTTCTTTAATCGCAGTGTACCATTCGCCTGTTTGTGCGTCTGCACCAAACTTGCCAGCAGCTACATCACGAAATAATTGATCTAATTGTTCTGAAATTTGTGGGTAAGTTTTTACACCAAATGTTGTCCTATCGCTTTTATATTTATTAGCAGTTTTTTCAGCAAGTACATTTGCTTCTTCTGTGTCTCTGGCTGTTTCTTCTTCTGCTGTGAAAGCAACATTTTCACCATTAATATTGTGGTATCGTGTCATTGTTTTACTCCATAAAGTGTAAATTTACCACTATTTATATTTCCAGTATCAGCAAAAATTCTAACCCCAGTGGTCGCAGTATTCTCATTGACTCCACCACCAAATGGGCAAAATCTTTTATTTGAACCTGTATCTCCATAAGAAACCACACCATGAATTTGATGTCTAAAATTATTTGAAAAATTAGTCATATAAACATAACCAGAGCAATCTTCATAAACTAATGAACCACTACTGTTATTTCCCATATTTTCTTGATTAAATCTATAGGAACTTGCACCTGTATGATTTCCGTCACCACCCGAATCAAGTACTCTTGTTGAATATTCATTACTAGAGAATGAACCGCTACTATTAAGTATTCGCATACGCAAAGTGATACCATCACTAGAAAATCTTAATTTATTAAAAATAATTAAATACTGTTCATAGGTATCAAAAGCATCTGTAATTGAATCAGTGAAATCAATAGTTGAAGAACTGCTTGCATCTGTTGTTTGTAATTTTACAAAACTACCTAAACCACTAACATCAGAACCACCAGAGACATTTTGAATTGTATTAACTTTTAATGTACTCATGGCTTGGGATTAGCGTCTTTTACAGCTTTAATGTGAGTTGCCCATGTGCCAGATGTTGTGACAGTTCCAGCAACTATATCTTTGTATAGCATATCTAGCTGATCGCCAAATGAGGCATAAATGGTCGAACCATCAGTTGTTCTATCAGTTTTGTATTTAACAGCAGCAGCTTCAGTGTTTAAAGTAGTTCTCGCAGCATCTATAAGAGATTGATCTAAACTTATAGAATTACCACTTGCATCAAAAGCTCCTGTGCCGTCATCAATCGTTACAGCATTTGGATAGGCTTTTCTTATTGCTTCGTGATCTAAACTCATGGTTAGTTTTTAATTAGATTATACACGGAAGTAATCATGCTGACACCTCCATTACTGTTATTGAAGAAGCTACCCTTGGAGTGTCACTGGTATCTCCATCATCATAGGTTCTGTTTATAAGAGTGTCTCTACTATTCAATCCTGCGACTTGTACTTTATATGTTGTTGCACTTGTTGTACTCGGAGAATCTAAAAACACAGCTTGTCTATCTTGAATAACATCGTAACCAGCATTACCAGATTGCCTTCCAGTACCAAAGGATCCTTGGGTTCTGTTGCTACCTGCATCACCTATATAAATCGCAGTGCTACCTCTTACTAATCTCCCTACAAAAGCAGCATCTTCGTGACCAGCACCTACTTTTATATCAAGAATAATAAATATTTTACTTGATGAAGAAGTCGGAGTAATAGATACGGACAGTCCAGTTACATCTGTATAAGATCCCGAACTTGTAGTAAAAGTGTCTGTTTTAGTTGTTTGTTTTATCTGAACTATTCCACCGCCACCGCCTGTTGGTACTCCTGATACTGGTATTATGCTGTTGACTTTGATTGTGCTCATAATTTAAACGACTGTCCAGGTTTCACCAGCACCAACTGTGACTGTTACCCCTGATTGTATAGTAATCGGACCAAAGCTGCCAGCGTTTTGTCCATTAGTAATAGTATAACTCTGCGTTACTGTTTGGTCGTTTTCCCAAAAGATATTGTCACTTCCTGCACCTTGAGCACCTGCTCCAGCAGCAGCCCAACTTAGCGTTCCAGAAGCGTCTGATACAAGAGCATAGCCAGAAACAGTGGCATCAGCAGAAGGTAGTGTCCAAGTAAGACTAGAAGAGATTGTAGCTGGTGCTTGAAACCCTACATAATGACTACTATCAGCATCAGCAAACCTAAGATCATTCTGTGCTTGAAGCGTTAATCCATTAGCATCAAATATCATTTGTTCTGTTCCGCTAGAAGAAAATCCCATTACATTTGCAGATTTTCTAAATAATCCTAAATCTGTATCTGTATCAAAACTTATTGCAGGAGCAGAGGCAGTTCCAGCGTCATCAGCAAGAAAAGCACCTGTCATAGTACCGCCAGCCTTAGACAATAAACCTAAATTAGCTTGGTCTATATTTCCTATTTCAGTAAAAGCACCATTACTAGAGTTTCTTATTTTTAAAATATTTGTAGTGGTATTCAAAAATGGCATACCAGCTACACATTGACTTGAAGCTAAGTCAGATGATTTTGAATTACTTGATTGGATCGCAGCAAAGACAGCATTTAAATCAGTTCTTACGTTGGCTCCCGAAGCATTTTCGATTGTATAATTTGTAACGTCAGACATAGTTAATAACTATTTTTCTCCATGTTAACCTCCTTTGCCAAAACCAACAGCACTATAGGTAAAGTTCCTATCAATACTAGCATTACTTGAGTTTTTAAAATGAACTGTAAAGCCAGTTCCAGATATACTACTAAGTTCAAAATAATCACCAGTTGCCATATTCTGAGGAGAAATATTCACAGATGGTAAGAAACTATTAAGATTACCTAGCCCAGACGTTCCAACAAAAAATGGTGCTGTAAATGTAACGGCTTTTGCTCCTGCTCCAGATGCTATAACAGATGATTGTTCAGTTCTTGATGGCATTGTTGCTGTATATCCTGCTTGCTGTAAATTGATATTCTGTGCTGTATCTGTTGTATCTATATTAATTCTGAACTGAAATCCTCTACCCTTAAATGTTCCGTTAGCAAAGTCATTGTATGATGTATAAGTAGGAGAACTAGAGGGATTATCAGTGGTGGTTCGTACAGCCATTTTTGCGTTTACATCATTAGCAATAGTTCCATCAAAATCTGTCCAAGTATCTATATTGTCTGTTCTATTATCAAACTGATCTCCTGTATAAAACCCAACCCCTTGAAAATGTCTTTTTAAGACAAGTGAGAATGTAGCACCAAGATCAAGAGTATCTACAAAGTCATAAGTACCAGAAGCATTTGCTGTTGGATCTATAAGTTTTAATCCACCAAGAGATGAGTCATATACAACATTAGATTTTGTTCCGTTATATGGAGTTCCATCAGTATCTTCTCGATCAGTTTTAACAGTAATTGAGTCTAAAATATCAACAATAGATAAGGCTACACTTGTTGCATTGGCACTAAACCTACCGCCATCATCTTGAAATTTAAGAAGATATGTTCCAGCTAAAGCTGGTGCAATTACTTCAGTTGCATTACCAGCTACAGCTTCGATAACATCTTGAGCAGATTGGAATGTGGCTGCACCACCAGTTTGGTTTGTATGTCTTACATAAACACGGCCACCATGTAAAACGTCAATAGCAGTTGCCTGTGTAAATCTTAATCTTACAAACTGTTCATTAATAGGTTCAACAGTTAAACCAGAAACATCTTCTGGTACTGCTGTTTTACCTTGAGCTACAAATGTTGTTTCAGTAAAATTAGATGATAAAACTAACCCTGCATTGTATGAAAAAACTTGAATTGTGTATGTCCCTTTTACAGTATCCAAAAGTTCAAAATCACTACTAAATATAACTTGAGAAACATAGTTTCCATTTTCTAATTTGTAATTAACTAAATACTGAGTTACACCTTGAACTGGTTGCCAATCTACAATTAATTTACTTCTAGCAATATTATTTATAACAACTGTTTTTTCTGTAACTGTTAAGTTACTCGGAGGAGATACAGGAGCATTTAATACTGATATTGTTCTTGTAGGTAGTGCAGTTCCATCTTCAATAAACGCATATTTACCTTCAACATAAGTTAATCCAGAAATAACATAATTAATATCATCTTGTTCTTCTACTTGAATCACTCTAAATAATTGAGTTTGTAGCGTTGTACTAGATATTAAATATGGAGAATTTACATTTGGTGCTGAAGAAAAAGCGACAGCAGTTGTGCCATCAGGTTTTGTAACACTATTTACAGTAATAATTCCATTTGCCATATTAGATATTACTCCTACTTCGACTGTTCCATCAGGCAGAATTACACTTATAGTCGGATTGTCATTTGGGTCAGGCAGAGTTGTTTGTTCTTTAGCATCTATAGTTATTTCAGTAGTTGTTGCAGATACCACACGACCACCTCTTCTAGCACCTGCTCTTACTGGATCGTTTATCTCGATAACAGAACCAGGTCTTACAACAATTCCTGCATCTATTGAAGTTGAGAATGTAACTGTTTCGCTTTCATTTTGTTCAGCAAAAAGTATTGCACGGCCCAATCTGGCAGCCTGATTACGAGAGGTGCACGCAAATGCTTTTACTTGTTTTGTGATAACTCCTAGCTTACTTATGGCGGTGCTATCTTCTACGACTTCAAAATCTACTTCTTTCGAGTCCATATTAAAGTAACTGACAGAAACAACACTGTGCCTAGTTTTTAAACTACTTCCTGAGTAAGCAAATCCACCTTCTCCCACATTGGCTAAATTAAATAAATAACTAGCTGATGTCTCTTTATCCTGAGATAAAGTTATTCCTCCAGCAGACCATATCGGCATACATCTCATAACACCAGCTAAATCATTTATTGCTGCAAATGCTTCTTTAGGACTTTGAATATTTACGTTACAACTAAATCTTGCCTCTTTTGTACCTGCTCCTGTTCCATCATCTACTTCTTCGTTTGCATATTTACTAGCAGCCACAAAACTAAACAAATCTAAATTACTATCAGTAACATGATTTCCCAGACCGTACCTCGTGTTTGTGAGAAGGTCGAGTAAGCACATTGAAGGGCAGTTGGTGTAAACAGCAGCACCCATGACTCCATTGAATATATAACCACTTGGATATACAATCCTGCCCGTTGCATTATCAACAGTGGGAGTACCAGAACTAGAAGCACCTGCTCCTGGTATTCTTACCTTTACTCCTCTAATACGGTATTTTCTTGTAGGAATATTGTTAAATTGCTTACTGTCCAAACGAAGAGCAACGTAAGCACTATTAGCATAAGTTGAACTGTTATCTATAACTTCTTGAAGGCTTGTAAATTGAAAGGCATTTATTCTTGCTGAATCTGTACTATCTGCTGTGACACGGACAACTCTTACATCTACAGTTGTAAATCCACTTGTTAATTCTATTCTGTGATCTCTAGCATAGGCATCTGCGGTTCTTCCACTAACTGAAGTGCTTATCTTATCTACAAATCCACCTGAATCATGTTGAACTTGTATTTTATATTCAACAGTATCTCCTCGAATATCTCCGTCATCTTCAGCTACCTGTATCTGAGGCCAAGTTAAAGTAACAATTACTGCGTCTACATCTGTATTTGTAATTTGTCTGGTAACAGGAGCAGATGTAGTTACCTCAACTCCAACAGCAGTAGGTGATCTGCTTTCAGCAGGAATGCCACTCATTGCAGTTTGATTTGACGTTCCAAACTTTGATTTAAAGGTTACATCTTGAAAATTAAAATCAATATCAGCAGGACTAGCACTTGTAGCTGTTGAATTTAATATTGGAGTGTCATTAAGAAAAACATCTTTTAAACTTGCATTTTCATAGGCTGTAGTTCCTTTTGTTAGTCCTTCTTTTGATGCACTAGCAAAACCTTCTATTTCTCCTTCAGATATTAAATCTTGAATAGTGGCAAAACTTCTACTATGTAAAGTATCAGGAGCACGATAAGGAGGTGGGGGTGGTTTTGGTGGACCTCCAGATCCTCTAATAAGTTTAGTTTCGTCTGTCATGCTTCTACCTGATTAGTGTCAATCGCTGCACTTATTACAACACTTCCTGTAATTATTTCACCATAAACTATTGGAACGGGAGTACCAGCCCTTGATGTATTCTGTACTCCACTAAAACTAAAAGATAACTGTGGATCTTCTTCTGAACTAAACTTTTGTGGTTCTGGTAATGGAAATAATAATTCACTTACACCCATTATCGTTAAACCAATTCCTAAGTTCATTGCAAATTTTCCTAAAAAAGCACCAGTTTTTGTTGCATAAGTTAATCCAGTTTCACTAAATAACGCTCCAAAACCTCCTCCTGCCATAACTGCTCCTGTAATCAAAAGTGCTCCTAATAATATCTTTCCTAAACCACCTCTACCAGCACCAGCTATTACTGGAACGAAATGAATGTCTTGTTGCCCAACAGGATAAGCCAATTCATCTGTACCAATATCATCATCTCCTACTTTTACCTGATAATATTTTGGACTCATATATGCTTCTAATCCTTCAAAATTATGAATCAAAAAACTAACAGCTTGAGCTACATTATCAACTTTTACCTCGAACTCTTTATGTCCGACAAACTCTGCTAATTGTCCATACAGTTTTACTTTACGAAGCATAACGATACCTCTTTCCCGTACATTTTAGCAACCATTCAGAGTAGGGCTCTCTACAAGATAGTCTATCGGTTAAATGATGAATAACATCTCCTTCAAAAAATAATGCTACATGATTTAAAGTTGGGTGCAAAATGCTCATAAGCAGTACATCTCCATCTTGTAATTTTTCTTCTGGTCTAAGTTCTCTAAAATTTGTTCGCCAAGCACAATCTTCAAATAAAGGTTTATTGTTAAATTCTTCTAATGTAGCTGGTCTTTCCCAATCTCTAAGCTCAATATTTCTTTCTTCTTTATACCAATCTCTTACTAAACTCCAGCAATCTGTTATACCCCATACCCATTGCCGACCCAATAAAGGTGGTTTATATCCGCATGGTTCTAGATAAGCCCATTGTTCTGTCTTTGGATTAACAATATACCACGGTAAATTACTGTCCTCACAACTAATTTTATCTGCTTGACTAGGATTAGGTGGGGTAATGGGGTGACTATGAACCACTCCAACAATTTCTCCTGTATTATCTGCTTTTACATAGTCTTCTGGGTCGATGATAAAACATTGATGTTCTGTCATTGAAAGATTACGACAAGGATAGTATCTTTCTTTACCTTTTATATTCAGTAGTAAACCACAAGATTCTTTTGGATCTTCTCGTTGAGCATGAAGTAGTGCTTTATATTTCCAACTCATTAAACAAACGTACCAATAGAAGGGAAGATAGAACGAGTTGCTTGACGGCCTGGGATTCTTATTCCAGCAAGGTCTGTTGGTGCAGCAAGTTCAAATTCAACAACTTCTCTAGTTTCTGTTGCTTTACGATCTATTGAATATACTTCTTGTGGAAACTCAGCAGTTGGATCAGCAGTTGCATTTGTTCCATCAGCAAAATTAACAGCGTCAATAAATTTAGCTAATGTTCTAATTCTGGTTACTGTAGCTCCCGTCAAATCATTACCAGTTGTTGTCTCATTAACAGATAAAAGTATTGCTGAAATTAATCCTGTAGCGTTACTAATAGTTATTTTTGGTCTAGGTAACTGTCCTTTTTGAAAAGCAAAACCTGATGCTTGTACAGGAAATCTAAGGTAAGCATTACCAGCCCAAACTATTTGACCATTTGCATTTAAATTGCTACCAGCATGAAATCTATAAATTGTATTTGCACCATGTAATGTAGTAGATAATTGAAGAGTAAATAATTCAATAATCGCTGATGGATTAATAGATTGTAAATTACTAAATACTGCTGAATTTACTGACATTACGATGCAGGTTCAAATACTTGTCTAAAAGTAGCTTGAATAGTAGCTCTATTCTTATAAGGTATAGATTTACTCCACCCTTCGCAAACAAATTTAAAATTAGAAGCAGTTTCTCCAGGTAAATAATCTGCGGGAAGATCAAAACTATCACTATCGTTTGCTCTGGCATCTAAAAATGTTTCTATAGTATCTGCTTCTGTTTCTGAAACTTCGTAAGTAAGGTTAAAAATTTTTGGATTTTGATGTTGTGCAAGGCCAAATAAAATTCTATGCTCATAACCGTCAGCAAAACGAACTGTTCTGGTATTTGGTGCGGATCTTTTCCGTTGCCCGTATTTAGGTTTTATTGAGGGAAACGTAGCCATTATGCAAGTAATCCTCCTGGTCTTTTCTGCTGTATTAATTCAGATTGTACTGCAACTGATATAAGACGGCCAAGTTCTCTACTGTTATCTTCATCACCTTGAACTGAAGAGCCAGAAGCATCTACATTGACTACCACAGTAGTTGAACCACCAAGAGCATGATTTGGTGTGATCGTTCCAGAAACACCTGGGCTAAATATCTCTGGGCCACGTTCTCCTACTATATAACTACTACCTCCCATTACAGGGCCACCATTTGCCTTATTAAAATCACCTATAGTAACTTCTGGGCCAGACCCCGCATAGGAACTTATTGCATCTAAATTTAATCCAGTATCGGCTGTTGGACCTGAAATATTAAAGTTAAACATATTACTGAATAAACCCAAAAATGATTTTTGAATTTGAGCAGCAGCTAATCTCGCAGCAGTATCTAGAAAATGATCTGCGATTCGATTTAACATATTTCTAAACGCATCAGATACACTCATAGTTCCTCTAATAATTCCTTTAAACGAATCTTCAAATCCTGTTCGTATAGCATTACTTAAATCTAAAACTTGTCTCATTGGGTTCATTAGCTCTCTTAATTCATCAGCAGGAGCATTAAATTCAGATAAAAACTGCATTTGTTCGTTTATTCTTATCATGTTTTCTATTACTGCAAAAGATTCTTTATTAGCTTCAGTAAATTCATCAGCAAATTCTTTAGTTTTTTTGGCTCTATATTCAAGTCTTTCTTTTTCTGTATTGTAAGCAGCTAAATAATATGTTTGTTTTTTATTCATAAATACATCATCAAAATCAAAACCTTCCATTTTGTCTTTAATAAACATTTCTCTTTTTTTATTAAAAATAGCTTTTTGCAACTCAAGTTGAGCTTGTAATGGGCCTTCAGTTGCTAATGTTTGTAATAAATTATTTTTAGTTTCAAAACTAATATCTTTGCTTAAACTTAAAATTTGTTCTAAAACTGATTCTGAATCTCTTAATCCAGCAAGAGTATTCACAGTTTCTCTATCTCCAAATGAATCAATTAATAAGTTTCCAACTTCTGATCCTAAGTCTTTAAATTGAGCAACTAATTCTATTGCATCTTCTTTTGTTATACCTAATTCTTTTGCTAATTCTTTAATTCTCTTCCTAGAGAAATCAGAAGAAACACCCATTGCTTCCATCTCTTCATCAAGATTTCTAACAGCTTTTCTAAATGCTCTAACTTCTTGAATTTGAGAAACAATAGCAGTAGCAGCGATAGAAGCAGCAAAACCTCCACCCATAGCTAAAGCTCCACCTAATCCACCAGCAGCACCACCAGCAGCAGCAGAAGCACCACCACCACCAAATAGTAATGGAAAGCCACCACCGATTAAAGCACTTCCAATACCTCCCTTTATCCTTCCTCCTAAACCACCTTTCATGGCAAACATTCCTGTAGGATCTGCTTTCTTTCCAAAACCTAGTTTATTTAAACGACCTCCAATTCCTCCAACTCCTCCTGGGCCTATATTCTGAAAAGCAAATGAAGTATTCTGTTGAGTTAAAAGTTGGGCTGTTTTTGCTGTATTTTTTGCTGTATTTTTTGCGTGTCTTGCTATTGATTTTTCTATTGCTATTGCTGCTTTATCAACTGGAGGAGGTGCAAAACTTCTACTAAAAGCTCTAAATCCAGAACCTTGTCTTGCTGCCTGACTTGCTGCTATATTTGGTCGAATTTGGTCTATTAAACTTGTTCCTCTTAAATCTTTAAGTAACATTTTTCTTTGTACTAACTGCCTGTTATATAGTCTTTCTACTTCTACGAGTTGTTTTGCCGAAGTTAAATAACCTTTTGTGCCAATAGCTGCTTTATTAAAATTATTTTTGGTCTGTTTTAATACTTTATTTAAGGTTAAAAAAGAATTTGGAAGAGTTTTGCTTTGTTTATTAGCAAGTTTATTTAAAATAGTAAGTTCTCTAGATGTTTGTGATATTCCTCTTCTTAATTCTTTTAATTGTCGTGAGCCTTTTACAGCAACCGCAATATCAACGCTATAATCAGCCACTTGCTATAAAAACAAAAAACATTTCTTATATCTTACCTCTTTCTACCTTTTAAAGCACTACTTCTTTGTGCAAGTTCTTGTTGTTTCTTATATTCTTCATCTTCTAATTCTGCAAAAGCAGCCCAAGCAACCATTTCTTCAATAGTTAAAGTTTCACATAACTCAGCTACAGTTTTATGAAGTTGTTTTGCAAGGCTAAATAAAAAATGCCAATCTTTATTCGCTTTTTAAGTCGGCTTTAGCCTGTTTTACCTCCTTATCAGCACCAGCTTGTAGCATTGCTAATTGTATTTGCTCAAGAATTGATGCTTCGATTTCTCTCCTGAGTGATGCTTTATCTCCATCTTGAAAAAGTCTTGCACCTTCTTTATCTAATGCTTTTTCGATCATCATTTGCAAAGCATAATCAGCATTATCATCAGTTCCAGTTTTTTTCTGTATTGCCTCTCTTTCTGCAATAGTTAATGGATGCCAATAAACAGAAAAAATTACTTCTTCATCTTTAATTACATCATGCTTGTAAAGTTGAGAAACCCCAAACTTGTTTTTTAAAAGGTCAACTGCTCTTGCCATAAATAATATAATGCTATTCTATTATACTACGCATTTGCAGAGAATTGACAAGATATTACACCAACAAAATGACTTCTATCCTCTATTTCCAACATAGTTGGGCCATTTATATCTTGCACTCTTGGCTTTACATTAAAAGTATCTGAATATCCTGGAGCGTTTACTGAAGTCAAACCATCAATAACAGATTCACTAATAGCAGATAAAATAGAAGTACCTTTTGATTTTGGAACATAAACATTACATTGCA
>VTLG01015177.1_pt1 | contig 15333 bp, 6 predicted proteins | sample 4694571 | NCBI WGS metagenome assembly VTLG01 (sample SAMN12604809, study PRJNA352737) | marine metagenome | biome: ENVO:00000447; feature: ENVO:00000209|ENVO:00000569|ENVO:01000036; material: ENVO:00002151; isolation source: viral sequences binned using virsorter ...
TGACTGTTAGTAACGGTGATGCTTATAGTTTTGATCTAGATGCTAGGTATGTTACACAAGATACATTTGTTTCTGGTTCTACTTTTGATGTTACAAATGGTGTTTTGACTATCACGCAGGGTATGAACTCTCCATTTGGTAATCCAAATCCACCCTCTGCTGTTACTGTTGATTTAGATGGTAGATATAAATTAGACTCAGCACAAGATGTTGCTATCCAAACACTAAATTTCAATCCAGCTAACGGTCAACTATATGCTCAGAGAAATGATGGTACTAATACTGTAACAGAGAGTTTAGATGGTAGATATTTTGATGATGTTAGTTTAAGTGGAACTACATTTACATTTAATAGAACTAATGGAACGGATAAAGTAATTAATCTTAATCCACAAAGAATTGATGTTCCTAATGGAGCAAAATTAATTTTTTATAATTCTAGTACTCCTTGTGGATATACAAAAATTACAGGTGGTGCTATTAATAATTCAGCATTAAGAGTTGTAACTGGAACTGGTGGAGGTGGTGATACTACTGGTACATCATTTACCAATACATTCTCCTCATCTAGATCTGATAATGCTAGTGTTAATAGAGGTAATTTAGATGTTGGAGGTGGAGTTGATGTAGTTTTTGGATCTGGATTTGCTGTTAATAGAGGAAACCTAGGTTTAACTGGTAATCCAACCGCAGTTCTTGGATCTGGATTCTCAATTAATATTACTGGTAATCCAGACAAAGGAAATTTAAAAACAGGAAACCATACTATCTCAACAAACCAAATGCCTAGTCATACACACAGTTATCAAAGAGCTAGTTTCAATGGTAGAGCAGACTGGGATGATGGTTCATGTTCTAGAGGTTATAACAATGCTAATACAGGAGGAAAAGGTGGTGGTCAAGGACATCAACATAATAATATGTCTGGTAATCCAGGAAGAGGAAACTTAGGTACTAACATTAGTGGAAACCTTACTTCTGGTAGAGGAAATCTTGCTATCAATGGTAATCCATCAGTTAGTGGTGATATTAGTAGTAGTGGTTCATCTCAACTAAATATTACAGGACAACCTACTTTTTCTGCTGGTAGCATAAACCTCAAAGTAAAATATGTAGATGTTATAATAGCTGAAAGAACAACATCTGGACCTAATCAATGTAATATTAATGATGGAGACTAATGAAATTAGAAACTGGTGATTTTTGTCCATTAGTAAATGGACCATGTAAAAAATTTGAATGTAAATGGTGGATTCAAGTCAGAGGTAATCATCCTCAAAGTGGACAAGAAATTGATGAGTGGGATTGTACAGTAGCATTTCTACCCATGTTAATTATTGAAGCATCACAGCAGGCAAGACAAGCTGGTGCTGCGGTGGAAAACTTTAGGAATATTTCTACAGAACAAAATCAACAATTACAGAAAAATTTATTAGAAGCACAGAAGATTGTTCCTGCTATTGTTTCTGCTGCTCTAAATAATAACGGAGTCATAGAAGGAAGCAAATGAAGTTTTTTCTCATGAGAGGCAACGGTGACCCTGATGGTAGTGTCTCATTTAATTCTGATATAACATACTGCAATGAAGACTATTCAACAGAGATTAGTGAGGATGTTTGGTGTGTTCGTTACAATGATGAAGTTGCTCCTGCTATATCAGAGATAGAACTAAGTAATGGAGAACAGAAATCTCTCGATCAGGATGAGATAAATACTTTCGGTGCCTTAGCAGAAAGACTTTTTAATGAGGCAAAAGCTGCTAATGAAGCAATTGAGGCAGAAATACAGAAGCAAGATGATGATGAGTATATGCGTAATTACATTACTTGGACTGTAAGAGCTAAGAAATCTAGAGATGAGATGTTAGCATCATCTGATCCTTACATTCTAATGAGTCACTTAGATGATACTGGTTGGGAAGCGTGGAGACAATGGGTTAGGGATCTTCCACAACAACATGATGCTCCCATGAATATAGATTCATGGACTGAACCACCAGCAAATGCAAATGATATGGTTTCTGATATTTTCACTAAATTCAAACGCAACTGTGAAACTAGCAAGAAACTTTACGATCATTATTATCCCTAACTGATAAATACTTTTATTACAGGGGAAGTAGTGTCTAATGTCTAAAATTAGAGTAGATGAACTCATCAATCAAAGCAATAGTGGACCTACTTTAGCAGTAGAAGGTCTTCGAGTTCCTTCTACTAAATCTTTGGTAGTTGAAGGCATCATCTCTTTAAACGGTGACACTGGATTGACTGGACAAGTTCTTTCTAGGACTACTACTGGAGTGGGTTGGAGCAATGTACCCCTCACAGATAACAATACTACTTACACACTCAGCACTATTGATGGTGCTAACCCTTCCACTGATAAAGTAATTAGATTGTCTGCTGGTGGATCTGGAAGTGGATACACCGATGTTGTTCTTGTAGCAGGCAATAATGTTTCTCTTACAAGAAGTGGTGGAAGAATTACTATAGATTCTTCATTCACTGATACAAATACTGTTACACGATTAGGTGTTAACGGACAGAATTATACCGATGGTGATCTTAATCTTATCGGAACTGGTGCAGCGACAATCACCCAGTCTGGTAGAACATTTACCATTAATGTTAACGACGACAATACAACATACACTGGAGAGAGTGGTGTTACAATTACTGGTGATAACAAGATTAAGATTGGACAACCTGTAGGTCCAAATGATCCTGTTACATTCCAGCAAGTAACTGTTAGTGGAAATTTAATTGTACAAGGTACAACCACTACAAGTAATACAGTTACTGTAACTACTTTAGATAAATTTATTAACTTAAATGATGTTGTAATTCCTACAGATGCTGTAGCAGATGGTGGTGGAATTAGACTTAAAGGTGACTCTCCACATACTATTCTGTGGAGTAATACTAATGAATCATGGACTTCTTCTGAGCATTTTGATCTTGCTAGTGGAAGAACTTATAAAATCAATGGTGATGAAGTCATTACCAGTACAGGACTTGGAAATATTATCAGAGCATCAAGTTTAGAATCTGTTGGTGTTCTATCTGCTGGTAGATGGGAAGCACAAACTATCGGTATTGCATATGGTGGTACAGGTACAACCAATGCTAATGATGCTTTAAATGCATTCTTACCATCACAAGCAGCAAACTCTAGTAAGTATCTAACAACCGATGGGCAAAATACATCTTGGGCTGCTATACCTCCAACATATAACGGATGGAGTGTTGGAGATAATAGTGTTACCACATCTGTAGACTCTAATGATATTGTTAGATTTGTTGGTACTGGTAGTGCTTTAGTCACGTTAGATAATGTTAATAAGAGACTAACTTTTAATGCAGACAACACAACATATAATCTATCTGTTGAGAACCAACAGCAACCTAATAGAAAGAGTATCCGTTTAACAGACAGCACTGGATATGCTGAAGAGGTAGTTCTATCTGCTGGTACTGGTGTTACTCTAACAAGAACTGGATCAAGACTAGAGTTTTCTGTAGATCAAGATCTTAGTGCAAGTGCAATACCTACCTTTACTGGTATTGATATCACTGGTACTGTTAATGCTACAACATACACTGGTTCTGGAGCACAACTATCAAATCTAACTGGGGTTCCTAACGGAGTTTATGGTAGTTCTGGAGTCATTCCTGTTATCTCTGTTGATCCAAGTGGTAGAATTACAAACATTTCTACAGCACCAAACACAGGAGCAGCAGGTGCTGGTGGTATTGTTGCTGGTGGTAGTGATTATTCAATACAATATAATAACAATGGAGGACTTGCTGGTTCAGATAAAATTAAATTTGAACCTATTCAAGGTGAGTTAACACTTAAAGGATATCTTGTATCAGATAATATTGTATCCACTGGTGCAACAATTACAGAACTACAAGCACTAGATTACATCAAGTTCCCAAGTAAAACTATTAGTGAACGTGATTATCTAAATGTTTTAAACGGATCTGTAATTTATAATAATGTTTCTAACCGACTTGAAATGTATCAAGACGGTGAGTGGATTCCTATAGGTGGTATCACACAACTTGGAGATCTATTAGATGTTCAAGCAGGACACCCTGGTGATGGACAAGTTCTAAGTTTTAGTTCTAATGGTAATAGATGGGTTCCTACTACTGTTACAGCTGGTGGTGGTATACAACAGAACAGTGCGATGGTTGTTAACAACAACTCTATTCCCTCTGGTTCTGGTAGTTTAACATTTAACTCTGCACAAAACTTACTTACATTTACTCCACCCGATATCAGTTCGTTTATTTCAAGTGAAACAGATCCAATATTTTCTGCATCACCTTCAGCAAATATTACTAGTGCAAATATTTCTAACTGGAACTCAGCATATAATTGGGGTGATCACTCTTCTGTTGGATATTTACAAGCAACAAATACAGATAAAGCAAATTGGAATTTAGCATACAGTTGGGGTAATCATGCTTCTGCAGGTTACCTAACAGCGGAAACAGATACTCTTGATAGTGTAACTGGTAGAGGTAATACCACTATCAACAATATCTCAGTCGGACAACTAACTGCTGGTGGTTTGACTTATCCAAACACCAACGGGACATCAGGTCAAGTTTTGACCAGTGATGGCACAGGAAATATTGTATGGGCAGCAGGTGGTTCTGGTGGTGGATCAACTGTATCTGATATAGATGATCTTACTGATGTTACTATTTCATCTCCAACCTCAGGTCAGGTTCTTTACTACAATGGAACTACTTGGACTAATGGTGTTACCTCATCTTATGGTGATTCTGATGTAAGTACACACCTCAATACTTCTAGTGCTTCAGCAGGTCAAATTCTTAGTTGGAATGGTACTGATTTTGTTTGGGTAGCAGATCAAACTGGTAGTTCTGGATCATCAACTTTTGTAGGACTAACTGATACTCCATCTTCGATGGGAACTGCTGGACAATTTATTGCAGTTAACTCTGGTGGAACAGCACTTGAGTTTGTTGCTGCTCCTTCTGGTGGAGGTGGTGCTAATGTAACCATATCTGATAACCCTCCTGCTAACCCTACTTCAGGTGATCTATGGTGGGAATCAGATAAAGGAAGATTAAAAATTCTTTACTCTACTGTATGGGTTGACGCCAATCCCGTTGGAGGTGGCGGTAGTGGTGGTAGTGGATCTTACGCAAATGGTGATGTAGATTCTCACCTTAATGTTAGTGGTGCTACATCAAATCAAATTTTAAGTTGGAACGGTACTGACTATGCTTGGATAGCACAGGTTGATACTGATACAACATACACTGCTGGAACTGGTATTAGTCTAGTAGGAACACAGTTTAGTTTAGATTCAACTAGTTCTCCTACGTTTGCAGGAATGAGTTTAAATGGAACTGCACTACCATTTACTGATGGAACGTTTGATCTTGGTAGTACAACTAAGAAATGGAGATTTGTATACACTGATGGATTAGTTGCTGGTGGTTTAACTTATCCAACTTCCAACGGGAATAGTGGACAAGTCTTGACTAGTAATGGATCGGGTGGCGTCACATGGACTACCGTATCTGGAGGAGGCGGTGGTGGAGCAACATCTCTTAATGGTCTTAGTGATGTAACTACTGGAACTATATCTACTGGAAATGTATTACAGTATGATGGTACAACAAGTCAATGGGTAGCAAATAATCTTGACGATATACCTGGACAACCAAAAATTACATGGACTCTTACAGCAAACGGACAATCTCATTACATATTTGATGGCGAAGGATTCCCTACATCTGCTGAAGATCCAACTTTATATCTTATAAGAGGTCAGTCATACGTCTTTAAAAATAGAACAGGTGGTCACCCCTTTAGAATTCAATCCACTGGTGCAACAGCAGGTGGTGGTACACAATATAACAGTGGTGTATCAGGTAACGATGCACCTAATGGAAATGATTTATTGTTCCAAGTTCCAATGGACGCACCTGATGTATTGTATTATCAATGTACGTCACATCCTGCGATGTTTGGAACAATTAATATTCTAAATGCACAGACTGCACTTGCTCTTAATGATCTTACTGATGTAGATGCAGTTTCTAATGCTACGAATGGATATATTTTAAAATATAATGGTGCTACATGGGAAATGGCTCCCGATTTAACTGGTTCTGTTTATACACTAAATGAAGTATTAACCGCAGGCAATACAAGTGCTGTAGCAGCAACAGTCGGAGACTTTACATGTAATAATTTAACAGTCAACGGAACTACAACCACAGTCAACAGTAACACTGTAAATATTGGAGATTCTAATCTTACTCTTAACAGTGATGAGACAGGTACACCATCACAAAATGGTGGACTCACAATCGAAAGAGGTACATCTGATAATGTAGAAATTCGTTGGAATGAAACTTCAGATCAATGGGAGTTCACTAATGATGGTACTACTTATAATGGAATAGCAACAGCATATGGTGATAGTGATGTTGAGAGTTTGATGGGTCAATATGATTTCCATCTATTGCCTGCAACAAATGCTAATTTTGATATAGGTAGTGCAGAGAAAAAAGTAAGACACCTATTTTTAAGTGATAATAGTATTAAGTTTACTAATGATAACAACCCTCCAGTATCATTCTCTCTTGGTGCTCCTAATGGTAAACTTACCTTTGAAGGAAAAGAAGTTGCAACCGTAGACACTACTGGTATGGTTGAAGGAGATGGTGTGAGATGGCAGGCGTCTACTTCTTCGTTCGTCCCAGATCAACGTCTTACTCAAGCTGCTCCTGTTGGATCTATTATGATGTATGGTGGAGCAGTAGCACCTCCAGGTTGGTTAATATGTAATGGACAAAATACTAATTCATATGGTGCTTTGGCTGCAGTTGTTGGTCAATACGTTCCTGATCTGAGAGATAAGTTTATTGTTGGTGCTGGTTCCACTTATTCTTCTGGTAATACTGGTGGTGAATCAGAAGTAACCTTAACAGTGGATGAAATACCAGCACATAAACACGATACTACTTTTGATAATAAAAAATATTTTCCTGGCGGTGGTTCTACTTCTGTTAGTTACGGTGGTGCTGGTGGATATCCTGCTGATACATTTAGTATGAGTGACGCAGGTGGTGGACAATCACACAACAACTTACCACCATACTATGCTTTGATTTTCATTATCAAGACTTAAATAAATACCCTTATGGCTATTACATTCCCATCGAATCCTTCACCAGGAACTACACACACCGCAGCAGGTATCACCTGGGAGTGGGACGGAACCTCTTGGGTATCTCTTGCTCCGACTGGCGGTGGAGGAGGTGGAGCGTCTGCTCTTGGCGACCTAACAGACGTAACATTATCTTCTTTAACAACAGATCAAGTTATAAGATATGATGGTACATCTGAATGGTTGAATGAATTAAATAATGTTATTAATGTAACAACAAAAGCAAGTGATAATCTTCAACTTCCTTTAATTCTTGGATCTGCTGCTACTGGTAACGTAGAAACATTTGCAGACAATACTCTCACATATAATCCATCTACAGCGACCATTGCTGGTGCAAATGTTGCTGGTACTTCCACTGGACTAACTGGTAATCCAAATATATCAGTAAACAATTTAACTGTAGGTGGTATTGCTAACTTTACTAATTCAACTGATGCAACTTTCACTGGAGGCATCACTACAGGTAATGGATCATCTGGATCTACTCAATGGAATGCAGCATACAACTGGGGAGACCATAGTACTCAAGGATATTTGGTTGCTGGTTCTCTAACTAATATTGGTATCAATACTTTTAGTGATGTTGATACACAAACAGCAGCACCAACAAACGGACAAGCACTTATATGGGATTCTACCTCTGGTAAATGGGAGCCAGGAAATGCTGCAGCTGCATCAGAAGTTGATCCCGTATTTACTGCTTCCCCTGCTGGTAGTATTACACTAACAAAATTAACAGAATGGGATGGTGCATATGGATGGGGTGATCATGGTGCTGCTGGATATTTAACTTCAGTTGCATTACCTGATCTAACTGACGTAACGGTAGCGAGTCTAGTTACAGGTGATCTGATTAAGTACAACGCATCAACATCACAGTGGGAAAATTTTACTCCAGCATATCTAACTGCTGAATCTGATACTCTTGATACTATTACAGGTCGAGGTAATACCACATCTAATAATTTAACTATTGGTGACCTCACAATTACAGGTAATTTAACAGTTCAAGGAACGACAACTAACACTAACGTCAACACTCTCAACGTATCTGCAACTGAGATTGTTATCAATGATGGTACTACAGGAACACCATCACAAAATGGAACAATCAGAATTGATAGAGGTACGTCATCTGATACAAGTTTACGTTGGAATGAAGCTACTGATAAGTGGGAGTGGACAAACGATGGAACTACTTACTATAACTTAAACAATTATACTCTTTCTGTAGGAACTACCTTAGCAAGTAACGAAGCTACAGTTACTCTTACCGCTACAGATGGGACAACATCTAGTTATCAGATTCTTGCTCTAGGTGGTACAACACTAACACATGAACCTGCTAACAATAGAATTACTTTTAATAGTGCTCAACCAGTCAATGCTGACTGGACTTCGCAGTCTGGTCTATCACAAATTCTTAACAAACCTGCTACTTTCTATACCCTACCTCAAGCATCTACAACAGTCTTAGGAGGAGTCAGAATAGATGGGACTAGTATTACTATGGCGTCTAATGGACAGATTAGTGCTGTTCCTAGTGGATATTCATTACCTATTGCAACTAATGGAACTTTAGGTGGTGTAATGATTGGAGCTGGTCTTTCTATTACTAATAGTGGTGTTCTTAGTACCACTGTTCAATCTCTTCCTGTTGCTTCTGCTACTATATTAGGTGGTATCAAGATTGGTTCTGGACTAGCGATTGATAGTAGCACTGGGATTGCTAGTGTAGATTTACCAACTGCATCTGCTACTGTTCTTGGAGGAGTCAAAGTTGGATCTGGATTAAGTATTGATTCTTCTGGAGTTCTTAGCACTTCAGCATCTGCAATATCTATTGCATCACCAACATCTCTTGGCGGTATTAAAAATGGTACTTCAATCAGTGTAGATCAGACTACAGGAGTTACTAATATTGTTCCCGCTACATCTTCTCAGATAGGTGGTGTAATTATAGGATCTGGTCTTGCTATTACTGCTACTGGTGTTCTCTCTGCGACTGGTGGAGGAGGAGGTGGTGGAGGAGGTACTCCTCTTTCTAGTAGAACAACTGTAAGTGGAACCACAATTCTTATAGCACCTGGAACTTATGATACTTTTGATATAAGTGGTGGGTTTAAAACGTATGCATTGATCCAAGTTAACTTATCTGATGCGGCATGGTGTCGCATATATAGTAGTAGCCAAGCAAGAACTAACGACTTAAACAGGAACGTAGGTGAAGACCCTGCTCCTGGTTCTGGTGTAATTGCTGAAGTAATTACCACAGGTCAAAATCAAGAGCAAGTTATAACACCATTTACTCTTGGTGGTAATACTGAATCACCAGTTAGCACCAACATTTATGTCGCTGTAACAAATCTTTCTTCGCAGAACACAACAATTACTGCAACTCTTACTATATTGCAACTGGAGAATTAAGAAATGCCTGTAACCGTAAACACACATAGTCATGGAATTGGGTGGTCAAGAAGCGACGTCATAGATCTGCTAGAAGACGCACATACCACCGTTGGAGCACACATGGGTCCTGTTACTGGGTTAGTTGGTGGTGTTAAAGAATGGACTTATGGTGGATTAAATACTGAGCGTAGCAGTAGCAATGAATGGGATTACTATTATGATGTTGAGCCAACTAGTTGGACAGGATCAGGAACTGGTGCTACTTTTGAAGTAGGTGTTTATTCTGGAAAGGTGCGCTATGTTAAAGTTAATCGTCAGGGTTATGGATATGCAAGTGGAGATATTTTAACTTTAGATGATTTAGATTTTGGTGGTACTGGTTCTAATGGAGTACAAGATATTAATGTAACTATTTACGTTGAGGGATATGCTGATCCTGGTAATACCTACGAGTTGGGGTATGACTCTAACATGGATCTGAGTGGTACTGATGCTAATGGTTTCATCAACCCTACAAATATTGCCGTCGCAGCAAACATTACTATCGCCGAGGGTGATACTCTTATATTACATGGGGCGCACGGTTATTCATCTTATACATACATCCTTTGGAATGATCATTCCACTACTACTTTAGGAAACCCTGCTTATAGTACTACTGCATCTCTTCCAAATGATTTTGATCGTTTTAATTTCAGACCTGAGAATGTTATAAACCAAGGTGCAAGGTACTGGAATACTGTTAGTGATGATAACTACCTCAAATGGAAACCTGCTCCTGGACAGGCAGGTACATATTATATAAAATCAACTGGAGTTGGTATTGTACACACAATTACTGTAGTTGCTGCTAATTCTTCTAATGTAGTTGTTAAAACTTACGGTGCAACAAACGCATTTTTTGATAAGCAAAATAGACAGAGTGGACTGTCACCTTGGGGTGTATGTAGGAGAGAAGTTGAGACAAATAAAAAATATGGAATTACATATCAAGCATATCAATTTGAAGATGATAATAATGGTAGAACGGAACTAAGTATTGCTACAGGAAGTTCTTATCGTCCACAAACTTCAATGCTTCCTAGTAGTTATACTATCAATGGTAATTCACGAGTTCCACATGGTAGAAGTTATGATTATAATAATGATCTAGCAACTACAAGTAGTGATATAGCAGGTGATTTGTACGATCGTCGTTTTAAAGGGGACCTTCATTTTGATATGCCTTATAGTCCTAATGGTGATATAAGTTTAAACGATTCTACATCTTCAAGTAGTCCAGTCATTACCTATGGTACAATGTGTTATGATTCTCATGGAATGAGGATCGCAGATTACAATGCAAATAACAACTACTCACTTGATTTAATTACTTATCAGTCTGGAATAGATCCAAACTTTGTTGTTTTTTCTTTCAAGCAACCTAACTTATCATCAACCCAGTTAAGAGATAATAGTTTCATGACTTGGTTTATTCATGACTATACAAGTCCTGGATTATTTGATTATAATGATTTGTTCTTGGGTGGTGTTACTCTTATTGCAGGAGCAAGTGACGGAACTACTGACCTTGATACTCCGTACATCAGGTTTAGAAGTTATTTCGCTGGTCAGCATCGAGATCTACAGAATGATGACTTTAGCAAGAGATCTGCTGAGTGTGGATTTTTACCTTTCAAGCAAACATCCATTAATGGTTATCCAGAAGGTACTCCATATTTTGATACCATATATGGAACTACTTCTCTTGAAACTAAATCAGGAAACAATGATCATGTTAACCTCTATTATAGATCTAATTTATCTCATATAAAAAGAAGCACTGGTGGTGATACTGAGTTTAAAAATAATAATCAATATTATACAGTGAAAAGATTACCAGATACTACTAACTTTAACGCAGTTATCAAAGGTCTTCCTTTACAAGTAAAGATAGCTCCAGTACCATACTATCTACCTAATGATTTTGCGATGATTGACTTTGATGTTTCTACTCCACAAGCAAACATCCAACAAGGGGATACAATTACTGTTAGTAACAACGAAGTTTATACTATAATTACAGGATCATATAATCAGACTAGTAGAACTCGTGGAATTCTATTCTGTGCTAGAACCACCTAATAGGGGGTACGATGAAAAGATTAATAGTAAGAGCGTGTGGTAATTCTCCTTTAGAGGATATTCGTGCTTCCATTGAAGCAAGAGTTCCTTACGCTCAGTTTGATAAGAGTCTTGAAAGTTTTCGCATATTAATTTTTGAAATTCCTGATGAAAATATTGATCAAGTAAAGGATGATGTTCATGGTTGTGGACATAAATGTTCTTGGGATCAAACTATAGAGTTAGATCCTGTAGAAGAAGAAGTTATTGTAGAAGATATAGAAACAGAAGTTAGTTCAGAAGCAAATCAAGATACAACGTGGGCTACATCTTTTGGTGGTCAGTATAGATGGTTCCGTGTTGTTCAGTGGGACGGACAACCTGTATGGGAATACTCATTTGATCAGGTCACTTGGTACAAACCATCAATTACTGTTGCTGGTGGAGCAGGATACACATTTTACTTTAGACAAAACGACTCATCAAATACTGGTTATCCACTCAGATTATCTACAACTCCTGATGGTATATGGAATGGTGGTGTAGAATACACAGGAAGTAATTGGAACCCTGGTAACTATGCACCTGGTACTAGTAGTCACGGATCAAATTATAGTTTTCAAGGTCCACCTACTCATACTAATTACACTCCACCTATTTTATATCCTTATTGTCCTAATCAACCTGGGATGTACAGAACTCAATCATCTCCAGTAAGATATGGTAGTTTTAGCTATAGATTAAACGCGTGGCATTTAGATCTTATTTCAAAGAGAAATAGATCAGCACTTAATAATCAATTTACTTACACTCACACAGGTGATGGTGTTGATCTTTATGTTATTGATACTGGAGTTAGAGGTGCGAGTAGACCCACTGGTTCAACAGCAGCACTTCATCCAGAATTATATGATCCAGACAATAGAAGTAGTTTAACTGGTACATCAGAACAAGGAGACTATAGAGTATATTCTTTGACTCATTATGGTGCTTCTGCCTTTACTCCAATTATTAATGAAGATACTAACGGACATGGAACCGAGTGTGCGATTCTAGCTTCGGGATGGAGATATGGAGTTGCTAAGAAAACACGTATCTATTCACTTGCAGCATTCAATGCTCAGAAAAGTGCAACATTTTCTGATATCGCCTCAGCATATCAAGCAGTCATAGATCATAATAATCCTAGTAGTGCTTACTACAAAGGTAACAACAGACCAGCAATTATCAATGCTTCTTTTGGTGCTTCCACTCCTAGTGGAAGTTCTCCTTTTATTGAATTGAATGATTCTGGTACAGACTTTCCATCCAATGAACTAGAAATTTTAGATGAGATGGAGAGCATTGTTTGTAGGTCACATAATATTATCATTTGTCGTTCTGCTGGTAATGGATTTAATTCAGCAAGTGATACTTTTTTAGGTCCTCTTCAAGCAAAGATGAAAGCAGGAGCTAGGACTGGAGGACCACGAGATTTAAGATTTAATAATGTTGACTATGATCAACCTAAGATTGTTGTTGGTGCTACTCAATACAATGATAGATATGCAGACTTTTCTAACTATGGAAACTCTGTAGACGTCTATGCTCCAGGACATAGAATCGTATGTCCTGATTATGAATGGAGTGCTAATACTTCTTATACAAGTGGTAGTACAACCTATGGTAACATTTCAGGAACTTCTTTCTCTACACCAATTGTTGCTGGTATTATAGCAGCGTGGCTTGAGTATAATAATTATGATTTAACTACAAGTAATCTACCACAAAAAGCAAAGGACTGGATTCGTGCTACTAACCTAGGACACAGAACAGATGGTGCAAGCATTGATTATCCTATTAATGGAATGGATGAAAGAGAATTAATTTCTAATCCATTTTCATCTACTAATGGATCTTCTCAGATTGTAGTTAAATTTAACCCTGCAGACAGTGCACATTTCTTAGGTAATGTAGGTAAAAAGGTACAGATCAGAACACCACTTCCTCCAGAACCAGCAACACTTGTAGGTAATATTAATTTAACTTCAGCACTTATGCAGTGGTATGGAATTGTTGGTGAAGATTCTCTCAACAATAGTGTAACAGTTGACCTTGGTAGTAATAATATATTCACATCTACCAATGTTGATGTTGGTGGTAATGGACCATTTTCTATGGGTATCATCACTGGTACACATCAAGAAACTGATGGTCCTCATTTTGGAAGTGTATCTTTAGAGACTAGAACTGATGCACAAGAAAGTAATAATACTGGTACAAGTGTTTCTACTGGTCTTCCTGTTGATGCTGGATATTATAACCCCTCAACTAAAACTTTTACTCCTTCTGATTATAATGGTGCTATCTTCCCATTTGTTGAGAAAACATTTACATGGGCACAAGCACAAGGAACTCTTAGTCAAAGTCCGATTGCAAATGGATCTGTTGTAAACATTAATCTAGGATACTCAAGTGCTGTTACATCTGGTGGAGAGACAGTTGCTACAGGACCATGGACAATTAGTGGCGATAGTTTAATTTCTACTAATATAACATTCAATACATCTACAGGATATCTTCAATCATCTGCTAGTAATAGTTACTTTCAAGATACATCTTTTACTGTAACAGTAACAGACACGTCTACAGGTAGTGCACAAACATATAGTTTTACTCTCACGGCTAGTGGTGTTAATAACATAAGATCGTTTACAGGTAGTTCCCCAGTAGTTCCAGGCAACTTTGAGTTTGGTAGTCAATGTGCTAGTGAACTGGATAAGTATTGGAAAATGACTCCTGCTATTGATTCTAACTGGACTTCTGCTTTCCAGTGGACTAGTCAACATACTAGTGATGTTTCTTCGCAGAATGGAACTAAACGTTATGGTAATATTTCTTATATCTTTAGTCCTGCTTCAGCACAATTCAATGTTCCAAGTAGTCATTTTGTTTACACTTCTCAAAACCAAGTACCAGCACAGTGGACAGACCAAACACCACCTCCCACACTCAATTACACTATTCTTATGACTAGTGCTCAAATGCGTGATCAAGCAGTCAATAAAAAGCACTTCCAAATATTGTCTCCATATCCTATATGGACTATGGGATATCGTCCAGGATCTATGAACTATACACAGACAAATCTTGATCCAGTTGTTTATATTTCTCCTGGTAGACCTTTTGCTTTACTTGATAACGGTCAAATATTTCCTAGATTCTTTGATGAGGTTGATGAAGAAACAGTACCAGCAGAAACATCATCAGGAACAGGTTTTGGAGAGGTAAATCACTATGACTTCTTAAATAGCAATGCGATAACAGACACAGTTTATATTCAAACAAGTAGAGAATTTTATAAAGACAAGAGACCTAGGACTGGATTACTATATCCTAGAGGTAATACATATAGACCTGATCAAAACTAGTATAAATAGAATAGCAAATAATAAACATTATGGCAGATACAAAGAAAGTCGAGGAAAAACCGAAAGGTATCCTTGGTAAGATTAAAGAAGCTGCAGATGATAAAGAGGAACAACTAGCATACCTAGCGACTCTTATAAGAGTGATCGTTCTCGTGTGGTCAGCAGGAATTTTAACTTTAAACT
>VTLG01016895.1_pt1 | contig 15332 bp, 20 predicted proteins | sample 4694571 | NCBI WGS metagenome assembly VTLG01 (sample SAMN12604809, study PRJNA352737) | marine metagenome | biome: ENVO:00000447; feature: ENVO:00000209|ENVO:00000569|ENVO:01000036; material: ENVO:00002151; isolation source: viral sequences binned using virsorter ...
TACTTGAAGAACTACTGGTTTTCACCCACGCTTCAACCGTCAATGCTCCAGTTATATTTAATGATGAATGGTCTGCTGCCGAAATATAATCTCCAGTGCCATCAAACGTAGCAGCACTCTTACCAATAAGACCACCACTGGTAGTAAAATCTCCTGCTACTGTAAGTGTATCTCCTTCAGCATCTAAAGTAGCACCAGTAGCAACAGTCAAATCTGTGCAAGTAAAATTATGGTCTGGTGTAAAATTAGAAGCAACAATAAAATCAGTAGCTCCAAAGTCTGCTGTCCAGTTTAATTTATGTGTTCCTGACCCATTAAACATTATTGTCTTATAAGCCTGACCTGCAAAATCATTTGTTACTCCTGAACCTGTAAGTATAATATCTGCTAATTCTCCATCATCCCAACTTTGACCATCATAATCTATTCCTCCTCCAAGCCATAGTTGACTACCAGCAGGTGTATCAATATGACCTTCTAAATCTAAAAGACCAGAACATTCCATCCTCTGTCCATTCAAATTTAAAGTATCTCCACCACTTAATGTTACGGCATCAAACTCACAATCTCCTGTAAGTGTTATCTTTACGCCTCCCGTTCCAGTTACTACATCAGGGTCAAAATTCATATTAGCTAATTGTACTCCTGCTGCACCTACTGTAGCGTTCCAATCCCAATCTACTCCTGTAACATTACAAGGATAAAGAGTCGAAACTCCTTGAATAGTTGGTATGCGTGAACTGTGAGTTCTTATTCTCATAGTGTTTGTTGTATCTACGCTTATAGTTCCAGAAGATGTTGCAGTTCCCATCGTTAATGTTATGTTTCCTGCACTACCATCACAATCAACATCAAAATAAGAAGTACTACCTGTTAAATCAAGCGTTCCTTCAACAGTCATATTTTCAAATAATCTTGCTCTAACTGACCCTGATTTATCCATATTATAAAAAGTTGCACCGTTAGGAGAAAGTTCATTGTCACTTGATGTAGAACTTAAATCAACCTTACCGTTATTATGAATCCATTGGTTTGCTACTGTAGTACAATTAATATCTAAATTAGATGCTAAATCTAAAGTTCCTCTTGGACAAGACATTGTTCCGTTAGCTGCTATCGTAAGTGTACTGTCAAGGTCAAGAGTGCCGTTTACCCACGTTGCCCCAAATATATCTCCATTACGACGACTTGCAGTTCCATCATCTGTAAAGTCATCACTGTTTCCTCCAGTTCCTTGTTCAAATTTCCACCAGTGAGCAGGGGTTACATTGTAACTTCCAGAATAAAGAGAAGCTACTTGGTCATCTGATAAAAGATAATCAAATATCTTTACATCACGCATACCGCCATCGTAATAATCGCCAGTCGCAACGTGACCAATTCTGGCGATAGTCCACGCTGCATTAGCACCTATATTAACTGTACTTTGATTCACACCATTTCTATAAAGTGTTATATCTCCTGAAGAATAATCGTGTGTTACTGTAACAAGCTGCCATTTACCTGTCTCCCAAGCTGGTGAGACTCCTGAAAAGTTAGCATTATTTCCATTAATAGATACTTTAAACAAAGAACTACTATTATCTTTGAAGGCAAGATAATCGTTTGCTGACCCTGCATCATCTCCAATAAGTCTATTATTTTGGAACTCATCTGGTTTAATCCACATTGATATAGTTGTGTCTGCTGTTCTTTCAATAGTTCCTTCAACATCAATAGGAATATAATCATTATCACCATCAAAAGTAAGAGAAGTCAGTGACAAACCCTCTAACTTTCCTTGTGTTACTGTAAACGTCCCATCTGTCGTTGTGCTGTTGTCCTGAACATTTACACTAAAGGCATCGTAAACCGTTGTTGGTGAATTTACAGCAGTTCCATTATTTGAATTGGTTGAATTATCTGTAATATCAATAGAGGTTCCAATAATCGGCCAATATCCAACAAGATTAGTTGTCCCAGCTCCTAATGCTGTATTTACATTTATCTTAGATGCAAGAACTTGAATATTACTTGCGCTTAATGCTGCATCATAAATACGTGCATCTCCAAGTTTACCTGTAATATGTCTTGAAGAACTTGTATCGCCTCCAAGTATTAGTGCATCATTATTATCTGTGTCATCATCAGCGCTTCCTGTACGAGCGCCACCTGCATCTGCCCCATTGATATATATTTTAAGGGTACTTCCTGATTTTGTTGCTGCTATATGCGCCCAAGTGCCATCATTCGCATACTTGCCTGTTGCAGTTGATATATATTCCCCATCACCAGCTTTGAATCTAACTTCACCACTTGCCAATAAATTTAGTGCGTAAGATGCGCCACTTGTAGCTGCATCTCCCTTAGCTATTAATGAATTGTAACTACTACCCTGACTTGTATATATTGCATTTGTCCAACAGGAAAGTGTAAAATCATCTGCACCTAAATCCAATGCAGAATTATCGGCAATAGTAATATACTCATCATCAGACCCAACAAAATCATAAGCAGCGTCAAGATTTACATTAACATTTGCTGCTCCTAAGTTTCCTTCTATTATTCCGCCAGTGCCTACTATATTTATGTCAAGTGCCATCTATGATATTGAACCTCCCGTATTTCTAATTCCACCCAAATTTACAGTACCGTGCGTACCAAGGTCTGCTGTTGCTCCATTTGTTATTTCCAATGTGCCGTGTACTGTTAAATTATTAGTATAAGCAGATTGGGCACAATAGCGAGTTGTTGTACTACCATCTCCTATTTTCATATTACCGTGAACTACCATATGATGTGAATTATTGGTATAATCAAAATCACCAACAAAAGTAAAATTATTATAAATAGTTAAAGCTGCTTCTGCTAAAAAATCTGTCGAAGCATCAACCTGCTCTAAATCCCAAAAGGGACCATTCTGTGTTTGTGTTGTTGTTGGTGAAGCCAAATCTATCTTTACAAGTCCTTTATTATGTGTGAAAGTTCCTGCATTACTTAATGTTCTTCCAGTTCCACTGGTTTCAGAAGTAATAGTAGTAGTTCCGCTTGTTGCTTTAAGTTCTCCTCCACTTGCTATTGTAACACTTCCAAATGAAATATTACCTGTTTGTGTTGCCGTTATACCGCCAAATGTATTATTTGCTCCAATAGTAAGGTCTCCTTGAATATCTATTAAAGGAGCTGTAGTTCCCAATCCTGTATCAAAATCTCCATCGGTAAGTGTACAATCGCCCGTTACGGTAAATCCTTCATCATTTACATACCATATACCACCTGCTGATGACTCATCGAAAATAACATTATTAAAACTCTGTGCAGCAGTTCCCATCCTAATCTGTGTTGTTGTAGCTGTTGTGAAAGTTACTGTTCCACTACTATGTGTAAATGTTCCTCCAGTTCTCCTGAACGCATAACCGTCACCACTTCCAGCGTTACCTTCACCTGTGATTACCAAATCACCCGAACCCGAATCACTGGGGGCTGTGAATGTTCCTGCGGTAATCAATAGATTCCTCACCGTAACAAGCGAAGCGTTGCCTGTGAATGTTCCTGCACAACTTAATTCTCCTGTTACTGTAAGGTTCCTACTTGCTCCACCTTCTGTATTTGTATTTACTGTTCCTGCCGTTATTGTAAGGTTTCCTTCTATAGTAGTTGAAGTGTCACTTTCCATGTGTAATTGACAACTTCCGTGATTTACTGTAAGATTATGAAGATTACCTGTTCCATTCATTTTTAATCTTGTTTGTGCTGGAGTTTGAATAGTTACGCTTCCATCATTATTGTTAAATGTTCCGCCTCCTGAACATCTAAATGCGTGACTGGCATCTTCTGAAAGAATGGTTATTGTTCCATGAGATGGAGCGTCAACCTGACCTCCACTGTTTATTATAATACTATCAAATGTTGCATTACCATCAGATGAACTCCTATCTAAATCAAGAGTCCCATCTACACTTACATGACCATCTACAGTCATGTTCTTACTGGCTGCACCTTCGCCTAACTTCTTTCCAGAATTAATTGTAAGGCTTCCAGTCATATCAATATGGTTGTCGTAAGTTACATCGTGATTAATTATAACATCGTCACTTATATCGTATGCACCGACTACTGCGTTCCACTCGCCATTGCCTGTTGACGTAGTTGTCATAGGACAACCTCACTTACTGAGACTATATTAGAGTATATAGGAGAAGCCATCCACTATCCTTGCTCCCCGTAAACATGACAAGTCAGAGCTGCTGTCTCGCCCGTTGCACGTACACAAAGAAATCTTAATGGCGTTGTTGATATTGCTTTCAATGCAGAAGAGTCTACTGTAATGTCATCGCCTATCTGTACCCATTCGGTTCCGCCTTCGCTACCCGCAGAAGGGTCTCTAACGCTTCCATAGACTTTAACAACTCCATCAGTACTATCTGTATTTACCAACTGAATAGTAAACCGTGTGAATCCTGCAACTCCAACCATATCTAAGATTGTCGTTTCTGAGGCTCCAACTGCCGTTTCAGTATTTTTCCATAACTTAGCTCTTACTGCTGAGGATGCTCTACAATCTGTTTCGATTACCGTTGATGCCATTAGTCAGCCCTCTTCTTAGGCTTTCTTAAACCTTTGGGCTTTTTAGACTTTACTTCTTTCTTGGGTTTGGCTTTTGACTTAGGAGGTCTGCTCCCACGCTTAGGAGGTCTGACCCCAGTCTTAAGCCCTCCACTGCCAGTTTCTTTGCCAATTTCTTCTTGCCTTGCAAATCCATTCGATGCGTCAAGTTCTGCAAGGAGTCTCTTACTTGTGACTTCGACCGTGGAACCTTCAAGCCAGCGTATGACGTGACCACGAGGAGTCCTCCGAGTAAGAGGACGCCCCGAGATATTGGTGATTTTGACCATCTAATTAGTCCTCCAATCACTCTATTTCAAGTCTCTTAAGCTACCTTGTGTTTGGAACTTGTAACAGATTAAGTTACCAGCCGTTAGGAAAGCATAGTCCTTAGACATTGTTTGTGTAACTGCAATGTTTGTGTTGTCCACATAAGTCGTTGGTGCTGCTACTCTAAATGCCAAGTTAGCCATATCCAAGAAGTGTATTCTGGATGTACTGTCTTTCTCTACGTGCTGTGATAGGAATATTGGTATTCCGTCGTATGAACCTACACGTGAATCAAAGTTCAAACCAGCTTCGCCTTTTACTCCATTAACACTGGCTCCTCCGCCTTGTGCTAAATTGTAGTTCCATGCTGCGCCGCTTGATGCTTGCATAAGCTGTTTGATGTCTTGGTAAGTGTCATATCCTGTGAGCATAATAATGTCACTGTAATTGACTCCAGCGTTCATCATTTCCTGAATAACATAATCCATGTTAGCCAAGGTCATGTTTCTGTCAGTTCCACCAGCGGATGCACAAACTGCATCTGCCCATGCGGTGGCTGCTGAACGGTCAATACCATCATTTGCAGTATCCCACATATCACCATCGCTTGCTGTCATACTCAAGTCTGCTGTGTATTGGTAACTTGCAGTTACTCTGTCCAAAGACTCGAACTTGTTTGCTCCAGCTGTGCTTGTGAATGCTGGTGTGTCTACAGTTGTTAATAACTGGTCATCAATGTAGTAAGCGTGTGCCTCTGCATTTTCTTTTCTCAAGAAAGCTGCAAGGTTGCCAAGTCCGTCATCTGCTTCTGAAAGAAGCTCGGCTTTGGTTGTTACTTCCCATACGGTGACTACTTCTGCCAAGTTTGCCCTTACTTCAACAAGGTCTGGTTGGTCAGTTGTTCCCAATGAACCACCTTCTGCAACACCTGCTGTCTGAGCGTGACGTCCAGTCAATACTCTCCAACCTGATGTTGTCCATGGTTCTTTCTTCAAGAGCTTGAATACTTCTGATTGTGTATTTAACTGATTAAAGACTTTAGCCCCATATAAGGTGTTCAATCCTTCAGCCATACTTGATTCAGTTACAGCCGCTTTCTCTATGCCGTATCTCTTGGAGATACCTAATGTTCCGCCATAATAGGCGTTTATATATTCTTCAAATTCCATATTTAGTTCTCCCCTACTATTTCTTCAAGCTCATTCCATGATTTGTCAACATTGTTCCAATCAATGGTCTCTGCTTTAGGAGCGTCAACTTTTGGTGCTGGTGTGGTTTTCTTTCCTGTATATACACCAATACCGTGTTTCTTTAATGTTGTAACGGCTTTGTGAAGGTCATCAATGGTGTCTGCTTTTTCTTCTTCCATTTTCTCTTCCTCTTCGTCTTCTTCTGGTTCTTCCTCTTCCTCTTCTTCTTCTTCGTCATCCAACTCGGCCTTTTCTTCGCCCATGTCTTCTAAGTAAGCAAGAACCTCTTTGAGTTTAGCAAGTGTGGCTTCCATGTCTTTCATTAGTGCCTCTTCCTTACCAACTTCAACTGGCTCATCAAGTCCGGCAGCTAATTCTACGTCCTCTGATTCGACGATTTCCTCGTCCTCAGACTTGGCGTGATTGCCACCACAAGTGCATTCTGTCATGTATATACACTTTCAAAAGGGTATATAAGCAACCGATACTTTCCGGAAACCTAAACCTTGTATCTTGTTCTGCCGCCTCGTCCTGTTCTTGGACCGCGACCTCTACGCTTTCCTTCACCCAATATCCTGCGTATATTCTGTGGAGTTAAATTTGGATTTTTGTTAAGGTTTGGCCCTTTAGCAGAAAACATGGCCCTTCTAAACTCATAACCCACGGGGTCTTTTACATTTGCTGGTGTTTGCCCCCCAGTTCCGGGTGCCTCTGGATTTGGCTTTCTTGCTCCTCCCCTCATAGATGCATATTTCCACCATAACTTACCACAAAAATTCTCTGGCTTTGATATTCTCTGTCCGTAATATCCTCTTAACTTTCTGGTATTGTTCTTACAATTCTCAAACTCATTCTTGGTTGGGCCTTTACCTCTACGCCCACGTAGAGAACCTCGCCTTCCACCCAATGGCCCCCTCTTAGGTGCTTTGATAACTTCTATGCCCTTCTTTACCGCACACTTCTTGATTCCTGCTATGTCCCAGATATGCTTGTCGATTTTATCCAAGCGCATCTTAAACAATATCTCATCTATCTTCTTGCGGGCCTTACCAAAACGTCTGGCATTCATCGCAGCATGCTGTCTTTCCGCCTGCCTGCGCGTAGGATGACAAGCTCCCTTGATTGGCTTTCCTATCTTTCCGGGTGTCCTGTGATGTAATATACACCACTGACTTCCTCGCCTTCCTAACTTCTTCTCCAAAGCATTGTCTATCATTCCTTGGACTTCATCTAAGGTTACTTGCTTTGTCACCTTTATTGGCTCTGGTGCCTCCTTAGCTGCTGCCACCTCTGTAACAGTAGCTTCTGGGTTAGCTGGCCTGTTGCCAACCCAAGACACGGACCAAAGAGATAATGCGGAAATGTTATTGTGGCAGACATCTCCCTCGCAGACCTTCTCTTGCTTCTCAGCTTCGCCCCTTATAGACGAACCGCCCTTGTCACCGTAAATCTTCATCTCTTCCCATACCCTATCATGCATCGGAAGACGGTTGTGTACTCCAACCCTTAACTTTACTTTACCATCTTTAATCTTATACGCAAGAGGTAAGCCCACTGGCATCTCCTCATGCTTGTATGAATAAACCCCGTATTTCATATAGAAATCCATGGATTCTTTAATCGTGTCAGTACCTATCTTATCATTCTGTTTGTCGACGATAGGTGAACTAATAAACGTCTCTAAGATTCTCTCGTTATACCAATCTGGTCGATAGACCTTCCACTTAGTGTCTGTCGCGTCTGCCACATCCTTACATTAAATATGTATATATAAACAAAGATTAGTTTCCGGAAACTAAAATTTATCGGCCCTCTTCTTTGCCAACTCTCTTGTTCTTACGGCAAACTCATCTTTCGCATCACCCAATGCACGGCCAAGAAAAAACGTCCCTTGCATAAAAGGTTGATTCTTTAAAATACCTCTTCTTAATGCAAAGGGAGTAATACCATATATTTTTGCGTATTCTATAATTGTTGGGCTACGTGCATCTACTTTCGTAATATAACCGCCAAACTCAATCAACGAAGCCGCAGGATGGTCTACAGAAGCTATCAACTCAGTCCCGTCTACCTCAACATTAATCGACCTTTCTAAACGACCTGTGCGTGCCTCAAAACCACCTTGGTTAAGATAATAACTTGCATTCCATTTAATTGTGTCTTCTGCATCTTCTAATGCCTCTTCAAGTATCTCTTCCCAATTACCTGCCTGACTAAAAAAATTTAAAACATTCTTAGCGCCCTTAATATCGGTCGTTGCATGTATTTGCATTATTTGTGACCAAGCACCGCATCTATGGAATCATCACCATATTTTTCCTTCCACTTTCTCTTAACATACTCTCCGCCCTTTTCATAAAGATTTATCCTTGCTTTCCTCTCTAACTGCTCCCGACGAACTCGTGGTGCATTCTTCCACTCCAACTCACTCTGACACTCCTGACAAAATCCAGAACTCAAAACATGAACCCGCATTCCACTTGCTAAACACTTCTTGCAATTACTCACGGCTTCAATGCCCCCACTTCCGGTTTTGCCTCTGGCATTACAACCGTAGGCTCATCTGGTAACTTCAAATTACCATCCTTATCCAATGTTGCTTTAATTCCTAATTTATTTAAAACAGTTATGATATTTGCCTTCTGCAACATATTTGCCAAATGCTGTTGCTCATTCTTTACATTAATATCTGCAAACTTTATCTTCCAAGTCTTGATTCCCATTATCTTCAATAACGGCTTAAAGAATCCCATCTCTAAACAATTCTGCGTTTCTAAAATAGTTCTATCAAAAATATTAATTTGCTCTCCTTCAGCATTCAATCCTCCTACTCCTGCCGTACTTCCTGTTATAATCGGCATAACACCATAAGCTGCATTAATGTCATTGTTAATGCGCTCCATATACGGTAAAGCCATCAACTCATCCATGTTAGGCATGACGGGTACAAACTTAGCCTGACCTGCCGATACCCCCTCACCACGACTACTGATTATCGGAACAAAGTTAGGATTACGTCTTGTCTCCTCCGCTATATATTCTCCTAACCGATTAAGAGACTCTTCATCATGTCCCGGAATATCTAAGAAACCTTTTGGCGGTCTCTCCAGTCTATAAATCTTGTTTTGGAAGTTTTCAATTGCAAGAGCTGTTTCGATTTTCTTGGAAAGACCTATAATCGGCGACTGCCCATATAATCGAGCACTCGCACTGTATTTATTGAAATGAATAACCTCATCACGAGCAAATGGAATCTTATCCTTCTCCGTGCCTTGGTCATAGAAATATGCCATTTTCTCCGCAGGGAAATCTCCCTCCGTCTTAGAATCCTTACCATCTACTACCTCACGGGTAACTGTATCAAACCAAACATCATCCTTGAATCGACCATACTCATCTACATGAAATCTCATGTTCTTAGCATCCTCTACCCAAAGCTGCTTGACTATCTTATCCTCACTACCCTCTATCCTATCATATACAATACTGACCCATACATCATCAAACACCTCTAACTGACGTATCATTGCTTTAAACAATTCCATTCCAGAGATATCTGCATCTCCTCTTGTCGGGTCTCTCAATAAACTCTCTAAAATCTTCCTCTCCTCTTTATCACCCGCATCACCAATCGCGTGGTATTCCCATCCCTTTGCTACGGATTGAGAAGCGATTCGAGTGATTACGGTCCTGAGATGAGAATACCTGTCAGCTAATTGTTCTAAATAATTCTGGTCAACCGGAGGTAATATCGAATCCTTAAACGACCCCATCGCTCCAACTCCCGAATAAACAGGAGTCCTTGCTTCCTTCATTAACTGCGCCGTGTCTCTGGATATTATCTCCTCTAAAGCCGAAATCTTACGAACTGGCTTACGCCCAAGCAATCTATCGTACCATGCCATGTATTGCCTCCAATGTTCTATTTATCTTATTAAGCCTTTCTCTTTTTTGAATTACATCTAAAGTTTTCTTTAATCTCTTACTCCAACTCTGACCCGCATTGCCACCCATCATCTTCCACATTATCAAACCCTTACTCGGCTGTTTACGGTTATCAAAGTTCTCACCTTTAGGGTCAACACCCTCATGCCTTCTGTAATATGTGTCTATCTTTACCGCAGTCCTATATCCAACATCCTTCTGCATTCTTAACTTGTAGTTAATAGACTTTGTAACTTTACCACCACCATAACCATGCATAGTTCGTAAAGTCCGACCCCGACGAGCCTCCTCCTTTACCCCATTAGGAATCTTGTATCTGGTCTTCTTATCGGCCATGATACTCCCGAACATATCTCCTAAGTAACGGTTCTACTAAGACGCCTGTCGGCACATTCTCAGCCTTAGCAATTTCTTTAATACTCGATTTCGTGTCGTCACTAATTCCATAAATTTCCAACCTTGTTCGCTTTTTCATGTGTGGTTGGAAACTATGCATATACTCAATGTATATAAACTTTCCTATACGTATTCCCAACTTGCGAAACTTAATCCCTTCTTATTCATATTCTTAATAGCTAACTCACACATCCATAAAGCCATTACCGAATCTGGAGTATGACCCTCAAGTCTTCCATTCTTACCATATATCAATCTTGCCAACCCATCTGTCAATTTTCTCGGCCCCGGTCTACTGGCCTCCCTTATTTCTTTCTTCCACGGAATCTGGTATCTCTCTTTCTCAAACTCCAAGGCCAACCCCGGTATGCCCACGTCATGTGAGTGCTTCTCTCTTCCTGTGTTGTGTCCTTCGACCGGAAGGCCCGCCAAATCACTCGCACTATGAACCACAAGTCTCTGATACCCATTCGATTCTATCATTATCGTTTCTGGATTAAACCTTTTCGCCAGTTCTCTGATTTTTAACACCTGAGTCTCCAACCAACCACTTCCCTGTGCCATTACCTTGCCTGTCCAACTGTATAACAACCTACGATGCTCCGTACGCTTATTGTAAGCCACAATACAGTAGCTTGTCTCATCATTCTGAGTGTTCATACCCACAGCCAAGTCAACACCCATTACGACGCTTATATCGTCCGTGTAATCTGGAAGACCCATATCCAATTTTATGTCCAAACATCTCTGAAGTACCTCATACGGAATTACCGCACTCTCTGGGTCCAACGGATTTAACATATACTCAGACTCAAAAGCCCGACTTCCCATTGTCTCCTTTTCCTTGTCCAAACGCTCCTGATTCCAATACTCTGGCCAACGTGGCGTTCCATCCTCCAACAACGCAGGATGCCTAACAACATTCCACTCCTTACTCTCACTTACCCAATCCGTTATGTCACTTACTCTTTTTTGAGTTCCTACCAATAACATCTTAGACTCTGGCAATCGCATCGGCATCACAACGCGCTGAACATAGTGAATCACCTTTTCATCCGTTAAATTTGGAAACTCCTGCAAAACGTCATCCAAAATTATCATGTGAACGTGCGGACCCTCAAGTGCCTTTCCAATACTGGCACCATGAACCCTACTTCCATTATTAAATCGCTTAGCTCCCTTCCTTATCGTAACTTTTCGCTCATCATGCTTCTCCAAATACGTACTCAACCGCCAAGACCGCTTACATAACTCCTCAAACTGCTCCAACTTGTCCCAAGCCTGCTCCAACGTCGCCGAAATATACAACGCCCGAAAATTTGGCTGCTTGTGCATGAAATATGCCAACACACATAGCCCCCATGTCGTCTTCAAGTGACCACGCGCACAAATTATTGCAGAAAATTCTCCACGCTCAAAATTCTTCTGCCACTCCGTATGCATCTCACCCAACGGAACATATTTTCCCGGCTCTTGGTCCATATAGTCACTCATCACCTCATCTATAAACTCATTCAAACTCAAAGGCTGCTCCTTCATTATCTCCAAAGCACCTGCTATCGCCTGCGAAATGTATTTTGAATCAGTCATACTTGTATTTTGCCACAGTTATCTGAATGTATTTAGTCTCTTTGTCCAAAATTATCAACTTTTCGTAAATGTGTTGCAAATTATCAGACTCCTCTAAAACTTTGCCGTCCCTAATTATCCGTATCAAGTATCATCTCTCCAATTTGTTTTGCGACTTGCGGGACAACGGCATTTCCAAGTGCTTTAAGTCTGTCCACCCTCTTGGGAATCCCATCAGCCACTCGACCCACGTCGGGTTCAGTTGCCCATTGACTGCGTTGGGAAGAGTATCCTTCGGGTTTCCTTTTCTTTCCTGTCTTCCTTTTCCGCTCTTTCCTTTCCAATCTCTCGCCGTCGGAGTTGGAAACATTTCCATGTGATTCACAGCATCCTTCAGTTTCACACCCCACCTTACTCCTTTCTTGTTCTTTCTGCTGAAGCTCCCGTTTCGTAATTCTACGTTTTTCACCAGCCCGCCTTCCGTGTCGCTTACTGTCGGTGTCGGCCACAATCCCTGTATGCAACCCTTCACTTGGTTGGTCAATGTTAGTGTCGTTTTTCCCTCCATTACGGATGGTGCGAGACAGTGATTGTGCGTCCCATCTGCTGCCATCGGAGTACGCCACAATGAATATTCTTTCCCTTTTGTGCGGCGCGCCAACGCCACCCTGTCCTCCCGCTGGAAACACGTCCCAGACAACATTGTACCCGCCCTCGGCCAAGTCCCTGAGAACTTCTGCAAATGCCCGTCCAGAGTTTGCTGATAACAACCCTGTGACGTTTTCAGCCACAACCCATCTTGGCTTAACTTGGCGAATGATTCGTGCAAACTCTCCCCAAAGCCATCTTTCGTCAGATGTGCCACCACGCCTCCCTGCAACCGAGACTGGTTGGCAGGGGAAACCCCCACAGATAAGGTCGACTGACTCAAGTTCTTTTCCGTTAAGCTCGAAGATGTCTCTGTATCTTGTAGCATTGGGCCATCGCTTTTCGAGGACTTGGGTGCAATAGTCATCTACTTCCACCTGCCATACACATTCCATTCCTGCCATGTCCAAACCAAGGTCGATGCCTCCTATTCCTGTAAATAAACTGCCGTATCGCATTCATTCCTTGAGCCACCGCTCACCATCCCAACTATATACATCAAAATGCTTCTTGTATCGATATCTGTCTATCAAAAAACACCGCGTTACCTTCTCATCACTGTCATAATACGTCTCTCCACCACTTACTCGCTTGAAAACACAGTTCTTTAACAATTCCTTCAAGTTCTTTACACTTATGACCCATAATTGCTTGTCTCGAACATTAGGAATGTAATATGCAAAATATAATGCCTTAGTCTTTCTTATTCCACTCTTCCGACCTCTGCACTTGTACTCAATAGCCATATTACCAGTACCACCCTCTCCCCAGTTCTTCTCAAACAAATCAGTCTTTACCTCATACGTTACCACATCATACTCGTCATTCTCAAACAAAATGTCAAACGCACTGTCATCATTATACTTGATAAACCGTAAATCAAGATACGTCTCTCCAAAATGCTTGACGGCCTGCTCTCCCTTGTGACCATCAGCCAAATCCTTCTCAAAATTGTTGTTTACAATAATAACTCCTCCGAAAATTTCTGATTCGCATTAACAATCCTAATCTCCAACGGATAACGAGCCTGCTTCCTTACCAACGACTCCGAACCCTCTGTATTGACTACCTCATAAATGATTCCCTCATCAGCATCTATCACATCCGCCCGCAACCCACTCGGCTCAAATATCGCCTCTGTGTAAAATTCGTGTCCCCACTCCTTTAACTTCTTGCATATCGCAAACTTCATGTCAATATGGGCCTTAGTCTCATTACTACTCCATCGAAACGCATTACGATTCCGATTACTCGTTCTCAACAACCTACTTACTTCATTTCTCTTCTTTTGCTTTTCGCTCAATTTGACTCCTACATGCCTTACAATTTACCTCATGGTCCTTGTCACTCGCCATAACATTCATACTTCCCTCTATCCAAGCCGAATAACGACCACATAACGTCCACTGCGTCTCTTTCCTGTACTTATGAACGATTGCCAACTAAATCCCCCATTATAGGTGTATATATCATGTCTATCTTACAACGATAACAGTCTACCATAGGACGGCCTTCCTTCTTTTTACTAAATATAAAATGGTCCTTCTCCAAATGACGATGCTCCTCCTCCCATCGCTCCCCACATACAAAACAACTAAACCGCCACTTCATTGCAATAACCTCAAACATTTCTTGCAATTTACAAATTTCGTGCCCCGCTTCTTCATACTCGCATACTCCGCAGGAGTTACCTCATATCCACACTTACTCAAATGGGCTACCTCACTTGGTGCGTGCCTTTTGTGCATTCCTGCCCTCCTGCCATGATACACCCAACCAAAATCCCGCTATAAATATAACCAACACAAACATACTAATCGATAATGCTAAACCAAACTCACTCATTCCTTCGTCATTCCTCTCTGCTCCGCCATTATCTCTAATACTCTCTTCTTTTTTCTCTCAACACAACTACAACACATCACTGCTCACGCTCCGCACATGCATTACACAACCACCACGCCCGACTGTCTGCCTTGAAATTTTTTTGCAAATGTACCATACCATGACCATGTACCTTCCTGTGCTCATTGCAATTCTGACGAAAACCCATGTTATCACACATATTACACTTGTAACTCATTCTTGTCCCCTGCTATGTCCTCTATCATCTTCTTACAAAGAACACTCACCATTCCCAATCCTACATTATACGACTTCTTCTCCTTACCCTTATAATCCATCGGATTGTCTTCCAAAAATTTCTGGATGTGCATCTGCAACTCATGCAATACCACTATCCATACATCCTGACGCGTAGCATCACTCATTGTCTATCCTACCCTCACACCATCCTAAAAAATCCTGAGTAGCCTCATGTATACCTCGCATATACGGTATAAAATTCTCGTCCGTTAACATCCAATGCTTCTCGTGATACTCCTTCGTCGTACTTAACTTCTTCAAACAATACGCCCGTATATCCATGTATTTTATTTCTCGCTCCAAATCCTCCTTAGTAAACTTGTGCTTGCGCTTACCCGGTACAAACGAATCACCCAATCCATTACGCTTAGCCATCCAAATCTCCACGCAATAACGCAATGTACGTCCTCAAAAAATGCTGCTTCTTCGCACGAGCTATGTCCGTCTCCTCTAACGCCTTCTGTATACAATCATTAATGTGCGTTACCAACTCATCCTTCTCCTTCTGCAAATCACCCATCTGGTTCAACATCTCCGTCATCTTAGCAAACTCATGACCCCTAATCTCTGCATTACCCTGCCGAA
>VTLG01008208.1_pt1 | contig 15329 bp, 25 predicted proteins | sample 4694571 | NCBI WGS metagenome assembly VTLG01 (sample SAMN12604809, study PRJNA352737) | marine metagenome | biome: ENVO:00000447; feature: ENVO:00000209|ENVO:00000569|ENVO:01000036; material: ENVO:00002151; isolation source: viral sequences binned using virsorter ...
AAGCCATTCATCTTCATATATAGGTTTGTCATTTTCCCAATCACAAATAACAAGTTTATTTTCTACTTGAATATCAACAATAGCTTTTGGATTACAATCTTTTAATATTTTAATTAAATCATTTACTCTCACTCTTCTTCTCCTTTTGTAGATATATTTATATCAACTGAAATATCTAAATCATCATCAACTAAAAGTATCTCGTGCCTATCATCATCACTTTGATTAAAAACAACTATAGGTAAATCTTTGTTTTTTACCTTTTGCAATTCTATTATTAAATCACTTACTGTCACTCTTTTTCTCCATTGTCGTCAATCCATTGTTTAGCTTCTGCTGTTGTCTTAAATTCTTCAGCTACTAAATCTTCATAATTAGCAGTCCATATTAAATACCTATCAATTTTATCATAACCCCTTGATTCGTCATAATCATGGGTTATATACCAACCTTTATATTCTTCCTGTATTAAATCACTCACTGTCACTCTTCTTCTCCATACATTTGTATGTAGGAAGTGTAATAGGTCTTGCTTTCCTATCTTTCCTATCTTGCATTTGTAGTTCGTATTTCCACTTAGCTCTTGTTTTGTAATCTTTTTCTACCATTGTAATTCTCCAACATAACGAAAACAGCATTTTCCCACTTCTTTGTGGGCTTGATCTCTATTTTCCTACCTATAATTTTTGTTTTAGCCATTCTCTAAATCCTCTATTCCCAAGCTTCTTTTCTCTGTATTGTTCTGATAGGTAGGATTCATCAGAATAATTTCGCAACCTACCAAGAACATCTTCTTTATAAAATCCTCTGTTGTATGCGTCATCGCCAAATGCTATCTCGTAAACTTCCTTAATAAATTCTAACATCTCAGGAGCAGTTCTAAACTCTCCCAGTATGTTTGCTCTTTTCTCTAATGTTTTCCTACCCTCTACATCTAAGGGATGATGTTCGTATTTCATGTCTTTTCTCCTATGTTGCAAGTAAGGGCTTATCGACTTATCTAGAAAGTCTTTCCCACCCTTACTCTAGTTTGGCGTCAGTCTTGGTCTGCGTTTGGTTTAACTGACTTGAGCTTACGCCCTTTAGTGATTATATTAACCTCGTATTTACTCTTAACCTCAGTCAAGAACACACCAAATATTCTTACATGTCGAAAGAGAGCTATTTTTTAGGACACTATTTAATGGCTTTCCCTGTTAACACCTTGCAATTCTACAAGATCAATGCCAACTCTCTTTCTATCCGAAAGCTACTGGGTTTTGCAACATTACCGTATGCCTAAGCATAGTTTCTACCGACCATTCGCTTTCGTATAACTCCCAGATAGTAAGTAAATTGCATATCAGTTATGAGCTGATGTAGTATCTTTTTAAGCACATTACCAACAAATTTCGTGCCCTTACTACTGGGTAGCCTAGCTAGGCTAATTTCTGTGATGTAGGCATTGATAGGATATCTTTTTGGGAATGTTTTAATGGGTTTTCGCCTTTTTTTAAGGGTTACACCACAGACTTTCACTGCCTTATGCCCAACCTACATCACTCTCTTTGCTAGTTTGTGTGGGGAAGGAAAATATGGTAGGGAAAAATAAAAAAACCTACCTATAAAAAACCACACTTTACTAGCTAAGAAACTCAATCTCTTTTCTCCTCTTCTTTATACTTTGTTTCTAAAATCATTTTTATCTTTTCTAATTTTTTATTCGTCTCTGCATAATCTATATTCATTTTTAAAAATAAGTTAGATATTTCTTCTGAACAAGATTTAATATCTTTTGTTAGTTTATTTATACCTAAAATTGTTTTTAAAAAAGTAATCATGTTTATCCTTTTAAATTAGCCATTTGTTAATGTCAAATCTTTTTTTAACTTTTTTTATTTGACTATAACAGTATATGAATTAAAATATATAATACTCCCTAATATTATTATGTTTTGTTTTAACCTAAAGGTTATTTTATATTAAGGATATTTTTATGTCAAGGAGGGAATATGAAAATAAATTTTACAAAATTAGTTATGTTAATAGTGACAATTCAAGTAACTGTTCTGACAGTCATAGCTCAGATGTTTGGCTGACAGAAATAATTGCTGACAAGAGGTGACAAAATGGCTGACAAAAGTAAATGAAAAGTTCTTCTGCTTAATCTGACATTTGCAATTTATTGTTTATGGGTTGACACTGACATTCAGTTAGTCCATACTAGGGCAAACAAGCGAATGAAGATTCGATTGCAGATAACTTCGGAGTTAGAAAATGATTACTGATGTCATACTACAGTTAGCCCCACCACCCAGTCAAGAAGGTGTAGCACTGAGATATGATTGTCCTTTCTGCGATCATAAAAAAACTCTCTCTATCAAAAATGACAATGGAACTATTCTGTATCACTGCTTCTCTGCATCATGTGATGTAAGAGGAAAAGTGTCTGACAGGAAAGAGCTGACATTCAGCAAACCTAAAATAGTTGCTGACAAACCTGTTCCCCTTGACTCACGCAGTTTTGTGCCCCTAAGTAGAAACTGCAAGGCACTCGACATGGTGGTCAAGCGGAACAGTTATGAAGCTTATCGAAAAGGTATTGCTGACATTCAGTATGATGTTAGGCAAGACAGAGTAGTCTTCATGGTGAAGAAAGATGACAAGGTCGTTGACGCTGTGGGTAGGAAATTATCTGACGCTGACAAAAGACCTAAATGGTTTCGCTACGCCAGGAGTAGACACCCATTCGTTTGCGATGCACAAACTGACAGTGACAAGGCTGTCTTGGTTGAAGATTGTTTTTCTGCATGTGCTGTTTCTCAAGTCCACACTGGGATTGCACTGATGGGAACAAATCTTCCAAATGACTACTTGACAACCCTCAAGAATTACAGTAAAATAATAATAGCATTGGACAGAGATGCTTCAAAAAAAGCTGTTGAACTAACTAAACACATTAGGTTAGTGGTGCCAGCTTCTTTGACTTTTTTGGAAAAGGATATTAAAAATATGGAACTTAACAAAATTATGGAGATACAATGACAAGTCAAGCGAAGCCACATATAGCACCTACAAAAAAATTTGATAGAGAACTGTTTAATGCAAATGATCCTCAAACAAGAGAGTCAGCAAAAAAATTATTACCACCAAAATTGAAAGAGATATTAGGACTAGATGAAGAGCCTGTCTTAGAAGATAATCCAAAGGCATATGGTATTGATCTTATCTGTGAGAAGCACAACCTCAGTGTTGAGGTAGAGACAAAACATGGATGGGGTTCTGGTAAATTTCAATGGGGTGACATGCATATTCCTAGGAGAAAATTTAGATACACAAAAGTTGATGGTGAAGTTTTCTTTGTCGTGTTTAACACTGACAGAACGCAAGCTGGTATAATGACAAAAGACTCTGTTAAGAAAGAAAGAGTAGTTAATAAATTCAATAGGTTATCCAGATTACATGAGGATTACATCTCGGTGCCTGTTAAGGAAATTATATGGGTGTAGCATGCAAAATCAATTACCAACAGATTATCAAAATTTTATTCACAAGTCTCGTTATGCTAGGTGGCGAGAAGAAGACGGAAGAAGAGAAACTTGGACAGAGACAGTTACAAGATACTTTGACTACCTAGAAGAACATCTGAGAGACCAACATGGTTATCAAATTACAACTGACCTGAAGAACAGATTAGAAGATAGGGTTATCAATCTTGAGATTATGCCTTCTATGAGAGCACTGATGACAGCAGGACTTGCATTAGACAGATGCAATGTAGCAGGTTACAACTGTTCCTACCTACCAGTCGACAGTCAAAGATCGTTTGACGAGTGTCTTTACATTTTGATGTGTGGAACTGGTGTAGGTTTTTCTGTAGAAAAGAAATACACTGACAATCTTCCCAAGGTAGCAGAAACACTTAGCCCTTCAGAAACTAAAGTGATAGTGTCTGACTCTAAAGAGGGTTGGGCTAGAGGCTACAAAGAACTTATATCATTATTATACACTGGACAGATACCTCAATGGGATTTGTCTCGCTTACGCCCTGCAGGTGCTAGGTTGAAAACATTTGGTGGTAGATCATCAGGTCCAGACCCACTTGACGATTTGTTTAAGTTTACAGTAGAAATTTTTAAAAAATCAGCAGGTAGGCGTTTAAAGCCCATAGAGTGCCATGACATCATGTGCAAGATAGGATCAGTGGTAGTGGTAGGGGGAGTCAGAAGATCGGCTCTAATAAGCTTATCTGACCTTGACGACCAAGAGATGGCTTTAGCCAAGTCTGGTGAGTGGTGGAATGACGAAGGGCAGAGAGCATTAGCAAACAACTCTGTGTGTTACAAAAATACACCACCTATAGGTATTTTTATGAAAGAGTGGTTAAATCTTTACAACTCCAAGTCAGGAGAAAGAGGGATATTTAGTCGAGATGCTTCTGTTAGACAGGCAGAAAAAAATGGTAGGAGAAAGACGAAATATGATTTCGGAACTAACCCATGTAGTGAAATAATATTACGCCCATACCAATTTTGTAATTTAACAGAAGTAGTAGTCAGAGAGACGGACACTGTTAAGACACTAGAAGGTAAGGTATCAGATGCTACCATACTAGGTACATTTCAATCTACCTTGACGAACTTTAAATACTTACGCAAGATTTGGCAAAACAATACAGAAGAAGAAAGATTGTTAGGTGTATCTCTTACAGGTATACTAGATAATCCTAAGCTAGGAAAAGCAGATGACCTGCAGAGGTTACGACAAGTGGCTGTAGATACCAACCTAGGATTATCAGACAGATTAGGTATACCTCAATCAACTTCTATTACTTGCGTTAAACCTTCAGGAACAGTTTCTCAGTTAGTAGATTCTGCGTCAGGCATACATGCAAGACATTCAGCTTACTACATAAGAACTGTAAGAGGAGACAAGAAAGACCCTTTAAGTAATTTTATGATAGATCAAGGTATACCTTGCGAAGATGATTGGATGCAACCAGACAGCACTGTTGTGTTTTCATTTCCTATGAAATCGCCAGAATCTGCGGTTTTGAGAGATGATGTAGATGCTATAACACAATTAGAAACATGGAAGACATATCAAGAGCACTGGTGTGAACATAAACCCTCAGTCACCATAACTGTAAAAGAAGACGAGTGGTTTGATGTAGGAGCATGGGTCTTTAACAACTTTAAAGATGTGGCAGGGGTATCATTTTTACCTCATTCTGACCATGTCTATAAGCAAGCACCATACCAAGAAATAACAAAGAAAGAGTATGATGCTTTAATTAAAAAAATGCCAAAAAATGTCGATTGGACATTACTTTCTAACTATGAACAAGAGGACAATACAAAGGGTATGCAGGAGTTGGCATGTACTGCAGATGCCTGTGAGATTGTAGATATAACATGATAAGTTTATTAGGCTCATTACTAGGATTCGGTACAAGTTTCTTACCTAGTGTTATGGGGTTTTTTGAAAAGAAACAAGCAAACAAACAAGAACTTTTAATGCTTGAGGCTAAGGCTAAGTATGCATCAGAATTAAGTAAATTAAAATTACAAGAGATGGATGCTCAGGCAGACATAGAAGAAGTGAAGGGTTTGTATAAACATGCTGAGTCATTGGCACAGTCAAACAAATCTCCATTTGTATCTGCTCTACAAGCGTCAGTACGACCAGTTATAACCTACGCTTTTTTTAGTGTATTTGCATTTGTTAAAATTACTTATGTGGTAATAGCAGTGCAAGCTGGAACAGAAGTACTACCTGCTATCTTGGAGGCATGGGATTCTGAAAGTCAAACCATTTTTGCTGCTATAATTAGTTTTTGGTTTGGGAATCGTCTATTTAAAGCGAGAAATAAATAATGGCTGGTGGAGCAAGTTTTCAAAAGCATCCAGAGGGAGCTATGTCTCCCTTGTTTCCTTTTGGTCCGATGATGATGCATGCTAAACTTCCTATGGATTTAGTTAGAAGATTAAATAAATATACTAACAAGACTATAAAGGATGAAAAAAAAGCTAAACAGTTAGATCATTCTGATCATCTTGTAGGTAAGCTTAAACAGGAATTTTTAATTGATCATACGGAATTAAATAAACACACTGGTACTTTTAATCAAATTATAGCTAATTTTGTTTCAACAGAGTTGGCTAGACATTTTAAACAATTATCAGAGGGTACAGGTTTTTCTATTCAGTATAATTCTGCATGGATTGTTCGTCAATTTGCTGGCGAATTTAATCCTGCACATATACATACAGAATGTGATTTGTCCTGTGTAGGGTATTTAAAACTACCACCTGAGATAGATAAAGAGTGGGAAGAAGATTACAAAGACCATTACCCTTGTAAAGGTCACATAGAATTTTTACATGGCTCTTCTGGAAAAATGCATACGCACACTTTTCTTGTTAAACCTAGTGTAGGAGATTTTTTTGTATTTCCTTCTGATTTAATTCATATGGTTTATCCCTTTTACTCTGATGGTGAAAGACGATCTTTTAGCATGAACATGAGCATTGTTCAACAAAGAATAGATCAAAATGGAAAACCCATAGAAGTTATAAGAGAAAACAAAGAAGACCTAAGCCATAGAGCTAAAAAATGGGAGCTTGACCCTTTAGGTAAATAGTAATATAATGTTCCAACCTTTTTAGGAGATAAATATGGAGCCACAGATAATAGCACTACTTTTAAGTAGGGAAAACTTTGAAAAGGCGAAAGCCTTAGTTACCAAAGATATGTTTGATAAGAAATACAAAACTATCTTTGATGCGATAATGCACTATCATACTAAGTATGAGGGAGACTTATCGAAAGACAATTTATATTTAGTACATAGGAATTTATATCCTGCCATGCCAGACTCTACTAGAGAAGCTGTAGAGGAGGCTATAAAAAACATACCTGAAGATGTTGATGGTGATCCTCAGTTTGTATTAGATACACTGACTGAGTTTTGGCGTAGAGAAATGGCTCGTAAGGTAGGAGAAACAGCAATAGATATATGGAATGGCGAGTCTACAAACTTTGGTGATTTACGCCAGATGGTAGATCAAATAATAAATCAGGATTCTGCTACAGGCATATTGTCAATGCAGAGAGAAGAAACAGATGTAGAGACATTGTTTCAAGAGTTTGATGAAGACCCTGATTTTCCTTTCCCATTAACAACACTACATGACGAAGTATCAGGAACCTATAGAGGTAATCTAGGGATTATTTTTGCTCGCCCTGAAAGTGGTAAGTCATCTTTTTGTGCTTTCCTATCTGCAGAAGCAATACGCAAAGGGCATAGGGTTGGTTATATAATGAATGAAGAAACAGCTAGAAGAATGAAGGCTAGAATATTAACTGCCTACTTTAATGTCCACAAGGATAATTATGAAGATAGCTTACCTGAGATGAAAGAAGTATACAAAAGAGAGATAGAAGAAAATCTATACATCATGGATTCTGTAGGCTCCGACATAGCAGAGATAGATCAGTTTGCAAAACTAAATAAAATTGATATACTGTTTGTTGATCAGTTAGACAAGGTTAAGATAGGTGGGGAATTTAGCAGAGGTGATGAGAGATTGAAAGAGCTGTATGTAAACGCTAGAGAGATAGCCAAAAGAAACTTTTGTATGGTGTGGGCTGTATCGCAAGCTAGTTATGATGCCCATGGTAGGCAATTATTAGACTTTGCTATGCTTGATGGCTCTAAGACAGGGAAAGCTGGTGAAGCAGATATTATTATAGGTATAGGTAAAAATCCTGGCGAAGATGATGATACTAGATTTTTAAATGTATCTAAGAATAAGATATCAGGTTGGCATGGTCATGTTGTTTGTGAGATAGATAAATTAACAGGGAGGTACTACGAATGATTTTAACATTAGATGTAGAAACTACCTTTATAAAAACAGACAAAGGTTCTGATCCTTCTCCTTACACAGAGGGTAATCAGTTAGTGTCAGTAGGATTTAAAGAAGATGATAAGCCTGTTGAGTATGTATGGTTTTACCATGCAGATAGACAGCCTACAGAGAACAACATGAAGATAGTACAAGACGCACTAGATAGAGCAGATGTTTTACTAGGTCACAATATTAAATTTGATTTACAATGGTTGTTTGCTTCTGGGTTTATATACACTGGTGCAGTCTATGATACTATGGTGTTCGATTACATATGGGCAAGAGGAGTTAAGGTGCCTTTAAGTCTTGATGAATGTTGTCGCAGACATCAAACAACTACAAAAAAGAAAAAAGGTATATTGGAAAAGTACTTGCAAGATGGTATGGGATTTGATATAATACCACATGAAATAGTAGAAGAATATGGAATAGCTGATGTGCAGTCTACCTATGAGGTAGCTTTAAGTCAGTCAAAACAAGAGGGTAAAAGCATTGAGCAAATTGCAGCCTACACTGTACCTGTCTTTTGAGGTAACAAGAGTCTTAGCAGAAATGGAAAAGGATGGTATCAAGATAGATCGCCAAGCCTTAAACAAAGTTAAGCATGAGTATACTTTAGAAGCTAATGAGTTAGAGAAATATCTTAATGAAGAGATTAAGAGAGTTATGGGTGATACACCTATTAATCTTGCTAGTCCAGAAGATAGATCAAAACTACTATTTAGTAGAGGTGTTAAGAACAAAAAGACTTGGGCACAGACATTTAATCTTGGCTATGAAGTAAGAGGTAATACAAGAAAACCTAAACGCAGAACACCTATGTCAGATGCACAATTTAAAAGAGCAGTAGCTAGTAATGTTATAGTACAATATAGAACAGAGGCTACTAGATGTAGTGTTTGTAATGGATATGGAAGGGTGTCTAGGAAAAGAAAAGATGGCACATGGGGTAAAGCTAGGTATATATGTAAGTCTTGTGGAGGTGTAGGTATAAAGTACATGCCTACTAATGAGGTAGCAGGATTTAAGTTAGCACCTATAAGTGTAATGTCTTGTAGCACTCAAGGATTTAAAACAGATGCGGATGCTTTATCACTATATAGGGAAAGAGGTAACGAACAGGCATTTATTTTTATAGAACGCTATCTAAGATTTAATGCAATAAAAACCTACCTTAAAACTTTTGTAGAAGGTATAGAAAAGAATTTAGATTATAGTGATCGTATTCATCCTCAGTTTATGCAGTGTGTAACAAGCACTGGTCGTTTGTCATCTAGGAGTCCTAACTTCCAGAACATGCCTAGAGGTAAAACATTCCCAGTTCGTAGAGCTGTGGTGTCTAGGTTTGAAGGGGGGCATATACTAGAAGGTGATTATGCTCAACTAGAATACAGAGTAGCAGGTTATCTTAGTCAAGATAAGCATGTTTATGAAAATGTCAAGGGTGGTGTAGATGTTCACAACTTGACAGCTACGATAATAACTGGTAAAGAGAAAGATGAAATAACAAAAGAGGAAAGGCAGAATGCAAAAGCACACACCTTTGCTCCTTTATATGGTGCTACAGGTATGGGTTTACCTGAGCATGTACATAGATACTATTCTGAGTTTACAGACATATATCCTCAGATAGGAGAATGGCATTTGGATTTAGCTAAACAAGCATTGAAATATAAGGTTGTGACTCTTCCGTCAGGTAGGGAATACAGATTTCCCTATGTAAGAAGAACAGCTAGAGGAATTACTCATGGAACGAGTGTAAAGAATTATCCTGTACAGGGTTTTGCTACAGCAGATTTACTTCCGTCTGCACTTGTAGAAACCTTTAGGGCATTTAAGAAAAACAATTTTAAATCCCTACTTTGTAATACAGTACATGATAGTATAGTAGTGGATGTACATCCTGATGAACAGGATCAAGTGATTGATGTTGTCAAAGAGTGTATGCTTTCCATACCCCAGCAAGCCAAGAGAAGATGGGGAATAGAGTATGATATGCCAGTAGGCATTGAAATCAAAATCGGAAGCAACTGGTTAGATACTGAAGAAATATTTTCAAATTAATGCTTGCATTACTTTAATATCTACTATATAATAGTGTTAAGTCAACTCATAAGGAGTAATAATATGACACAATTAGCGACAAACGAAAACTCAGACCTCGTAATTCCAGAAAATCTGGATAAAGTGTCTGCAGACCAACTAGCAGAATTGATTGGTCAAAGAGAAGATAAGCCTCAAGGCGGAGATTCTTTAGCTAGACTATCAATTAATCATGCACCTGAAGATGATGAGGGTAACACCTTACCTAGAGGACAGTTTGCTTTATACAATCCTGAAACAAAGGAGAAAGTATTTGGTAAAGATGTTAACTTTAGGATTTTTATCAGAAGGTTTATGTATAGCTTATGGGATAATGAGCAGGGTGCATACTCAGTTCGCACTACGCAACAAGCCAAGCTCAACGATCAATTTCCTGATACAGAAGGGGGCTTTAAATGTGGTAAGCTTACCAAAAACGAAATTACGGAAATTGGTTTAGACAGCCCAGAAGCTGCTGCTTCAGCACTTGTTAAATGTAATCAAGTTCTGTATGGTCTAGTAACAATAGCAGATGGCAAAACTGCTACTGGTGAAGATAGTCCAGTAGAAAATGTTCCTGTAGTATTTTATGGAAAAGGCTCAAGCTACAATGCAATATCTCAATACTTTAGAGATGTTGATAAGAAGAATTTACTTTCTCCTAATGTAGTAGCTAAGGCTCATTCTATAAAGCATAAGAATGGAGCAACCATTTACTATTCAACTAACTTGACTATTTCTGATACTGTAGATTTATCTAAAGACGATAGAGAGCTACTTGTAGCTTTTGCAGACAGGATAAATTCCTACAATCTCCGAGTGTCAGAAGAGCATGCTGAAGCCAATAATGGTGAAGGCGTGGATGCTATCGACCTTGCTGCTGTCGAAGCATAATGAGTGATATTCAAGTATTCATACAGGATTTCTTGAATAGAGCTACGAAGGGGGAGGCTGAAATGCCTCCTTCTTTAGTTGACGAGTTTAAGGAAGCTTGCGGTCAGGCTTTAGAAAAACAATTTTCTAGAGAGCCAAGAGAGTTTCGCCTACGCCTGTCTGGTATAGGTAAACCTTTATGTCAACAACAATGTGAACAGCTAGGTATTGAGCAGTCGTTTAGTTACAATGCTATAATGAGATTTTTATTAGGTGATTTAGTAGAAGCTGCTTTAATAGCTGTTATGAAAGCGTCTGGTGTTAATGTAGAAGATGAACAAAAACCTACATCTATAACTCTAGACGATACAGAAATTACTGGAACACTAGATGTTATTATAGATAAAAAAGTATTTGATATTAAATCTGCAAGCCCTTATGCATATCAAAATAAATTTGGTGAGTTTGGTGGATATCAAAAAGTAAAAGACGATGATCCTTTTGGATATGTCGTACAAGGATTTTCTTATGCAGAAGGTGAGAACATGCCTTTTGGTGGATGGATAGTAATGGATAAATCTTCTGGAGAAATTACAGTGTGCGAAGCTCCGCCAACACAGGCACAAGAGAAGAAAGAAGCACTAGAAGCTGCTACTGTAAATGTTCGTAAATTAAAAAAGACAAAGAGAGTAGAAAAACAATTTAAAGCTACAGATGAAATAGAAAAAGGCGAGCCTACTGGTAATAAACTTTTACCTAGGGAATGTGGTTTTTGTGGGTTTAGGCATCACTGTTGGAAACATGCTAAGTATTTGCCTAAGCATACATCAAGAGCAAAAAACCCACCCTATGTGTGGTATACTAAGGTAGTAAAAAATGCCCATACTTAAAATGCATAATCTTACTATGGCAGACTTTAAGGAAAACAAAAATATTTTTTATGTTTATCCTGATAACTATTCTATGATAGGCGGAGATAGTATTATAAAAGAACTACGACATAGTGATTATACTGTTCCTATATATACTAATTTGTCAAAAACTCAACCATTTATATATGAAAGAGGCATGGCTATGTTAGATGAAGCTATGGAAAAGATAAAGTATCTACTAGGTAACAAAGCTATTATATTTGTTTTAATGAATAGATTTTACGATGCTATAGATTATGATAATGCAGAAGAATATCAAAGAACAATAATAGAAGAGTTACATCTTTTATTAGATAGGGAAAAACCAAAAGATGTCAGGATATAGATTACCATACAGATCAAAGTTTGAGGTAAAAGTAGCTGCAGACTTAGGCAAACGCAAGATAGACTTTCAATATGAGAAAGTAAGTTTTGATTATGTTCCTAAGATAAGGAATTATACTCCAGACTTCTACCTACCAGAATCTAAAATATACATAGAGACAAAAGGAAGACTAACAACAAATGATAGAGTTAAACATCTTCTTATAAAAGAACAGTACCCTGATCTTGATATAAGATTTGTTTTTGTTAATGCTAATAATAAGATTTCAAGAACATCTAAAACTACATACGCAAATTGGTGCGATAGGCATAAATTTTTATGGGCTGAAAGCTTAGTACCTATGGAGTGGTTAAATGAGTAAAGATGATTTTTACAAGATAGAGTTTGCAAGAAATGAAAAAGTAGATAAATTTTTAAAGGAGCTTGATTTGAAAGAAGGTAATATGTATATAGTATTAAAGCCTGAAGACGAAGGTTTTGAAATAGTAGGTGCAGATTTGTTACCTGCCGATTTAGACACATACACAGGAACACAGATGTATATTCTGTTTGCTGGTCTTATGCACATGGCTACAACGGAACAGTTGACTGTTATGGAAAAAGGCAATAAAATGATAATGGATGAATTAGAAAGAAAACGAGAAAGAGAAATAGAGGAGAGAGGAGATAATGTCATTGCGTTCAAGCCCAATAAAAAAGACATCAATTAAATATAAATATGATGAACAGAATATATTGAATGGTGTATATGCCTACATACAAGATACATACAAAGAACACTATTCAAAAAACAATTATCAGGCAACAGAATTTATTATAGATGCTGGTCATGGTACTAGTTTCTGTATAGGAAATATTATGAAATATGCACAAAGATATGGAAAAAAAGGTGCAAAAAAAGATCGGAGAAAGGACTTGTTAAAAATAATTCACTATGCTATAATAGCATTATTTATAGACGATAAGGAGGTCTAAATGACAGAAGAAAAGAAGAAACGAGCCCATGATGAGGATGGTAAATTTAAAGCAGATGATCCTGCTACACCAGACATTAATGAAGCTTACCAACCTGTAAAATATTATCTTATGCAGGAAAATCTAGCAAATACTATCCTGCAAAAATTAGCAGGATTACCCTATGCTGAAGTTAGTGATATGTTAACAGCTTTTAGAGCTATGGGTTTTGTAATGGTTGATCCTGTTACTAAAAAAGTTTTAGATAATTCAGAAACTTCTAAAGAAAAAGATGGATAGTCGTATAAAAAGTATTGACGATTTTTTAGATAAAGATGATTTAGCATACATAGATAGTATAATTAATTTTGATTTATACGATGAAAAAAATTTTACTATAGTCGATAAGAATTTTATAAATTTACCATTGTTTTTTGGTAAAATACTTTCTACTACAAAATCTAAATTTGTAGGAAAAGTATTTGATCCTAAAACAGGTAAACTATTAGAAAAAAGTCAAAGTGAGAAATTAAATAATTTTCAATTTTCTCATTCTTTTTATTCTACTGAACAAGGAAGTACAAGTAAACTTTTTAAAGATATAGATAATATTTTTAAATTAAAATTATCTGTGTATATGTGGCAAAGAATTAAACTTAATTTAATGCCTAGAAGCGACAATATATATGTATCTGGTTTTCATACTGATAGTAAGCCTCTTCTTACGGAAGAAAAAACTGCCATATATTATTTAAATGATTGCAATGGCTATACTGTTTTTAAAGATGGAAGCTATATACAAAGTAAAAAAAATAGAATAGTAATTTTTCCTAAACATCTATTACATTCTGGCACTACTTGTTCGGATAAACCCTATAGAGCAGCCATTAATTTTAACTATATAGAAGTACCCAATGATACAAAAAAAATCAAAAAATAGAGCATTGTTAGCTCAATTTACTGTTGAGCTTTCGCAAGATGGGAAAGTGTACCTTGAAAATAAGTCAGTTAATCCTGAAGTTTTTAGAAAAACGATGGATGAATGGAATCAAGATTATGAAGGTACACTGTCCTTGACTAATCTTTTACGAGAAATTAGAAGAGAATTTGAAGAATTAACAGAAAAATCCAATAGATTCGTATGATAAATATTACAAATAATTATTTAACAGCACAAGAATTAAGTTATTTTATAAATAGCTTCAATCCAAATAATGAAACAGAACAAAGTTCTAGATATATAGACACTTACAATGAAGAAAATTTTGGTTCTGTTTTAGTAGAAAAATTACGTCATTTTCCTTTTTTTCTATTTGGTATTGTTCCTGATAGTATGTATATGGGAAAAGATAATAGTATTACAAATATACAATTATGTCATATAATATATGAAGAGAGCTCTCCTCAAAGTCCTCTTTATTCTGTAATAGATAAATTGTTTGCTGATAAATTAAATATTCTTTGTTGGGTTAGAATAAAGCTTAATATAGTTTTTTCTAGAGAATCGATTATAGAACATGGCTTTCATACAGATGTTAACTCTAAAGTACCTGATATGGTTGTAGATAAAGATAATATAAAAACTTCTATATACTATTTTAATACTAATAATGGCTATACGTTATTTAAAGATGGTAAAAAAATAGATAGTGTACAGAATAGACTTATAACATTTCCTAGTTCTATGGAACATACAGGTACTACATGTACTGATCAGCCTTTTAGATTAGTATTAAACATGAATTATATACCTTTAAAGAGTAAAAATAGCTAAAATGCTATATAAAGAGAATAGAAGCTCATACAACAAGATTGTTTATTTTTGATATTACAGTACCTGAAACATGTTAAAAGGCTCTGTATGAGCATTTAAACGATTAATTTTTTTCAGAACACTTGTAAAAAACACAAAAGCATCACTAAACCAGATGCTAGATGTAAAATTATGCTTTCCACTGATAATTCTCCTATGTTACTAATTGTAGTATACACAGGAAAACAACCTTTGTCCAATCAATAGTTTAAATGTTAAGTATTTATGTTGTGAATTATTGAGCTAGTGGGTTTTGATTATTATTAGATTTCTGTTCAAGCTGTTTAACTTTTTCTTCTAGTACTAATACCTTTTCATTAAGAGGTGCTAAGTTAACACTTTTCTTAGTTTTAGCTTCTATCTGATCGAGGCGTAAATTAAACTGCCCCCATGTGTAAAAGCCACCACCTATTGCAGTGATCACACCTATTATAGTAATGTACTGTTGAAGTTTAGGT
>VTLG01010675.1_pt1 | contig 15328 bp, 17 predicted proteins | sample 4694571 | NCBI WGS metagenome assembly VTLG01 (sample SAMN12604809, study PRJNA352737) | marine metagenome | biome: ENVO:00000447; feature: ENVO:00000209|ENVO:00000569|ENVO:01000036; material: ENVO:00002151; isolation source: viral sequences binned using virsorter ...
TGATTTTCTTGTAATATCTTATCTGCGTTTTCTTGTAACAAGAATCCTGGTGTATCTCCTGTCTTTAAACCAATCACTCCATTTGTTACAAATTCTATTCTTGTCTCTATAACCTCAGTCACAGACACCGTTACAGCAATATTAGTAATAATGCAATTGGCTTCATAAAAGACATTTTTCTTTGAATTATCAGGATCACGGTAAATATAAAATAATCCATCAAAATCTGATCCTTGCTGAGTACGAACCAGTAATTGAGCTAAATAAAATGGAAATTCTGGGTCTGTACCGTATTCATTAGCCCGATCTCCTGTGTCATAATCATGCTCCCAGATGCAGGTCATTGATCCTTGACCACTAATTAAGCCAGCCTCATATTGATTTCTAAATTCATCTCCAAGGTTTGTTAAATCAACTTGCTCTCTACTCGTTGTCATTTCAAATTCTCTAACACCTGCTACATGCCTAAATCTTTCATTTCTGGTACGAATTAAAATATCTTTTGCAGAACTAGGAGCAACAAGAGTTAAAGCTGTTGTTTGTCCACCTTCTATTGCAGCAGCAAAAGAACTATATAAACGAATACCTCCTACCTGATCAACATTGATAAACCATTTTCCATCTGGATAACTATGACCGTTAACTAATTCAAGTGTTGAGCCATCAGCCGTTTCTATTTCTACTTCATCTCCAGTTATTAACGAACCAGAACTATGGTCAACACTAAATCTTTTTGTTGATGTATTTACGTCAAAAGGATCTAACTTCGTCTGCAAAGCAGATTGAAGCGTATCTCTTTTAAGGGCGACTTCACCCCATTGACCAAAATAAACACCCATTAATCAACCAAAGTTGTGTTGCCATAAGGAGCACCATTAGCTTCCCAACTAATATCAGCAGAAGCAACTTCTCCTACTGCACTATTCATTGAAACACCTGTAATAAAAACAGAGAACTGAATATCTCGAACATCAGTCGAGCCTGTTGTCATTCGCAGCTTTAAAACAACTTGAGTTGATGGATTGTTTTCACCATCACCTGCTGTATCACCTGTCTTGATCGCAGAAGTTAACAAGGCATTTAGGTTTGAGTTAGCACCAGAGCCAGTAGTTTCAACGTAATAAAACAGTCTTGCACTTCCGCTATAGCTTCTAACACCTGATTCAAGTGTTCTATCTGTATCGCCTAATGAGGTTGTTTCCAATACCGCCATTGAGCTAGAGAAAGACCATGACTGAACTTTTGCTGCTTTTACATCAGCAACATACAGTTCTCCATCTCTGCCTGAATAAAAACCCACGACCTTAAATTAAAACATTAAGTCTATTCTACGGTGAATCTAGGCAAGCAACAAAACTACAACTAACATTACTCTTTCCTTTAAAACTACTTGTGACACTTGGAGGGCCAGAATATCTCCATTTTAACCCTGATCCAGACTCTCTTAAATAAGCCAAAAGGCTAGTGTTAGTAACACCTGCTGTTGCATATCCACCATTAAAAGTAACGTAATCCCAATCTGAATTTACATCTTCATAGTTAGCCAAAATCAAGGCAGCATCAGCATCAGAAATATTAGAAAAACCTAGAGTCAAAGTCGCATTTACCCTATTTTTTCCGTACCTCATTATGGTCTTAGCTCCATTTTGAGCTTCAAACTTAGTTTGTGGGTACTCACCAGGGTTATAACTTCTAGAACTTGGCTTTACCGAAGGGAAACTATGTGGCATAACTATGCTCCCAACTCAGGGAAATATGTTGTTAAATTAGCAGGTGCTTCGGCTCGATACAATACAGCAAGTTTATTGTCAGAAGTTAATGGAGCGTGACTAGCAGCAACTTTTATAAAACCTTCCTCTCCATAAGTAATAGATTCAATTTTATATAAACGATCTTCCGTTGTTGTATCAACTTGAGCAAATAACGTACCTATTAAAGAACCTTGATTTACTTTCCCATCGCTATTAACACTTAACGAACCAGACTGAACTTGTCCTAAATTTCCAGGCTTCCAATAATAAACATTAATTGTTCCAGATATTGCAACTCTTGAAGTTACAAAGCCGTCTCTATCAACACTTCCATTATTAAACCTGCTTGTATGAGTAACTTCTGAAATAACACGAATATAATCTCCAGGTAAAACACCTAAAACAGAAGTAGGAGTTGTTTCAAAAGTAATACCATGATCAACCTCTTTTCTTGTTGCTAATGCTATGGCAGCAAATTGTTGTGCATGAATATCATTTGTACACCAATTACTTAAATCAAAGACCTCTTCTGGAAGTTTCTTTAATTCTGCATGAGAAATATTGTCGTAATCATAAGCAAAAGTTTTTACCTTTGTTTCAGGGAAAGAAGTTGACTTGTCTTTTCGGTATAACACTGTTGCTTTAAACATTTCTCTTTCTTCTGGAGAAAGAAAAGAAACTTGTAAATTACGCATGTTTCCATCACTAAATAATGCTTTTATATCAATTCCTCCACTTGGCGTTGCTGTTGCTTGATAATTAATAGAAAAATCATTCTTAACAGGGAAACTAGGTCTTAAACTGAATTGTCCTCCCTTAATACTAAAATCTAATAAATTGTAAGCTGCATGTTCAAAAATAAATTCTCTTAAATTAAACCTCTTATCAATAACACCGTCCCAAGTAAACCCATTCTTATAACAATACTTTGCAGCATCAATCATTTCGCTACGATTAACACCTCTTGTTCCTATTAATTCAGCAGCACCATAGACATCATTCGTTAATAAATCATAAGCAATCTCTACAAAATTATTTGTACTTTGTTTACTTGCAGTTTCAGAAACAGTGCTTCCACTATCATTTATTAATCTTTGGGTTTTTATTCCGTCTGTTATAAAAGCAGATAAATTACTTAAACTTGTTATTTCTTGTGTGCTATGGATTCTTAAACCTGCCATTGCTAAATCAGGATACTTTACAAGCTGTTCGTTATCTGCTTCTTTGACTTCGTTAATAAATATTATCTCATGCTCAGGTTGACTGCTATGACTAGAATCTTCTGAATCATATAAGTAATAATCTGCAATAGCATTGTTTGGGTTTGTATTAACAATAGACCAATAATCTCTACTAATTTGATTATCACCTGAACCACTAGATTCATCTACAATTTCTATGTCATCGGACTCAACTGCTACTTGATCTCCGATAACTCCTCTTGTAGGATTACCAGTTACATTTGTCAGCCTAATCTGATCGCCTGTATCGTATTGATCCCCAGGGTTTCTAATTGTCCATTCGATATAAGAAGGTTCTCCTGATTTTGCATATTGAACGCACCAAAGAGTTAAACCGCTAGGATTTCGATCTTGCCCACCAGAAGTTTTACTAACTACAGATGTATTACTTATGAAGGTGGTAATCGTTACATTTACAGGTTGTAAAATTTGTTTTTCTAGTGACCATAATTCATGGCTTTCTGTTTCTGATACAGATACTTGTTTGCTGCCAAGCCTGAATTTACGTCTTGTACCTTGAGCATCTTCTACCGTTACCCATGAATTATTTCCAGTAGGAGGGCGACCTGCTGGCCCTTCAATATAAATAGGATTAGGGATTTCTGTTCCCCCGTAAATCACCCCCCAAGTATCCCAACCTTCTCTTATAGAACCACCTTTAAATCTGATTGCTACGACTCCATTTTGACGACTATAGTATTCGCCATTCCCTATATAATTTGCTGGATTATCAGAACCAGTTTGAGTTACATATTCCTCTCCCTGAGTAGGTTTTACTTCGTTATTACTATACGGATCACCATTTGAGTGTGTTAAACCTACAACTTGCCCTCCCACAGGGGAAGTCGTTGGGTCTTCAGGATCAATTGTTCCTGTACCTAATCCACCTCTAACCCATTCAGGGTTCCCCATGCGATCAGTATTTTTTATTACAACTAATCTGTTTCCATTAAAGTCAATAGTTACAGATTTAACAAAGTTTGTATAAGTTATAGTTTTACTTGTATTATTATGTCCCAAAATATAAACAGTTTCAGAACTTTGACCTGTAAATAAATAATTTCCTGGTACAGGTACAAACCTATAATCATACATTTCCCCTTGATTTTTAATACTTATTGTGTTGTATTGTTCTAATGGAGAATTACCTTCTACTCCTAATATAACCGAACCTAAAACATCTTGAAATTCCGAATTACTTTCTTCTTGCAATTTCATTTGGAACTTAAAAAAGCTGAATCTTTTTATATATTTATTAACTGAACCTATAGAAATAGAGCCATTTTTTGATTCATACTCAGCAACTTTGCTCCTAGAAACCATTGCATTTACATTAGGTGCTCCATTCATTCTTCTAAACACTTTGCTCTTAATTCCTATTTCTGTGTAATCACATTGTCTAGTATTTGAAACAGCTCCTACAGCAACTTTTTGGATAATAAGACTATCAAAAGGATCTTTTGTACTACTTGTTGTTTGATATTGAATTAGACCTGATTCGTCAATTGTTAATTTATAATCCTTACTAAAAGCATTATGAGAATCCCAAATATTTCCATTAGTTTCTAACGTGCAAGTAGCTAAAGCTGTTCCTATTAAATACTGTTGACCTATTCTTAATCTTTCATCAGCTTCAATTCTTGATGTGTCTGCTGCTGACTTTGCATCTTTAGAACCCCACGGTGCAAATTTGTCTTGATCTATTGCTCCACTTCCCGACCCTTCTGATTCCCATGCTGGTTCTTTAAGTGCTCCGTAAATTCGATAAGTTAATACTGTATTTTCATTGACTGAACTAACTTGACCTTCTGAACCACCTATTAAAGCTGAATATCTAGGATATTTATGAGTAATCTTTTGTAATTTTTGTAAACTATCATTTCTAACTTCGTCTTTTATTCCTTTAGGAAACATGACTAATTCCCAAGGAACTTTATAAGCATTACCGTTTGAAATAGGTGCAAACGCACCAAATTTACTTTTAGAAGATTGAGTCTTAACAGAAGCAAACCCTTTGTTAAACCTAAAATTAGGAGTAGAACCTCCTCCTGATTTTATTCTGATTGAAAACGGATCTTCTGTGTCAAATTCTTCTTCTCCTCTATTTGCTAAATTATGGCTATCAGGAGCAGTTGTTTCGTCATATCTATCATCAACAGTATTAATTCTATTTTCAAATTCTCTGCCTTTTGTAAAATATAAAGCTAATTTTCTTTTACTAAAGTCTTGCAACATTGTTGTCCCTAAAGCAAAAGAATCAAAAGAAGGTTTACTTCCTAGTTGACCATTAGAAAACAAAGTTACAACTGAAAGAATTTCTCCTATGCCAGTGGTCTTCATGTATGACCACAGCAATTGACTATTTACACGAACTCCTTTTCGAGCATAAACAAGAGGAATAAACGTACCAAGAACAGCTAAATCTTGTACTGAATCGAATGATGATTGTGGTGCGAAACGACTACGACCTTGAACACCACCAACAGTTAATTGGGGAGGAGTTTCTGGAGTTTTAGGTTTAGGCGTTAACAGATATGAAACTGCTGTTAAGGCAACTCCTACAATTATTTGAGTAACAATTGCAGCTTGAGCACTTGTAAGAGTTAAGCCAATAGCTGCGTAAGCTGCTGGCCCTGCATAGATTTCTGGAATTAGTTCATATCCTTCTTTCCTTTGATAAATAGCTGCTTCTGCTAAATCTACAAATTTAAAATATTCTTTTTTACTAATTCCTAAGGTGTTACAAAGTTCTGCTTCATAGGGTAATAAAGCTCTTGAACCCCCAATCCTTCTAGGGGACTCCATTTTGCCTCCTGTTCTACGAATGAGATCCAACCGCCTTCCCAATAAACAGCTAAAGCGTAACTATCTTTGCCTGAGCAAAGAGCTACAACACCGATCTTAGCCGTTGTTACTATCATTCCCCACTTACTTAGCTCCTCTTTAAAAATTCCTTGATCTTTTTTTCTAAATCTTCTATACCAATCCCTAGTTGGTGCAGGACTTTTAATACCATAATAATTTAAAACTGTTCTTGTCAGACTTAAACAATCTGCTGCATTATGTTTAACAGGATCAGCCCCTATTCGATATGGAATACCTAATAATTGATGAGGCTTCACTTGCTAAATATTTGACCTGTCACTGGTAACGATCCAGCAATAGCTGTTGTAAGGTATCTTCCTGTATTTCCTCCTACTGCATCTACACCGCTAGATAATAAAACTTCAATAGAAGAAGCATCGTATGACATCGAAGCAATTAACCAAGTATCAATAACAAGAGGTAAACCATCTAAGGCAGTAAAAGTATTATTCATTTTGCATGTATAAACTTTAATACTCCACTTGTTTTTTACAGCTTCAGCAGCGTAACTCATGGAAAGTTTATTAGCTCCTGCTACACCTGTTCTATCCGAATCTTCATTGGCTAAAAATAACCCTGCTTCGATATTGTCTCCTGTTTTTGTTAACGCAGCACCTTGATAAATGAAGGAAAGGAACGGATAACTAGCTGTTCCCATGTTTCCTAAATTTGCACTAATGACTGAATCAGGAGTGCTATTTTGAAATTTATAAATAACTTGATTGGAATAAGAACCAGATGCTTTTGGATCGAATATTTCAATAAAGGTAGTTAAAGCAATAACGGTCATAAACCTAAAGCAGATCTTCTACTACGAGAATTTTTTAATGTAGACAATGTTCTATTTTCTCCAATAGAAGCACCTCTAGCAGAAGCACTTGCAATAATTTGTCCTACAGCAGACTTAGGAACAAACTCTTCAGAGTTGAAGTTAAGAATAGGCCCAGAATAAGAAACTGTTGTAGAACTTCCACCGCCTCCACCTGCATAAGACGAACCAGTACCAGGGATTACAGCTTCACCTCTAGCACCTGCTGAATAGCGTTGCATACTTGAAGCCATCTTTGATGCAGGAATTACATACTCATCCTCTCCAGCTTCTCCTATAAGACCAAGGGTAGGCTTTGTAGCCATGCCTCCTGAAGCAAATGGTTTAATTCCATTAGAAACAAAAGCTCCTTCTGCTCCTGTTGGCAATCCAGGCAGCATGTTCATAAATGCTGCTTTCAAGTACATACTTGCAATTGATTTAGCAATTCCAGCTAATGATTCACCTAATGACTTCGTTCCAGCTATTAATCCTTCAACTGCACTTGTTAATCCACTAGCAATCGTTTCTCTAATTTGCTCCCATTTGACCGCAGCTTTGTCTGTTTCTCCCAGTGTTTCCTTTATTATATTTTGATTCGTCTTTAATAAAACTCCTTTTCTTGCTAAAAGGTCATTAATTTTATTTGTTAAAGCAACCTGTGTTTTGGTTCTTTGTTCTTCTTCTTTGTCGGAAAGACGACCAGTAGGCCTAATTTTATTAATCCTATTTACAACATCTATAATATCTTCTTTTGTTCCTCTTAATTGAGCAACCATTTCATCAATTGTTGATGGCGTTAACCCTAACGGTTGTATATTTTCTGCAAATGTTTGAATATTTTGTAAATCACTAAATGTTCCTCCAGGAGAAAAACCTAAAGCAGCACGCAATCCTGCTAAATCACGGGTGAATTGACTTGATAATAATTTATTAATAGCTCCTAAAGCTCGGTTGGCAGTATCTAAAATCTTTTTCAAAGCAGGTTCTAAAACTTCTGAAAGCTTTTGTGCAAGCCTTTCTATGTTGTCAATTAATGTACTAAATTTACCAGCTAATGTTGTACTTTGAGCAACAGCACCTCCAGCATATTGACCTCCTGTTTCAGTAAGGTTTATTAAAGCTTGATTGACTAACTCAGAAGATATTTTTCCTTTTCTCATTGCTGATTCAAATTCTGTTCCTTGTAAACCTGTTATCTTCTTCAATTCGCTTGTAATATCAACTCCTCTTTCTAAAAGTTGTAAATTTTCTTCCTGTTGTAATTTTCCCTTTGCTTGTATCTGACCAAAAGCTGTAGCTATCCCATTAAGGTCAGAGCCAGTAGCTCCTGCAATGTCTCCAAGCCTTTTTGTTACATCAACTATTTTATCTGTTTCAAAACCAAAAGCTTTTAATCTTTTTGCCGTATCAATTAATTCTGAACTCTTAAAAGGTGTGACAGCACCAAAAGCTTGAAGTTCTTTTATTATTTCATTTGTTTTAACCAATGAACCCGTTAAAACTTCTAAACTTTTTCGTTGTGTTTCTAACTGAGCACCACTCCCAATGATAAAACGGGCTGATTGCAATAAAGCCAACCCTGTTAATAATTTTCGAACTGAAGCTCCTAACCTGTTTACACCTCGACTTGCTGTTGCTGATTGTCTGCCAAATTTCTGAATCCTATTACCAGCAGCATTAGAACGATTTTTTACATCTCGAAATCTTTTTGACAATTCATTTGTTCTATCTTGCAATCTTCTTGCAGATCTTTCCGCTTGCCCTGTGAGTAATTCAAGTTTTACTGAAGCAAGAGCCACGAGTTCCTTTCGTTATGCCTAGATCTTAGCTGTATTTGCTCCTTCTTATACTTTTTTCCTGTTCCTCGTTTAAAAGATCAAAATAAGCCGACCATAAAAATAATTCTTCTAAAGTAATTTTTTTATTTAATTCTTGCAAGGTATAACCCAACTCTTTTGCTACACCTAATTGAAGCTGTAAAAAATTATCTTTTTTAAGAGCTTCCTTTAATCTTTTGGGTCAAGATCATCCTCTTCCTCTGTTGTTGGCAACATTGCAAGCATTAAACGATCCATATTTTCTGCGCTAACTTCATGCTTTAACTCATCAATTTGACCTGCTGCAAACATCCTTCGACCATCTTCATGGGCAGCCTTACGAACAAATAAACGAATAGCAAAAGCATTAGCATCATCTTTTGTTCCTTTCATTGCTTGCTCCCTTTCAGCCATTGTCATAGGAGCACACCAAAACTCAAACTCTGTACCGTCTGTTAATTTTACGACCTTTTTTTCAGCAGTTAAATTAGATGCTTTTTTTAGCCGATCTAACGGATTAAGCTTAGTTTTGGCGGTAGCCATAAAGGGTAATTCTGTTTGCTTTATAACTGTACGCATTAAAAAACCCCTAGGCAACAAGGCAAAGGGGTATAAACCGACTATGAAGTAGTACTAAAGTCGAAGCTTGGTACGTTATTAGGTCTAAAATTAACCTCAACCATCTGTGCATCATCTGGATTAACAGAGAAACTTGCAGAAAGCAAAACAGCATCCATAGCAATACTGCGACTTAATGCTTCTGTACCTTGCTTGTCTTGATAAAGCTTAAATGCTGCCCCGTCTTGCTGACGTTGAATAACATCTTCAACTAAACGATTAGCCAAAGTTGAATCTTCATTGGTGATATACACGCTGGCAGAACCTTCACCATCAGCAAAACCTGAAATATAAGTTTTAAATGGTGCGTATTGACCAACTGATTGACCAATTGTGGTTACATCAATTTCACTTCTGGAAATTTCAAAAGACCAGTTTTGAACTTGCCCAACTGAAGCGTAATCGTTGTAATACACTTCAAACTTATTTGGAGCTGCTGCTGTTCCAGTATCAGTTAGGTTGACAGCAGAACCACCAGAAGAAGCCGAAACAATTAATGCTCCTGTTGCTGCGGTATAGGTATTAACGTAATAAGTTGTACCAGCAGTTAATCCAGCAGGTAAAGTTCCTGTCCCTGATCCTCCTGTAGAAGAATCAATAACTTGAAACTTAACTGGATCATTAACTTTGAGATTTAAATAGGTCTGAACAACAATAGTTTCAGTTCCTATTGTGACATTAGAAGGCCCGAATGTTCCTGTAGTACCAGCAGGTTTGTAGTACAAGGCTCCAGACGTACCTGATAAAACAGTAACAGCCATTGGATTTAGTCTAAGTATGCGTCAAATGTAGCTGAGAATTGCGTTTGAAAGAACGCTTCTTGCTCTGCTGGTCTTATTGTAGCTAATCCAGAACAAGGATCAAAAATAAGACTACTAAACTTTGCTCTGTCAAACTTATCTTTTACTCTTTCACCAATGGTGTAATTAGCTCCAGCTCCCACTCCAGCAGGTGTAAAAATATCAATCGTTAAAGTTCCTGTTTGTCTATTAAATGATTTACCAGTAGCAGGTGCTTCTAAAGTTGCATAATTATTTTGACCAAACAAAAGGTAAACAGCAACCCAAGGTGTGTTGTTTGGCGGTGTAAATGGAGCGTTTTGATAGCTAACAGGATAAGCAGGACTTAATGCCATCTCTGTTGCAATGCGGCCTTCAATAGCTGCTCTGACATCGTTAAAAGTGCTCATTTAACCTCTGAATTTAAAAGACTTAGCAAAATCAGCAACTTCTTTTGCTGTTTGATAAAACCAACCTTTTTGTACTTGGTTCCCTTTACTTCTAAACTGACCACCCCATGACTTAGGAAGATTCGTTCCTAAAACATTTGGTTCAGCATAAGGAAGATTGTTAAAAATCGAATAAGTATTACCCATTTTTTCTTTTGTATAATTCACTTTTTTAGGAAAAGTAATAGACGTTCCATAAGTTCCTTCTGGAATTTGTGGCCCACTATCTGAATTTTCAGCAATCTGCCAATTCATTCTTAATCTTCCAGTATCAACAGGCGTTCCTTCTTTTAATTTCTTATCCGCAGTCAAAACAACAGCACGAAGCATTGCATCATAAGCTTCTTCTGCAAAGTCTCCTATCTGGTCAATGCGGATCTTTTTAGCCATTACGACCTCAGAATTAATTCATAACTAATAGCAGTATTACCTTGTTCTGTTGTCTCAATCCTAATAATTTGATGAACTGTAGAACTAATAACAACTCGATCTGAAACCGTTGGAGTGTAACTTAAATCAGATGCAGCAATTGTTAACCGTTTATCAGTTGCTTTTATTAATTCTCCTACTTCTCTTTTAGAAACACCTTCAACAAAACCTTTAACAGTTGTATCTGCGGTTGTCTCTCCCATTGCACCTGTAGTGGTGTTATAAGCACTTCCTGTAACTTTACGAATCGTAACATTACCACCTACAGCCTTAAGGACTTTGCTTGCTGCTTTTCTAAAGCCTTTAGGTTTTACTGGCATTAGATCCTATAAGCAATAACTGATCCTGCACTTGTTTGAGTAATGCTGGTAAAAACTCCTTCAATGTCTGTGCTTGCTTTTAGATCAATTCCAGAAACAGTGGAAGAACCATTTTTAGTGACATTTGGAGAAACTAAAGTAACAGTTGAATCTGTTAAGCAAGTAATCTTTCCAAACCTCCCTGTATGGGCGTTTGTGTCTGTGATGATGATTGCTGCTGGATAAGAAGACATTCCCATTAGCTCCGTTTTACTGCAATGTTACCTGGTCCACTAATTCTAATGCCTGTGAAGTATCTTTCAAACATTGGTGGTACACGATCAGCACCAACAGCACCGTAAGAATTAGGAGTTGCATCCAAAGATCCAACCTTGATGTTTTTATAATCTTCCAACCCACTAAGTCCAAGACCGTCTTTATTGTTATTCAAGTAAGCAGCTAATACAGCCTGTGCTTTCTTTAATTGATCAGGTATTTCTGTGTCTGTAAAATAATCAGTTGTAATACGAAAAGGAAACCCAGTGGCATAAGTATTGATATAAGTATCAGGTTTTCTTACTCCAGTTCTAGGCCATTGCATTGCTTGTGTATCTGTGGCTCTAGCACCTAAAAATCTTTCACGATCAATTCTTTGTGCTGCTGTATATAAAGCACGATTTCTATAGTCGTCACTTGTTGATCCAGCTTCCCAAGCAATTACATCATCATCAGCAACTAAACCTTCAATCAGTTCATTTGCTTCTGTAAGTGAGATGTAACTATTTGCGTTAGCTGCTCCTGCCGTGTGATGAATTGTTATCGCCATCAGTAGTTACTTTAGGTTTACGCTTGCGTTTTTGTTTAGGCTTAGCAGCTTCAACAGGAATAGAGGCCACCTGTGCGGCAGCCTCCCTTTCCTTCATTCGCCTAAATGCGAACATTCCCATTAGCTAGATGCACCTTTTAGGAGCACAAAGTTAAGGACAATTGCTTGGCTTAAAGAACCGCCAGAAAGATTTCCAACAGTAACTTTAAAAGAACCAGCAGCAATAGCCGAAACGACTAACCAATAAGCACCAGCAGTTCCAGCAGAACCATGATTAACAACTACAACATCAGTTGCAGCTACACGATCATTGTTTACTTGGAATGTAACTTCTGCTGCGTCAGCTAGAGCAGCATTGTTCATGGTGATCTGTCCTGACTCTGTATTTAGAGTGACAGCAGTTGACTTGTTAGTTGCTTGAGTAACAGTTCCACCAGTTGTAGGACCAGCAGCTTTACCAGCAGTTACTTCGAATTGAGATGGCATAATTTACCTCTAATCCTGAGCAGAAACATTGGTCGCTCTCACGATTCCAATATTCTTTGTTTCGTATACCTTCGACCAGTTGGCTACGGTTTCAAGCTGTGCTCTTGTTGGGTTAACAGTTGTTACTGCCCACTTAGTTCCAACAGGGTGATAGCAGTAATGAGCATCTAATGAAAGAGCATCACTCTTTGCAAGGATGTCTCTATCTGTCTCAGTAGTTAGACCCGCTTGCTCACCAGAAGCTACAGCTCCAGCAGTGAAGAAGTAAGTTGAATACTCAGTAGAAGCACCTGAACCTGTTGTTGCTACGTCATCAGAAACGATAACTCTTAAGCCGCAATAGGTAGGAACAGAACCATTACTACCGTAAGCAGCAACAATCGAACCACCAGATGCAGTTGCACCAGCATTTGTGTCAGCAGCTACGACATAATCAACAAGCTTACGCTCAACTAAATCGTAATAAACCTTTGAGTGCATACAAACAGCAGAAAGCTGATCACCTGCATCTCCAAGGATTGCCTTTGCCTTAGCAACGTGCTTTGGACTTAACCCTGTAGGAGTATCGCCACTCTCTGAATCAATACAGTTAGCAAATAAAGCAGAGTTGCTGTCATTTGCATTGATAGAACCAAAAACTCCAGATAGAGCAGAAAGTAAATCTTTCTGTCTTTGGTTTGCTATGTAAGAAGCTAACTTTGCTCCGATAGCAGCCATTGGATCAGAACCAGCAGCTAAAGCAGCTAAGTCTCTTGATTCAAAAGCACGACCTCTGTGAAGAATCACGCCGATTTGCTTATCAGCCTGAATCTTTCCAGGTGTCAATGAACTGCTATCTGTTAGTACCTCAAAATCTCCAGAAAGGTTTGCTTTCCAGAAGGGTACGTTTACGAAATCACCACCTTCGGTTGCATTTAGCTCGGCCATTGGCTGAACCACACCGCTTGCCAAAAAGGCATCACGCTGAGTTGTCTGCTCAATAACGTACGGCGTAAAGACCTCTGGAATGATTACGTCCGACCTTACGGTGGCCATAAAAATTACCTAAAAAATTGGTTTTACGATGTGGGCATAACCCATTCGGCTCGGCATAACTCCGCCTTATCTAATTATATTAGCGTTTAACTTGATTTTTCAAACGATCATATAAATCTCGGTCTGTTCTATAAATCCTCATCTGCTCAGTAATGTTATAAGTATCTGCTGCAAATGGATTTTTAGTGCCAGCAGGAACTTCACTTCCGCTAGCCCTACCAGCAGGAGCACCACCACCTTGCGGTTTTGGTTGCTTCAATATGTAATTAGGCAACTTTCCTTTTGCCCACTCACTGACAGGCGTTCTTTCGTACCCATCAACAACAACAGGTGTTCCATTATCAACTTCAATTTTGTCCTTTGGTAAGAAGTTATTTAACACCAAACTAGGATCATGGACTACTTCCGCCAAGGCTTGTACGGCAGGGGAAACAAGTTCCAGCTCTCGCAATTTTGTTTCAAGTTCTGTAATTTTTTTATCCTTTTCGGCTGATCGTTCCCTGAATTGATCTTCAAGCTTTGTTCTTGCTTCGGTGTACTTTCCTTGTTTTTCAAGTTCAGCTTGTTCAGCATTACGTTTAAATTCAACGAGTTCTTTGTAATCATCAGGAACTTCCATTAGTTCCTTCTTTTGCATCTTTCCGATTAGCTCATAGTTTTTCTTCTTTAAGTTCTCAATCTCTTGTTGCAACTGTTGGTTTGCTTGATTCTCCATAGGAGCGTCAGTAGCCATAGGCTCCTGATTCTTTTCTTCAGACATAAAAACCCATAAGGCTGTTAAGGCAGTCTAACAATAACTCTTCTTCTTACCTTTGCCCTTTTTATTTTTCTTAGGCATAACCGAATGACAACTAAATTTTACCGTAGCGTCTTTGCAGTTGACTTAGTGTAAGTTCACTTCCATCATCTCTAATCATTTTTTGTAACGCTGCTTGAGGACCACCATTCTTAGATATTTTATTGAAATAATCAACACGCCTTTTACTACCAAAAACATCTAATTGAGCAGCCTTACCAGCAGGTGTATCTTTCAACCATTGCCCATAAGTCATATTTGAAGGAACCATTCCACCTGATGCTGATCTTCTTCCTACTCTTGGTGGCTCAAAATCAGTCTTTCATAATCAACAACAGCAACAGTAGTAGAGCGACAATTAAAATGTTGAGGAGGTAAGGGGCCATCACCATATTCAAAAACTTGACCGTCTAAAGAAGCACAAATAGCTGAAGTCCTACTATCAAGCGTTGCCACATATCTGTATTTCTGAGTTATATCACTATTTGATTTATAAACATTTTGGCTAGCAGCATTTGAGACTTGGTTAATACTTGTTCTAACAATTGCTGTGACTTGTCTGTTTGTTGCAGCCGTTAAACTTCCTCCTGCATTAGCAATTTGTTTTACGCTTCCCTTTTGATTAAACAATAAGCGACCTTTTAATTTTCTCACTATCTCGTCTGTTGTTTGTCCTTGTAATAATCCAGTTCTTACTTCTTTCGCTAATAAATCTGCTGACGCTGTAGTTATCCCTTGAAAAGCTTTTGCAACAGTACGTCCATCAGGCAGCGTAATAATTGCACCTTGACCAGCAGTTAAACTATAAGTTTCTGGAGCACCTGTAACTGATTTAAAAAGATCTTGCTGAAGCGTTATTAAATTTAATTGAGTTGGATCAGTCGTTACAACAGACTGTGCAAACTGTGGACTTACTTCAACTGTTCTAACAATACTTCTAGCTCCCTTTGGTAAAGCTTTTTTTAATTGTTCTTCTATAAATTCTGTTTGCAATATTGCTAAACCTTGCAAATTACTTGCAGTTATTTCTGTTGCATCTCCAGCCCATGTTGCCAAGCTTTCTTTCACCTGAGCAATAATTGTTCTAAGTCTCTGAGCTTGATAAGTTTCAGATCCATCTAATGCT